>Ga0172368_10005282_pt1 | contig 14511 bp, 22 predicted proteins | sample Lak11m_FD_114540 | JGI IMG/M metagenome (GOLD analysis project Ga0172368, IMG submission 114540) | Freshwater microbial communities from Kabuno Bay, South-Kivu, Congo - kab_022012_11m | ecosystem: Environmental > Aquatic > Freshwater > Lake | place: Democratic Republic of the Congo: South-Kivu...
CGAAGCTGAGACGGACTTCGTAAACGGCGAGGCTTCAGTTGATGTATGGGCCATCGCGACTGTTTGCGGTACGTACAGCAACAACGCCATCATGATCTACAAGGGTAAGGTGCAAAGTACAGGGTTGAGATCGATCTCCGTTCCCTGCCCTGTGACGCCTACACCTGCAACGCCGACACCGGTGCCACCGACGCCAACCGCGACCATTCCCTATCCAACAGAGGCACCACCGATTATCATCATTCGCGAAGTGACGCCGGTCAACACTCCAAGACCGCCGAACACCGGTTCAGGTGAAATTGTTAGTGCAGGGGTGTCACCAGCGTCATCGGTAAACTCACCGGAGCTATGGTTAGGAGGCGCGATCATCATCGCTGGGCTTGTCGTTATGGCGAGCCAGTACAAACGCTACCGGCGTTAGCCTTCGCGATCCCTGAACGTTGGTAGCCAGAAGCCCCGGATCTGAAAAGGTCCGGGGCTTCTTGTTGTCAAGCGGTACGGTTCGTCGTAACCTATGGCATAAAAGCCTTGACGCGTTCCTTGTAACCGTTGTCGCCGCCCTTCTCGGCGCACCACTTCCCCGACTGCCAGATACAAAGCGCGTCGTCGAGATTACCGGTCTTAGCGTACCAGCCAGCAAATCCACCAGCGATCACGTCGATGGCCATTTCCCAGCTTGTGAAGTCATCACCTTCACAGTTGTTCCAACCGGCGAAGTTGTACCCGCATGTGTGAACCCCGCCGCCGGATTCCTTCATCGCTAGTGCCCAAATGATTCCATGTGGTAAGCCGTAGTGTTGCTCGGCTTGCGTCATCAGATGCTTGTAATCTGCGAGTGGAGTTAGTGGAATCGGCCACACGTAAGAGACTGTTGCCGCAACAACGATCGGTTCTGTTGGCGGCGGTATGTATTCCGGGATTGTGATCGGTGTGTTGAACAGTGGATCGCTGATATCAACACGTACGATGAGCGGGGTCGGTTCAGGTGGGGCCGGTTCGAGGGTTTCAAGCCACCGGTCGGTGGAAACGGAAGCGTACAACGCTTCAGAGGGCGTCGAACCTGGGTGCGGCTGGGTGGTAAGAGTGCGGCTGACGACAAGGCCGGTGGCAAACACAAACACAGCCAAACCGAAAACGAACGTAGATACAGTTATCCTACGGATGGAGTTAATCATTGCTAAGGGCTCCTGTGATGTGTGGTGTGTGTTTAGTCCAAGACAGTCGTTTGGACTAACACGTGTGTCATCGGTAGTGGAATTGGAACGGAACCACAATTGCCACTTTGTGGTTCCGTTCCATGCCGATGACTTTACGCCGGTTCTGGCTCCGGTGTACGCAACCAGTCACAGTCTGGACGAATTGCTACCAAATTGCAATACGCACGACCGGATGGTAAACGTGGGTCTCTATCCTCAACCAACGTCTGACAGTCTGAGAAGTAGACTTCGTATCCACGATCCCGGAACATATCAATGAGTACGTGACCGGGGACATTGGAGACATCGATGAGTTGGCCGTCACAGTATTCGAAGACGATCACCTTCGCATGTTGCCAACTGTCAGCATCCTTGAGCACCATGTACTCTGCGCCTTCAAGGTCGATCTTGATCACGTCAGGTTTGCCGCTGAAGGTCTCGAAGTGGCAGGAGTCGAGATCCCGCGCAGCAACCTCGATGCCTAGAGCACCTTTTGTGCTAAGGTGTGATGCGCCAGTGTTCCGGTAATCTTTTGTCATCGAGACCGTGCCGACTGTACCGACAGAATCACGCGAGACAAGCGCAACATCGAACGGGATCACGCATGCATTGATGCCATCATCGGCAGTAGTCATAAGCTTGATGTTTTTCTTCAGAAGTTTGTACGTGTCTGGCATGGGTTCGACAGCGATTATCGTTTGGTAGTAGTCGGACTCCATGATCGTGTGGTAACCGATGTGTGCACCGAGATCCCACAGGCTGCGTGCACCGGCTTTTGCACACGAGTGAAGAATCGCTGTGACCTCTGGCTCCCAAGGCATTTTCTTGAGTACGTGATCTGAGACGACCTTGTCAGCAGGATCGATGTACATCGTCTTGGGAGTATCGCCGACGGGGACATTCAGTATCACTGGCACATGGTGATCGGCTGAGACAATCTGAATGTTGCGCGTTGGCGGAAGTTGCACGAGACCATCAACCATTCGATACGTGTACGAGCCGGTATGTGTTAGGTCAGGTCTCGTCGCAGCGTAAATCTTGATTCCAAGTTGTTGAGCACGTTTGCAGAACGCGTAATCTTCACTGAGAAGTTCGTACTCGTACTTTCCATCTTCACCCATTGAGAGTTGCAATCCCTCTGGATCGATGAAGAACGGTCGATAGCCGTGAATAGTCAGCGGCACGGTTTGTGCGATCTGTTCGAGGACTTCTCGGTGGATTGCCATGAATCCGGTACCAACGTACTCGACTTCTTGCAGCGTGTCTTCGCCCATCGTGATTGTCGTGCCGGGTGCGAAACGGATCGGGACGCCACGCCCGAAATCGCGGAACGGATAGATGCCGCCGACAATCCCTTTCGTCTCCAGACACTTCTCGATGAGGTATTGAAGATCGCCTTCAGCCCAACCGATGTCGTGGTCGAGCATGACGAGCACATCACCGTTGCCTTGTTCGAGGAAGCGCGTTGCCGCTGTCGAACGTGAACGGATGATGTACGCATCCTTGGTCTGGAACCAGAGTGCGAGGTTGGGCCAGTAGCGATAGTCACGGAGTATCGACGTAAACAGCGTCAGGGTCGGCTTCTCGTCGTAAATGAACATCACGACGGTTGCTGCTGGCTTCGGTGCAGGAGTCGTTTTGTGCTCAGGCATCAGCAATGTCCTGCTGTGATTTGGTTGCCTGATTTCGGCCAGAAAGTGCTTCGAGTGAGATCCGGATGTCGTTGAGCATCACAGCAATGGCCATCGTCGCATGTGCAGATTCGAGAGTGGCAAACAAGCCAAGTTGCATGCTGAACGAACCGGGGTCAAGTTTCGATGGGCCATCCCCAACGACGCGGTTGAAATTGCCGAGTGCAATCAATGCGTCTTCCATGTGTGTGTTGATTTTGCGATCAATCGGTAACGCTTTGTAAGCGGCAATGGCAGAATCGAACGTTGACGTGGGCGGTGGGGGCGCCTTGCCTGTTGCTGCTCTTGCAAGGGATGACAGGTCAATTGGATCAGCCACGGTTTAACTCCTTCAGTTTGTAGGGGCCGGGTTCGTGTTCATTAGGACAGAAGAATTCTCGGCTTCCATCCGGTTTGATCTGCTCTTGTAGGTACGAGTGGTGCCCTCCCTTAGTGGCAATTTTGCAACAAATTGGACAGCAGATGCTGGTTTTGACGATTACGCTCATAACGTTGTCGCCATCCGTGCTGTTTTGATTTTAAGACGGTTGACCACGTCGCCAGCTATTTTCTCAAGGATCAAGAGCATCGAAGAACTCCTCCGAGTCTTTCATCTGGCGTTGCCATTCGGGGTTCGATGCGAGTCGCTTGGCAGGTTTCCCACAGCGCCTCGGCCAGCCGCGCCACGAGACAGGGCCAGTCGTCCCCGCAGGTACAATGTCTGCGCGTTGCGTCACCACAGTCGCGGTCTTCGCACTCTTCATGCTCCGCTGCCTCTTTCAGCAGCGTATCGATGTCAGTCACCTTTCAACGCCTCTTCCAACGTCTGGACGTGAATCACTAACTCTCGCACCCGTGCGCGCAGTTCATCCCGCTCCTTTCGGAAATTGCACCACTCCTCGTGTTCATCACCAGCTTTCCTGTGGTCATCAAGGTCTGCTAGTAGTGCCGCGTTCTCTGCCAGCAGATCTTGAAGCCGTGGCAGGATGTCCCTCTCCATCGCTTCGTGCCCGGAATAAGGTCGTGCCCCGATATCGAGCAGCTTAGCGATGCGATAGAGGTCAGCTTGGAGCAGTTCTTCACGCGCGGTCGTGTGCAGCGATAGCACCTCAATCCAGCCTAGCAGCGTCAGCGCCACGTCGGGGCTGAGGGCGGCGATGTAGGCGGCGTTGGCTTCGTTGCAGAAATCCGCAATGTCCCTTGCTCGATACTGCTCAGACGGTGGTTGGTTCACAGTTCCAACGCACCATCCACCAATAAGATCGTTGAGGTTGGCATAGTATGGTCCCGGCGTAGCCGCGAGCGCCAGCGCCTTAAGGTCGGCCCATTTGTCAGTGGTCATCGAAAACCACCAGAACATGCACTGTCATTCGTCTCTCTGGTGTTCATCACGATGCCTCTTCCCAGCAGAACGGGATAGGCCGCTGCCACCCACGCTCATAGTAATTTGGATGTTCAGTGTGGGCGGCATGTCCGTAATCCCAGAAGTGCCAGTGCCGCTCATCTGCGCAGTATTCAAACTTGAACTGGAGGTGCTGCGTCACAGGCGTTTGCTTGAAGTGGTGCGATCCAGTGCTGATGACAGGCCCGAAAGCTTTGGAGAAGTGCTCACCCTCGTTGCGAATCACAAGCGCACCCACAGAAAGGATATAACGGCCATCATTCCAGCGACATGTTGCATTCCAGCCTCCACCTATGTAATCTCACGAACAGGACGCTGTGGTATCCCCACAGTTCTTTTAGCCAGCAGCCGCCGATGAACGAACGGATCATGTCTTACTGTCCTGTCTCTTTGATTGGTTGCCATCGACGCTGAAGCTCTACCTGCTCCTCAAACGTCATCGCGTTGTAAACCTCCATGCAGTCTGGACAAAGGTACCTTGCGCCGAACATGAACAGTGCCCACACGCGATTCAGTACGAAGTCTCCGCAGTCATCGCACTGGGCGCCGTAGTCGATGGCGTAATCGCTGTTGCGGCCAAATGATAGTTCCGCCATATGCCGTATTACTGGATTCTCTAAATGGAGAAGATTGTGTACGTCTTCGGTGCGTTGCAGTAGTTACACCAATTGTACAGATCGCGTCTGGGACGGGGCTCCACGCTGGATGTGGCTGCCGTGGTCACGGGTAAATGCTTCCATGACTGGTAACGACGGCGATTGCATCGGGGTCGCAGTTCTCAACCTCGACTTCAATGAGAACGAACTCCCTGATCCCGTGTTCGTCTTTGATGACTTCAGCGTCGGTCTCAGCGGCGTCACGGCTATCGTGCGGTCCGTACGCCATTGGCTCTTGTGGATCAACGATCATCCAAAATGTCTTGGTAGTCATTAGTATTCTGTCTGTCCTTCCAACTCCAGTGCAGCGACGACTACACCTTCCGGAGTTAATGTGCGTCCTCGTGATTCTCTGTTGACGAACCCCAACCTAACAAGGTTTGGTTCGATCACTTCTTCGATGGTGACGTATCCTTCACCAACCGCGCTGGAGATTGCACGGATACCAACAGGTCGTTGGCCGTATCGATCCAACATGACCTTGAGCACCGTACGCTCTCCCTTGTTGAGACCATTCTTGTCGATGTCCATTCCACGCATCGCCGTTGTGACAATGTCTGGATTGAACGGTACATCGGTCTCGCCAATTGCCATTGCGTCTAGCGCGTAATCGAGTGTGCGCTTGAGGAGGTTGTTAGCAGTACGTGGCACACCACGAGATCGTTTTGCAAGATCCATGAGGGCCATGTGGCCGCCGATGTTGTCATCGAAGTTGACCATCTCACTGACTTGTTCCGGCGTCTTGTGCAACAATGTACACATTGACTTCCGGATGATGGTCGCAATTTCCTCGGGGCTGTAGTACCACAGTTGGTACGTGATACCGAATCGGTCTCGGAGTGGTGCAGGTAGCTTCGCCGGGTCGGTCGTCGCGCCGATGCACGTGAACTCAGGAACGTTGATCCCGAGAAAGAATCGGTCTTCGAGAAGCGGCAACAACACCGTCATGATCTCTTTGTCGAGAGCGTGAATCTCATCGATGAAGAGAATGACTGGGGGCCAGTGTTCGTCACTGGATATAATCCGTGACACATGACTGAGCATCCGCTCCTTGTCCAAGTTCGGGCCGGTCTCCAAGATCAAGGAGTGACAGAACTCGTCGTGAATTGGCTTGATTGGTCCATCACTGCGATGTAGACGTGCGTCTTCCTGCTGGTCAAAGTTAATCCCGTCACACATCTCCATTGCAATGACGGATGCAAACGTAGTCTTACCAAGACCGGGAGGGCCAGCGAAGAAGACATGATCGAGTGCGCGACCACGACGTTTCGCGCTTCTCATGTAGACTTCCAGACTCGACTTGATCTGTGATTGGCCGACAATGTCTGCCATCGTCGCAGGTCGCAGTGAGTCAGCAATCTTAAGTTGTGACGTTGGATGAAGAGGCCGTACGTTCGGCACGTCTGTTGGTACGGATTTGATGTCGTCCATCCACTCTCCTTGTATTCCACCAAGAAGCTGTTCCAACTCGGAACGAACCTTTGGTTCTAGCCCATTATCGTTAGGATCATGCTTTGTCACTAGACATCACCAACGTGTATATGTTTTGGGTGCGCGCTCACAGCGGCATGTATCCATTGTCTCGCATCCATGTGTTCCTACAGGACGGCGAACAGAAGACCAGTGCACAGTCCATGCTGGTATTGTCATGAACGATTACATGCTCAGCAGCACGCTTCTTGTACAGACACATTAGTTTGTTGCAGCTTGCGTTGTCGCAGATCACAAACGCATCTTGTGTGATGTCCGGCGGTTGGTAAAGTGACATTCCTACCCTCGTCGTTAGTGTTTAATCGCTCCTACCAGTGAGCGGGTTCTCCTTCAATACATCCCATTCTTCTGTTGTCGTGGCCGTAAAGCACTGCGAACAGTAATTACCACTGATGGGCGACTTCGACTTTTGCCGATCCCAATCACGGGTGTTGCCGTAAAGTAGTGATCGCATCCGGACGAGTGCAGGTTTGTCGCAGAATGTGATCTCATTCGTCCTCAGTCGATGCCATGTTTGGCTACCATGAAAGCGACAGACCTTAACCGTGTTCGGATCGATCTTTGCCGACAATGATTCACCCTCAGATTAGTGTCATAACAGGGAGTGTGCAGCAGACGCCGGAGACAATCGGGTGTGCATTACGCACATAGCAGCAAGGTATCATGTGAAGAATCGCCCCCGCGCATTGTCTCCTTTAGAGATTCTGCTTGACTAATTATGCACACGATGCTGTGCTGCTATGTGCCGAGAAGCCTGTCCGCATGGGTTTGCACATCCACTTTTGACCAGATTTGTTGCGGTCGCAGGGCTTCTCAGCACATATACAGACTAAACTACTTGTGTCTAGTTGTCAACTTTCCCGACAGCGTAAGTGTTTGTCTTACGAATCGTGATGGGTGGCTTGGTGAACGCCGTGCTGAGATCAACGTAACGCGCGTGTAGCTCCTCGACGGTTGCACCGTACAGCGATATCGCCCACGGCACGGAGTTCATTGGTGCTATTGTGTCGTCTTTGTTCATCAAGATCCGTACGATGTTCCAGTACGGCGGCGTGCCGTCGTCGCTGACTTGCTGTGCAACACGGTGTTCCCATCGGGGCCACGTCTCTTCGGACTGGGCGTTGATAGTCACGATTCTTGGTTCTCCTTTTCTGCGTTTCCTGCCCTGAGACTCGTGTAGCACATGCTACACAATGGGTGCTGATCACTGACGTGGATGTCGAATGCGCCGCAATCTGCACATTCAAACTGACTGTTGTAGACCATCCGGTCCTTGAGGGTTGCAACGGGCTCGTTTGCTGTTCCTGCTGTCTGCCGATGCAGGCCACGAGCGACGTTAGTGATTTCGACGGGTACTACGGTAGAGATTGAAGCTCTTCCTTTCTCTTCATCTCAGCAAGATCAGAAGCAGTGACGTGTGTTGTCGTTGGGATTGTCTCGACGCTTTCCGCCTTTTCAGGATCAGGAAAGATATGAGGCCGTGTGACCAATCGAGAGCAAAACCAGTGACGAGTGACTCTGCAACACGAATGTGTACAGAGTGTAAGGCCGTGATCGTTGTGTAGATTGCACTGACGATAAGGGCGGACCTTGCGCAAGATGTCTTTTGCTGCTTGCTGACAGTCACATCCACACGCTGGACCAGACTGATCGGGTTCACCACAGAACAACTCACGGCATAAGTGTTGGTTGATTGGCCCCTGTGTCTGTGAACAGATGTCACAAACCGGGAGGTTCTTGTACTTGCTTGATGTCACAGTTCTACCCTCGCCTATCTGTATTGTTGCGGCACGTTAAGCACCAAGAAAGGGTGTCAACTGCTTGAGGTAAGGATCAGAAACCCTCGACAGTTGACACCCTTTCTTGGTGGGTGACCCCGGATGATTGGTCCGGGGTCACCAATGTGCGTTAGTGCTGGTGCTGGTTGTTACGCAGCGGGTGCGGCAGTAGCGGGCTCCTCATCCATCTTCTCGATTTCGAGATCGAATAGGCGAGTGCTGACGACGGCGGCAGAGAAGTTGCTGCCCTGTGCACGCTTCGCTTCCAATTCGGCGAACTTCTCTGGCGCATATGTCTGGAGAACATCACGCCAACTGGAGAAATTACAATCCTTGCCGACGGTCTTGCCGACGAGATCGGGGACACTCGACTTGAGGATTGTGCTCTTGCCGTGTGCGGCACGTGCGCCACCAGATCGGCCACCACCACCACCGGTGCGGGTGCCAACTTCGATTGTGACGGTGCCACCATCGCCGGGCTTGATGTGAAGCGGACGGAGATCCGCAACGCTGTCAACTGGGACCTTTGCGGAGATGATCGCCGCGGTGAGCATGTCGTAGACGATGACAGCGGATTCGGCACGTGCTCGCGCTTCCTTCGCTGCCTTCATCTTCACTTCGATGTCAGCGACGTTGATCACGGACGGGAGCGCGTGGTTGTCAGGCACCTTCACGGAGCCAAACGCCGCAATGATCGGGTCCATGTACGCCTTGGTCGCTTCGGCACGCTGTTCAGCTTCGACACGCTTGGTGAGACGATCGACGGTTGCGATTGCGGCGTCATACAGACCTTTGATCGTCTTGTACGCGCTGACCTTCTCGACCTTCTCGGGCGTAAACGCATCGGAAAGCTGCTTCATAGCGAGGCCGTGATTCCTGACCTCTGCCTGTGCGTCCTTCAACTGGGACTGGAGATCGGTGACTGTCGTGGACATTATAGGTAATATTCCCTTTCTTTTTGCCTTCTGCGGCTGGACCTTGTACCGCTTTGGGTGCGGTTGTGGTTGCGACTGTTGTTGTTCGTCTTGTCAACCCCCAAGAGTGGCCGGGGCTTCCCCGACACGTACAGAATACCATAGGTGCCGGGGAAAGCGCAAGCACTTTTTTGACAGGTTGTCACCCGACCACGCGTTGCCACCGACCATCGATAAAGTGTTCGATGATCGTGCAACCGTAGTTGGGCGCACCAAAATCGTCCAACGGCGCCGACCAATCCTCATCCGATGTAACACCCGGACGAAGGATCTGTCGACCGCCATAGATGAGATCACCATTGTCATCTCGCATGCGAAACGCGATGATGTACGGCGCACTGGTCGTGTTGAGCAGCCGTTGGCGATCGTCGTAACTAGCATCTGACGGTCCAGACATCCCGATTTCCTTTCGGATTTCAGGGTCTGTATCGTAGACGCGTGTGATGATCCACGCCGAGTGACTGCTCACGATGGTTCTGCTTCGAGTGTGATCGGTATCGCTTTTACCGTCACTGGCGATGGGCGAGTGCGGCGAAGACAGACGGCGTACATTACTCGCTCCACCAGAAGACTTCGGCGTATGCACGAAGGTCGGTGCGGTGGGAACCGTCGCCGATGTATTCCTGCCACGGCAGGAGCCAATCTTTCATCTCAAGCCGCGCCCGGGCGATGCTGTGATCCCGCCCGAACTCGCCAATGATCCGCAGGGATGGCTCATCGTCGGCCAACAGGATTTCAAACTCTTCGTCAACGCTTTCCCATCCGGGAGTGCGCCACCCGCCCCGCAACCGGATGCTCAGTGCACTCTCTTCGATAGCCATACGGGCAGACTCTTCGTTGTGGTAGTCGTCGAAGTCGAGACCACCGATATCGGCGTCGCACTCTTTGGGGTCGCACGTCCCCTCGTTGGCGATGTGCTTCAACCGCCCGAGCATGTTGTAGATGTTGTCTAGCCACGCCTCAGCGAGAAGCCGTGCGTGTTCGTACTGGTCCTTTTCGGGTTCCATTGCCTAACTCCTAGTGTGTTGTGGTGACGGCAACGAATGCGACCGGTTGCAGAATGCACCACCGCGCAGAGGGTAGTAACAGTGATCGTAGGCGATGTTCATCGGACGTCGTTCTGGTGAAGTGCGGCCAGCTTGGTTGTCGGCCATCCTTCCCACTTGATCACGGGAGCAGCATCCTTTGGAAAGACGCTCACGTGAAGTTTGCCGTCTTCGGATTCGTAGCATTCGACGCTGACAACTTCCTCGGGCTCACTGTTGTGCAGAGCTTTGACGGAGACACGAAGTATCGTGTTTCCGCCGGTGCCTGTCGGTTGCTGGCGACGATCACTGTCAACCGTCGCGTAGAAATGATGCATACCCATGTTTGTGTTGATCCTTTCCTGAAACAATGTCGTAGCTCTACGCTACCATCCGCCGTCATCGTTGGGTTTGGATGCCGGCGGTTGGTAGAGGGCGAGCAGTGGCTATTCCGGAAACTCTTTGTTGACACCGTCGAAGTAGACGAATTGCTCACGGATGTCATCAGGTTGGTCGTTGATGAACTTCACGATCTCAACGTACTTGTCGTCCGGTCGTTCGTCGGTCATTCTGCGTACTCCTCTCCTTCGCTCTCAGCCATCGATTGCGTTTATCATCTCGATCCAGTCGTTGGACTCGATCATGTCGATGACGTTTTCGAGGCTGGTCGCGTACTCGATGTCACGTTTGACACTCCGCTCGAAGTGTCGCCAGTGCGCGAGATCGATTGCGTCCCACGTATCGATCGGTGTGAGGCCCTCGACGACGAGCCAACCACCGGATCGGCCAGCACTGTACACCTTAATCTTGTGTTCGCGGTAATCACGACCGTACTGTGGGAAGTAGAAGTATTCGCGCTTGGACGGATAACCGTTCCGAAGTGGCACAATCTCATCGTCACCATTGGGTGTGTCGAATTCGTACTTGATGGCCATGCACCAATCGTCCCAGAAGGTTTCTTGTGCGGTTTCAAACCACCATTCGATGGCTTTATCTGCAACCTTCTCGGTACAGTTGAACTTGGCCATGATCTCATTGACATCTGGCCAATTGTGCACCTTGACGTTGATCGCTGGCAGTTGATCACCGCCGTACAGGTGTAGTGAATGCGTCTGTACATCCGCTTTTGTGTAGATGCGCGGTAGACGCGGTGTGCGCCGCTTAGTAGTTGTCATTGTCGCCATCCTTACAGCGTTGGCAAAGCTTAAGTTCCCCGAGTCCGTCTACCGGGAACAGGATCTTCACCTTGCGGCATTTCGCGCACAAGGTCTTGGTCAACATCACCGCCCTGTCGTTGGCGTAGATGATCTTGGCGGCATTACTCGTTGGTGGCGATACCGTATCGATGTTTCCCCATCCTGACAAATTGGTGATCCTTTCTTGTGAGGGTAAGTCTGTTAGCCCCACGACACAGCCGATATCCGCCAATCGGCTGTAGCTTGAGTAGCTAACTGTGACTGTCCAGTTCGACTGTGAATCTAGCCGTTACGCCAGTCGCTCGATCTGCCGGAACGAAGATTCCGTACAGGTCGATGACGGCTCGCTTCGAGCCAAACTCGACTCTTTGTTCAAAAGATTGGTATCGGAGCGTCCCACCCTGTACCAGAATCGGCGTTCCGATCTTAAGGGATCGTATTCCTTCAAGAGTGCGTGGTGCGATGATAGCATCCTGTGGAATGCTCATCGTGCGAACACACCCACCAAATTCTCGATCTCGTTGACGACCTTCTCGATGTCGATGTAGGCGCTGACAGCGTCCTCACAGATCCATTCGACGTTGCCGTTTTCGTAAGCTGCATCGAACCACTCTCGGATCTGTTCGTCAGTGAGTTCGTCATCGATGAACTCCGCGCTGTCCGGGTAACGTTTCTTCATCTCACGGCGGATGTCGTTGACGAAGTCATCGCTGTTGTACACATCGTCTTGGAGTTCACGCTCCAAATCGGAGCAGTCATCTTCATCGAGGATTAGGTAGTCGTCCAACGATTCCAATGCCGCTGCGATGTCTGGTCGTGACACAAGTACACCCTTGTAGATGAGTACACCTTCTGTGCCGTATCCGCCGATGACACGATGAACGCCAGCGACGTCACCGAACATCCGAAGGAACGATCGACAGTTGCTGCGTTCCACTGTAGATCCGGCGTAGTCGGACCAACACAGCAGATCCGGCAGATACCAGTTTGCGAGTTCTGTGTCACCGTAGAAATGTGCTCGCTCGATCTCGCCCATGCCGATTATGACGTCTTCACTGCTACTGTTGATTGCTTCTTGCTCGGTCGGATCGTCAGCCCACGATTCGTAGACGACGGGATCGCCAAGTATGTGTTTCAGTGCCGGTGACAAGTTAGTCATCGCGTGGCTCGATGACGGTGGGATTGACTGGAAAAACGCGGTGCCACATACCATCTATACCATCCATACCATTAGACATTGCAGATCCTTTTACTCCTCTTTCAAGAGCTTGTTTTGTTGCTCTACGCAACCACTGGCCAGCAACCATCTGAACGCGTGGTTACTGGCCGGAGGTTGAGGGCGAGCGTTGCTAGCCAATCACCGTGATCAACTGTTCTTTCGCCCGAGTGACGGCAACATACATCAGGTTCGTTTCCTGATTGAGTTGCCAATCCTGCCGAGCGTATTTCGATGGTTGGAACTTGTCCGGGCGCAACCAGTACACGCGATTCCACTCCCTGCCTTTCGACTTGTGAATCGTGGAGAGTGTGAGATTACGTGATTTGGACCCCGGAGTGGTGTCACCGAAGAGGCGTTCGATCTGCGCTTTCAGGTCGGCTTTCGTTGCGGTGTCCGGTAGGCCGTCCATTATAGCGTACAACGCTTCGGTTTTGTCGTTGAGGCTGTCGGCTTGCCCTTCCTTCCCCTTCGCCATTAGCTCCTGCGTGCGGGTGTTACAGTAATCCTGCAACTTATCCCGCAGCACGCTAAGGTTCTGGATCTTCGGCCAGCGATTCGCCAGCAGCCACAGACTGTATCCGATTTCTTTTCCTTCAACGTGACAAGGGATGCCGCGCCGAAGATAAGCGTACGCGAGTGCAATCAGTGGCCGCGTGTTTCGGCAGAGAACAGCGTCATCTGCGGTCAATTCTTCCGCTTGTGCACGGTAGAACTGATCTTCGCTGATTTCGATTGCTGAACCTTGTGGTGCGGACTCGTCACAGGTGATGTGCGAAACCCACTCCTGTGCGACAGCGACAACTGCTTTCGGACATCTGAATGTTACCGTCAACGGCAACTCGATGCATCCAAACTCGTGTTTGATGATGTCGAGTGCGTCGCTATCAGCACCGGTGAATCCGTAGATTGCCTGTGCGGGATCGCCGACTGCGACGAAACGTCCACCGGGCTTAAGCATCGCCTTAGCGAGCGCACGCCGGGTTGGATTGCTGTCCTGCGCCTCGTCTACGAGTACCCAATCGAATTGCTGCACAGTAGCTTTCGCCCTCAGCGGCATGTAGATCATGTCGTCGAAGTCGATAACCGTGTACGCACTTTCGATGCTTTTGTTGAGGATCTTGATCGATTCGGCGATTGCCTCGTCGAGCATTCCCTCCTCAACAGTCTGGGAGTAGCGTGAATCGCTGTAGCCGTTCTTGGCTACAAGCTCAGTGTCCAGGTCGAAGTGAGCGACTAGCTCATTCCACGCGGCTTTATCGTCGATCCGACTCGTAATGCCGATGCCCTGTTGCTTGGCTAGAGATACGGCGTGGTGGACAAACTCGTGCAGGTACGCGGGCGTTTCTGCGTCATCCATCAAACCGTACAGTTTCTTGCCATCAACCTTTGCGCGCGGTGCGATTGCTTTCCACGCGCGCAGTCCGAATGAATGGAACGTGCCGGCCTGTGCAGTCACAACGTCTTCGATCTTCGACGCGATTTCGTCGGCGATCTTCTTGTTGTATGCTGCAAAGGCGACGGAGCCTTTCATCCGATGGACACCAGTTACGAGTGAGGTCGTCTTGCCGGAGCCGGCGACGGCGATAAGAATCGCGTTACCAGTCCCGGTGTCGATCCAATCGTAGAATGTCGCCTGTTGCGGCGACGGCTTCAGTGGCATATGTTTGTTCTCCTGATCCTTTACTTGATGTAGAAACTTGTAGGCTCGTGCCTGCTTGCCGGGAATATCCGTCCACTCCCGGACAGTAGGCTAGCGAGCCACCACGTGGATATCCCCGATGATCTTACCGCGGAACGTCACATTCCCCGCGAGGTCAACTTGAGCGTACCTTGGGAAGTAATCGTATCCCTTCAGTTCCTCGAAATACCGGTGGAGGGCGTGTTCGTAAGACTCTGCCTCAATA
>Ga0172368_10005286_pt1 | contig 14499 bp, 18 predicted proteins | sample Lak11m_FD_114540 | JGI IMG/M metagenome (GOLD analysis project Ga0172368, IMG submission 114540) | Freshwater microbial communities from Kabuno Bay, South-Kivu, Congo - kab_022012_11m | ecosystem: Environmental > Aquatic > Freshwater > Lake | place: Democratic Republic of the Congo: South-Kivu...
AATTTACTGATGAAGATTTGGCAAAATTGCATTTGGAATCTCATGATTTACATCCAAAATGGAATTATACTATTCTACCAAAAAGTGACTGATTTGGATAAGTTATTTTTAGGTATTTCCTTACAATATAGGCGATGGGTACAACACTGCGCCAATAACACCCCAGACTGACAGCCACCGGGGAATGAGCCTGGTTTGATAAAACAGGGTGAAGATCATCAGCGTACCGACGCTGAAAACGATTCCATTGATATTTTGGATCCAATGTCCTGCGGCGATGAGCATAGAACCCAGTGTTTGAAAATTGGATGCATCTGCTGCTCCAGTCTTTCCATATATCTCGCTAACGGTTAACAACAGAAACATACTGATCACCAGGAGCGTTTGGCCTACCTGTTCAAATATTCCCCGGAACAAGACTGACCCGAACGCCAGGACTTCATTGTGTTTTTTTAAGATCGGGTACAACAGTACCGGGACCATGGAGAGGGATAATGCCATCAGCAGAATGAGGAGTGTTCCGATGATCCATTGGGTTCCATTTGCAGATATATTGAGCGGGTACGCCGATCCTGCCCTGATCGGGGCGGTAAAAACAGCAGCCATGATACCGGAAACTGTCCCAATGATGAATAGAATTCCCACAATTATCGCTGTTTTTCTTTCTGAACTCATTTTGTTTATCAAATTTTATTGTTGTGTCCCAAAGTTATTACTACATTTCCCTTTTTGTGGCCTTTGTCCACATACCGGTGGGCTTCGACCATTTGCTCCAGCGGATAAATTCTATCAATAACCGGTTTTATCTTCCCTGCCTCAATAAGCTCGTTGATGAATAGATACTCTTCAGTTTTTTCGCCATCATGGTCAGATGAATCATGAACATTAAGATAGATTCCATTCTTTTTAAGGGATTTTTTAACTTGCCGAGAAGTTGTTTTACTTACTGCATCGAAAATAACATCATAGGTCTCACCATTTTTGGTAAAATCCTCTTTAGTGTAATCAATTACTTTATCGGCTCCCAGAGATTTTACCAATTCCAAATTCGTGGTACTGCATACCCCGGTGACTTCTGCCCCAAAGTACCTGGCAAGCTGTACTGCATAAGTACCGACAGCTCCGGAAGCTCCATAAATAAGCACTTTCTGTCCTTTTTTGAATATTGCTTTTTCGAAGAAATCTCAATGCCATATTACTGCCTCCTGGAATTGCAGCGGCTTCTTCAAAGGACACATTAGAGGGTTTTATAAATACCATTCCATTCTCTGGCATGCATTTATATTCGGCATATCCACCGAAATTTTCCCCGAAGGTAGATGCAAAAACGAGGTCCCCTTTCTTGAATTTAGTAACGTTTTTTCCTACGGATTCTATTTCCCCGGCCAGCGACATTCCGAGAATAGCTCTTTTGGGTTTTCTGATACCCAGATATATTCTGGCCGGGAGCCACATTAAAATTGGAACTGTGAAGCTTCGCATTCTGGAATCTCCCCTGGTTACCGTTGTTGTATATACTTTTATCAGTACTTCATTTTCCCTGGGAGTTGGTTTTTCCACTTCTTTTAGTTCAAGAACTTCCGGCGGACCGTATTTTGTGTATACAACTGCTTTCATTTGTGTATCGCCTCAATCTTTAATACAACGTATAAATACTTAAACTTGTCTATTAATAGTCCTATTTGTGTTTAAGATAGCTATATTAATAATATTTAACAATATAACTACTATAAAATAGCATAAAGTCTAGTTATTACAAAAGCATAACTATATGACTGCATGCGCAAATATATTTTAAAAATGAGCTAACTAATGTTGTCACCAGAATTCAATAAAAAATTATGAGATCATTCTATACGTCCCAATGACCAAAAGATTGCACAAGGTACTCACTGTAAAAATGTAACTATTTTTCTTCAAATTTATTCTTAGTAAATAACTTGCTCTCAATACTATCAGGAATAATATTAAAAGTACAATTATTGCAACAGTATATGCTCCAAGTCCGAGAATTGCTGATATTCTTGCTTCATCCTGTTGCCCGAATCCACCAAATACAAGGGCAAAAAATCGACAAAACATTTGAAAAAACACAAAAGGATAGGCATACATGGTTTTATATTTTTCGATAATCAATAAAAAAAACAGTGACAGAAGTATTGTAAATGCAGGGCCACCAATACTAACATATACCTCATGACTTGCATCAATATAGTGTCCGCTTTGGGGCCACACATAATTTAAGCTATAGACCATATTGTTTCCTAAAACCTCTCCAATAATCCAATGTCCAAATTCGTGGAAAAGATATGAAGTATATGCGACCGGAATGAACAGTAACATGAATTTCAGACTCAGTTTATTCTCAGCATTTATTGTCATCAAGTTAGCACTCTATTTTTGATTTAATATCTCGTTTTATCATGTGTAATCAGGCTTTGGTAGACTCGGAAGCAATTACCGATGGATTGAATCCTTTAACTATCAGCCATACCGCCATGACCATTTCTTGCAGGAATATCGAAATGTCGAAAATGTCCTTGACTGCGACGATACCGAACAAATTTAAAAAGGCAAAGACTAACACCAATATAACTGAAATGAGACCCCAGCCGGATATCCATCGTGGAATGAGTTTGGCTTGATACAATACCCAGTAGAACATCAGAGCACCCAGAGGGAAAATGATTTGCGAAATAATCCCTATCGAAACACTTCCCTCCAGCGTTAAAGTGCCTAAAGTTTGAAAATAGGAAGCATCAGGAGCTCCTGCAATATAGTACTGACCTAATATTGTCAGGAATATCCAACCTATTACCACAGCAATAGTGGTAACGGTTTCAAGCGCCCCCCTGAAAACAACATACCCAACTGCTAAGGCTTCATTATGTTTTCTTAAGATTGGAAACATCATAACCGGAACCATAGCAAGTGCCAAACCCATAAGTAACAAAAAGAGGGCGCCTATAATGATTTGATTTTCATTGGCCGCAACTTTTGTAAGTAAATTTAGATCATTTTGAATAGATCCTGTCAAAACTTTCCATAGAATGCCGGCCACTGTCCCAACTATATATAGTACTCCCACAATTATCGCTGTTTTTCTATCTGAATTCATTTTGTGTCCTCCTGCCTTTAGGACTTCTTTGCTACAATGAAATATAGTTGTCCACTTTTATGCAAACATTCAGTTTCAACAATCTCAAAATTTCCATCAGTCATTAAATCTTCTAATTCAGAGATTTTAAATGATGTGATCGGAGGAATTAATCCGATTTTGCTCACAGTCGATAACAGAACTCCTAAAAATGTCCCTCTAATACAAGGTGTTGCAGAAATAATCAATCCACCTGGTTTCAATAATTCATTTATCCTTTGCATGACCTTTGGCGTATCTTCCACTAAATGGAGCAGGTGGAAACATAAGATCACATCAAATGATCCTGTTTTTAATTTTTCATCAAATATTGTTGTTTGCACGGAATCTATGTTATTAATTTTACGTTCTACAGTTTTTCCTTTCGCAGCTTCGATCATTTTGGACGAGATATCAATACCTTTGACTGTTTTCACACTGCCCGCAATTTCAATGGCTGCTGTTCCGGTTCCACATCCATAATCCAAAACATTATCACTAATTTTAAGTTGGTTTCTAGTTTTTTCAATAATCTTAATATTGGTCGTTTCATCTTTTCTTTCTACCTGATCAAGATACTTCGCCATCCTGTCCCAGAACTTTTCTGAATTATTCATTCTTTACATCCCTCTGTTGAACATTTATGCCTTTAATCAGAAGCCATATGCCAATCATTAGTTCAAAAAGAATGCTCGGTGCAAAAAAAATCATGCTAATTGTATTAACCATTGTCAGCACCGTTGCGTTTTGGGGTACAAGAATATTTGCTAAAGAGTATACGAGAATGAGCGAATATGAAAGAATTCCAAAGCCGGCCAATATTCCGGGAACGTACTTAGACTTGAATAATAAATACAAAAATACTATCAAGTTCATGCCAAGAAATACCATTGAAATAGTAGATCCAGTACTACGTACACTGAGAAATAATCCGACGATGTCCTGCAACTGTTCCGGTTTAAATACTGTCAAATATGTTATTCCATTTAACATCTGCAAAGCAAAAAAAGCGACAAGCACCATAACTGCCCCTATAATTGCCTCTATCAACTTCAATAAAAGCGCAAGCAAAGCAAGATTCTTGTTTACCGGTTTGAGTAGTATATAAAGAGCAAGGGCCAATACTACCCCACTGATGGAGAAGATTAGCTGGTTAGTAATACCGATACGAAATAGCAACTCATTGGCCATTATGTTATTGACTGTAGCTGTGGCATTTCCTGCAACAATAAGTTTGGAGTCTACAAGAGTCCAGTTAAGTGTCCAGCCTATTACGATAAACAGGAACATCAAGCCTGCGACTTTTGCAGCTTTACGTTGTGATGCTTCTTCGGTATAACTTGTCATTTCAATTCCTCCTGATTTGTTAGATTTAGTTATTATGCCCCACAGTTATTACTACAGTTCCCTTTTTGTGTCCTTTTTCGACATACTTGAAAGCTTCAGCCGTCTGTTCCAACGGATAGCTTCTATCTATAACCGATTTTAACTTTCCCGATTCAATAAGTTCTAAGAAGAAATTTAGATTTTCAACACTTTCGATTGATACCCCGCCCTTAATTTTCTTACCGCCGATAATTGAGGTCCAAATTATTTTTAGAATATCCTGTAGCCCAAGCAGATTTTCAAGATAAATTCCTTTTTGTTTTAACGAGCTTTTACATTGTGAGAACGTAATCTTGCCTACCACATCAAAAATAACATCATAAGTCTCATCACTTTTGGTAAAATCCTCTTTAGTATAATCAATTACCTTATCCGCGCCTAAAGATTTCACCATTTCTGCATTCGTGGCACTGCAGACCCCGGTAACTTCCGCTCCATAGTACCTGGCAAGTTGAACTGCATAAGTACCTATAGCTCCGGAAGCGCCATGGATAAGTATTTTTTGTCCGGCCTGGACTTTCCCCAGATCTCTTATAAAAAACAGTGCAGTATTCCCTGCTAAAGGAATGGCTGCGGCTTCCTCATAGGTCATATTAGCCGGTTTTATTGCCAACACCCCATCTTCAGATATACATATGTACTCTGCATGGCCACCAAAATTAGTACCTGTTGATCCAAAAACCTGGTCACCTTCTTTAAATAGTTTTACATCTTTGCCGACTGCTTCAATTTCTCCTGCTAAGTCAATCCCCAGTATATTTATTTTTGGTTTTCTGAAACCAAAATGCATCCGTGCCGGGAATCTAAACGATTCAGGTACAAATGTGAAGTTACGGACGTTGCAGTCCGTAGTTGTTACTGTTGTTGCATATATTCTTATCAGTACTTCATTGTCCTTAGGAATAGGTTTTTCCACCTCTTTGAACTGTAGTTCATCCGGTGGTCCGTATTTTGTGTGTAAAATCGCTTTGATGATTATTCCTCCAATTTACTTTGATTTGTCATTTTATTAATTTTTATTGTTGTTTTGACGAATTAATTGTCGATGAATTAAATCCTTTAACTATAAGCCACACTGCAAGAACCATTTCTTGCAGGAATATCGGCATATTCAAGGCCATGAAAATTGGTGTCAACATAGTAAGGACATGGAACATAACTAAAATACCCGATGTTAAGCATAGCACGGACGCTATAATACCCCAGATAGATAACCAGCGTGGAACTAATCTTGATTGATAAAATATAGAATAATACATCAAACCGGCCAAACCAAAAGTTATTATTGCTAATAAAATAGTCCATTCATGCATTGAGAGTAATGAATTGGCTAAGGTTTGAAAATGAGAAGCATCCGGCATTCCAGCTTTTATACATTCTTGACTTAGTGGCAATAGCGATAAAACAAAGATTGAATCAAAAAGATAAAACATCATTTCAGCAATTCTAAAACCTACAGCCCCGAGAGCCAAACCCTCATTATATCTCCTTAAGACCGGATACAATGCAATAGCGATACCTGCGCCGGCAAAAGCTGAAATTAAATGAATAAGCGATCCAATAAGGATTTGATTTTCATTCGCAGAAATTTTACTAAGGTAATCTGGAGCAGTTATGATAGGGTTTAAGAAAAATTCAACACTTACTATTGAAAAAACTGTCGCAACTATGAATAATACTCCTGCAATTATTGCAAGTTTTCTGTCTGAATTCATTTCTTTTCCAATCATTTTAATCCTCGTGTACGATATTCCACTCGTTTTCAGGTAAGTCCTCTGACAAAACAAAACTCAATCATAAGGATAACATCTTAATACATAAGCATTACTATTAATAGTCAAGTTGGTGTTTATTATAACTATATTAGTAATATAAAACAATATAATTTCTATATAATTGCACATAGTCTTATGATTACAAAAGCATAACTATATGAATATATACTCAAATATATTTGAAAATGGAGCTAACCTAATGTTATCACCAGATTGCCAAAATGAGGACAAAATATGAGCCCGCTTGAAAAATTGTTTGGGAAAACAGCACAATTAACTGTGCTGGAATATCTCATGAATAATAAAAGAGAGATCAATTATCTTTCAGGGATAGCGCAGGCCACGGGATTATATCATTCCAGCGTGGCAAGAGTAATTGAACCTCTTTTGCAGAATAACATAATTATTGAGAAAAAGATCGGGAAACAGATACGTTCATTCTATCTCAATGAAGAACATGAAGTTGCAAAGCTTCTAATAAAATTCTATGACGAATTGAGATTATTATCGGATGAACAATTGACTTCACCTGATCTGGAAAAGCCGGTGGTAGATCATGAATAAAAATATTGATGATAAGATCGTTGAGTTGATCAAAAAGAATGAAAATATCTCTAACAAAGAGATTTCCAGGATAATCGGGATTCCGGAAAAAGAAGTTGAAATGCGTATCAGAGGTTATTCTGATTCAAGAGAAAAGATCATGATAGTAGATGATGAGATGGCAACACTTCTTCCTTTAAAAAGATCCCTTGAAGCTCAAGGTTACATAGTTATCGAAGCATATGACGGTTACCAGGCGATCGAAAAATCAAAGACAGAGGTGCCAGAATTGATAGTTCTTGATCTTATGCTTCCCGGAATTGATGGTTTTGAAGTATGCGCCCAGTTGAAAAAAGATGAAATTACAGGAAAAATCCCTGTTATCATGTTGACTGCCAAGGATGAAGTGCGTGATAAAGTGGAGGGTCTGGAGATGGGTGCAGACGACTATGTAACAAAACCATTTAATCTGAATGAATTGAAGGCCCGTATTAAGAATATTCTTAAGAGATCAAGAGAATCATAATCCAATATTGGAGGCTAATATCTGAGAATACGGTCTGAACAGATCATTTTTTTCTTGATCATATCCATAATACCGCTATCCGCCGTGGTATATGTATCCTATGAGCACAGTCAGGCGGCTATTCACAATTCAGTAAATACTAACCTACTTGTAGCAACTGAAAATACTGGCAAGGCAATCGACAACTGGATGGATGCAAGAAAGGACGATATACGCATAATTTCTGCTATTGCTGAAAATTCCGAAGAAGAAAAATTCCGGAAATACCTTAGTTCATTTCAAAATGAACACGAGGGAGTGTATCAGGAGTTCTTTATTATTGACCCTGATGGAAAGATCATATTCTCGACCCTTAATAATCCTTCAAATGTACTTAAAGAATCATTTCTTAAGGACGCTCTTGAAGGGAGATTGTTCATTTCAGATGTATCATTATCAAATACCACGAATTTGCCTGAAGTAGTAATTACAAATCCGATAAGAAAGAATGATACGATTACAGGAATAATGGGAGCCAGGGTAAGTATTGAGAACCTGTATATGATTATCGAAGGGATCGATATTGGAAGATCAGGAGAGATATTCCTGGTCAATAATAAGGGAGAACTAATTTTTCATAAGGATCGATTCAGGATACTTCATGAAAATATCAAGAATAATTTTGCTGTAAAAGAAGTTATATACGAAAAAAATGGAGTGGGCGACTATATAAATTATAAAGGCGAGAATGTGCTAGGGTCTTATTACTGGCTGCCGCTTTATCGATGGGGGCTCGTTGTAGAACAGAACAGGGATGAAGCATATGCTGATATGATGACATTGGAGAAAGAGACTGCAACAATATCTATTTTTGCAGTTTTCTGTGTAGTCCTTGTTGCTATTGTAATATCAAAAAGAATAACTGAACCTATTGAATCACTGAAAAATGGAGCTGCGGGTCTTGTGAAGGGGAATTTTAAGCCAATATCAGTGACATCTAAAAATGAAATCGGTGAACTGACAGAAATATTTAATCAAACAGCAGAAGAACTGCTGGAAATAAGGAAAAAGCTTGAGACAAAGATCGAATTGGCAAATAAAGATCTGGAGGTAAAGAATAAAGAGCTTATTCTAGCCAATGAAGAGTTAAAAAAACTGGACAGCCTGAAATCAGATTTTCTGTCTCTTGTCTCGCATGAGCTAAAAACACCTCTTTCTGCAATAAGAACCTCAGCTGAATTCCTGGATTCGGAAGAGACAATGGAACCTGATATCAGGAAAGAAATGCTTAAAAATGTCATCAGTAATGTGGACAGGCTTACAAGGCTGATCAATGATATCCTTGATCTTTCAAAGATCGAAGCCGGAAAGATGGAATTTCATTATGAAAAAGTGAATGTGGAAGAAATAGCAAAAGTAGCTATTGAAAATATCAGGTATCTTGCCCTGAAGAATAATATTGCGGTCTCGATGGAAATCCCTGAAGATCTTTCACCTGTACTTGCTGATCGGGATAAGCTTATTATAGTTTTGAATAATCTTCTCGGTAATGCGTTGAAATTCACATATAATGGTGGTAGAGTGATTCTGTCAGCAATAGAAGAAAAAGATGATATTGAGATCAGAGTTGAAGATACAGGTATGGGGATAGATAAAGATAAAGTATCAAAGATATTTGACAAATTCTATCAGGCAGATAGCACCTCCCGTCGAAAAACAGGCGGAAGCGGGCTTGGACTTACAATATCAAGAGGGATCATCAGGGCCCATGGCAGTGAAATATGTGTGGAAAGTGAACCACAAAAAGGAAGTAGTTTCTATTTCAAACTGAAAAAGTACGAGACATAATGAAGAAATATATTTATATAATCTCTTGATAACGATTATAGATTTCCCCGCAATCTCTCCGCATGCAATATCCTGTTTATTGCAAGCTGGTATGCCGACTTTCTCATCCTGCAATTTTTTTCATCGCACAATGAATAAACCTCATTGAAGGCGGTTATCATGGTCTTGTTGAGCCTTTCCAGGACTTTATCCTCTTCCCAGTAATCATTATTAAGATTCTGTATCCATTCGAAATAGCTTACCACCACGCCTCCTGCGTTTGCCAGGGCATCTGGTATAAGCATTATTTTTTTGTCAAAAAATGTATCGTCAGCCTCTTTCGTGGTCGGGGCATTTGCCAGTTCAAGGACAATTTTTGCCTTAACATAATTTGCATTGTCTTTATTAAGCTGGTCCGATAGTGCGGCAGGTATCAGGATATCGCATTCACAGGTCAAAAGTTCCTCGTTCGAGATATTGGTACTTCCTTCAAAATCCATAACGCTATCTGTTTGCGCTTTATGTTCCATTACGGCCTTGATATCCAGGCCACTTTTATTTATTATGCCGCCTTTTGAATCACTTACCGCTATCACTTTATATCCTTTATCATGCAGGATGCGGGCGGCGTTTTCTCCCACATTCCCGAATCCCTGTACTGCAATGCTGACCCCGAATTTATCCATATCCATCCTTTTCATTGCCTCTTCAAGAACATATATCCCGCCAAGGGACGTTGAATAACTCCTTGCTTTACTCCCGCCAAGTTCAACCGGTTTTCCTGTAACCACTGCAAATACATGTTCTCCTTTCATCCGCTCATATTCATCCATTATCCAGACCATGATCTTTTCATCAGTATAAACATCGGGAGCAGGAATATCGATAAATGGCCCGATGTAGTTCGCTATGGAACGGATATAGCCTCTTGTGACCTGCTCAAGCTCATTCCTGCTCAGTTCCTTGGGATTCACGACCACTCCGCCTTTTGAACCCCCGAAGGGTATATTTACAATGGCACATTTGAGCGCCATTAAAAAAGAGAGATCCTTGACATGGTCAAGTGTCAATTCGGGGTGAAACCTGATGCCTCCCTTAGCCGGGCCACGGGCATCGTTATATTGCACTCTGTAACCCACGAACATTTTGTTTTTCCCTGAATCCATTCTCACAGGAAAATGAACAATAAAAGAACGTCTCGGCATTTCCAGCAAATCGAGCTCTTCTTGCGACAGGTTAAGATCTATATATATGGCTCCGAGTTCACTTATGGCCAGTTTGCAGAGATTCCTGTCATCAGCGTCAAGTCTTTCATGATTAGTTATTTCCAAAATATTAACCTCCTCTACATATGATTATGTACGCTTGTGGTTTAATAATCTTTTCATGTGCAGAATCTTTATATTTCTTCATATCCATTATTCTGATAAGCAGCAAAGATCATAAATGGGAGATGACTTTGGAGGTTAATTTTGATATCATATTCCAGCCAGAAAGTCAAAGAAGGAAAAATTGTAAAAGTAGAGACGCAATTCGATAATGTCATTACAAAGCTCAAGATTTCCGGAGATTTTTTCATTCATCCCGAAGAGATCCTTGATGATATAGAAAAAAGTATGCTTGACTTGAACAGGGACGTTAGCTTTGATACATTAGTCCATAAAATCCATAAAATAGTTAATGATCACGATGCCCAGATGATCGGCATAAGCCCTGAGTCGCTGGCTTTGGTTATCAGGGAGACGCTAAAATGAAATGGAGAGTTCTGGGACTTGAAACCCATGATGCCTATTTCAATATGGCGCTGGATGAAGCAATAAGCGAAAGCGTAAGAGTTGGCTCATCGCTTCCTACCATTCGATTCTATAATTGGTCACCAAATGCCGTTTCCATAGGTTATTTCCAGAGCATAAGAGATGAGGTCAACCTTGAGGTATGCAGGGAACTGGGGGTGGACTGCATAAGGCGCTGGACAGGAGGCGGGGCGGTTTATCACGACTTTGAGGGAGAAATAACATACAGTGTGATAGCGCCTGCAAAATTGTTCCCGAAGAACATAATTGAATCATATGGGTTAATTTGCGGCTGGCTTGTAAAGGGTCTTGAAAACCTGGGTATTGAAGCAGAGTTCAGGCCGGTTAACGATATTCTCGTAAAGGGTAAGAAAATCTCAGGAAGCGCCCAGACAAGAAGGGGAGGAATATTGCTCCAGCACGGCACACTGCTCTATGGGCTTGACCTGAAAACAATGTTCAGTGTGCTTAATGTGAGCAGGCAGAAGATCACGGATAAGATGATCAAGAGCGCCGAGGAGAGGGTGACATGCATTTTAGAGCACAGCGATGCGGGTAAGAAAGAGGTTTATGAAGCTATCGTTAAATCTTTTACTGAAGGCAAGGATTATGAGTTCGCAGCATCGAGCATAGATGAGAACAAAAGAGCCAGGGAGCTTTCCCAGGAAAAATATAGAAGCGATGAGTGGATGTTTCTAAGGTAGGACATATATTGGTCTGAAGCTAAAAAAGCCACAACAGTTGCATTAAGTCAAGGTGTATGGATATAGGATTTCCATAGTTCAATTTGTATTGGTAGTTATGCCATTGTGAACCCATAGATTGACCTAAAAACAAGCAATATTTCGCATATGCTTTCATTGTATGTAATTTATATAACATATTGTTGGTAATTATATCAAATGTGCGATACATACTAATAGATGATAATAGAATTTAATATTATTATTGCACGGCATGGTCACCCGTAAGGTGCTCCAAGCAAGTGTGAATCATGCAATACATTGAAAAAAAAATGACTTACTCCACATTAAAAAGTGGGGTATCTTAAGCAACGATAAAAAATTATTGAAAACATGGATAAGAAAATAATATTGAAGATAGTAATTGGGATGATTATAACAATCGTAATAGCTGATTTGATAATCGATGCACTAACACCTCTGCATTCTCAGGCTTTCCTCTATCGTTTAATAGCCAATATTTTCATAGTTATCGTGTATGGAATAATCTATTTTAATCTGAAGAAATCCCAACAGCTTGCTGTGGCTGAGTACCCAGCCAAAAATAAATAATTACGCTCACCTTAGCCATATGGATTCTGATAGACAAATTCAACAATTTTATTGAGTCTCTGTATCGGTCTTTGTAGTCTTATCGTAATTGTAGCTGATTTCTTGGTTTTTGTTTTTAGAGACACAAACAAGAATGAAAGCAAGGACATCAATTTTTCTGAGGAAAAATAAGCTATCCGTGACCTCGCAATGCAAATTAAATTTTGTGAAACGTGGAGGTTCAAAAAACGATTTGACAATAGAACATAAGAAAAACGCGATTATGCGCAGTCGCATTATCGCCCAACCTCACGATTTAACTATCGCGCACGTTGTCCGGCGCGATTGTTCGGCGGCGCTCGATACAAAATTAAACATTAACGGATTATTTCTTTATTCAACATTATTTTGTAAAATAGATTTTTGTCATTGACTCGACGTGGCACTCGCGCCGCGCCCGTCTTAGCTAATATAGAATAAAGCCGAAAGGTTATGAGTAGGCATTCTATTTTAGCGTATTATCATAATTCCGAAATTCTTATTCATTAAATTGCATATAGTAAGAATTATCAATCGCAAGTTTATGGTTTTAGTACAAATCTGGACATGCTTTGATAATTTCGTCTGTTATGAAGGCAATGCCTTTACTTGAGGAAACTGCCAATTTGTCTGATAAAAGAGGTGAGTATTGTATTATATCTTTTTTAACAATGTTGTGCCAAATTGGCAATATAACTTTACCTTTACCGTCTTCTCGTCCAACTAATGCATCAAGTTCTTTTTGAGGCCATTCCTTTTGGAAAAAATAATGGCTCAAAATTACTATTCCATACTGTGATGTTGAAAGACCTTCATCAATTTTTCTCCTCAAACTATCTCCTAAAGTTAAAGTATATTCATCATACCAGACTTTAAAATTCCTTTTTTCTAATTCAAGGGCAAGAGGTCTAGCAATTGAAGTTTTATCTTCAGATGCATGGCATATAAAAAAATGGCTACGATATTTTTTATCTGTTTTTATTCCCTTAATAACGCCACTCTCAATCAAATCAATTGGTGAATTATTAGGAGATCCCACTTCATTTAATACAAGTAGTTTGTCAAAAACCTTCATCTTATCTGTACCAATAGTATTACTATATAAATACCTTAATGTTTCGATATCATTCGATACAAGTAGTTTGTCAAAAACCTTCATCTTATCTGTACCAATAGTATTACTATATAAATACCTTAATGTTTCGATATCATTCGATACAAGTAGTTTGTCAAAAACCCTCATCTTATCTGTACCAATAGTATTACTATATAAATATCTTAACTGTTTTAAATTGTTATTCATATTTTCCATAATCTATTTTTACTTCTAATTATTATAATTTCATTTAATTTTTTTCATGTATTATTTTAAATTATTAAAAGCTTTTTGTTCAAAGATGAATCTACTAGATATTTATAATCATATATCCGGAATCCTCCATTTTCCAGATCATTGCTCCCCCCATTCTCTTGCCAATTTAAAAAATTCCGTACTTGCCCGAAGCCTATATAAGATATATCAATCCCTATTTCAACATACTATTTGAAGTGATAGTGTTGCACAACAGCAAAACTACCAACACGAATTGAAACGGTCTGATAATTTCGCAAATTATTAATACGCATCAAATCATATAATTAACACAAGATGGGGTTTGTCAAAAAAATATTAAGCAGCTTCCTTCTATTAATCGAGGTGGGAAAATATGGCAATAACTCAAATAGCAACTATTGCAATCATGGTATCAGATGAAAACAAAGCAAAAGAATGGTATAAGAAAAAATTAAATTTCGAAGTTATGAGTAACGAACCACACTGGATTGTAGTAGGTCCGAAAGGTTCTTCGACTGGATTTCATCTCTGTCCTGATGCAGAACTTGAACGGGGAAACCAGGGTATTGTACTGAAAACTGACAACATAGATAAGACATGTAAAGAAATGAAAAATAATGGTATTGAATTCGTGCGAGAACTTTCTAAATCAGAGTGGGATGAAAATATGAGATATGCAATATTCAAAGACCCGGATGGAAATGAGTTCTCACTTATGTGATTTCATTTTTATCCTGCACTCTTTTAAAGTCTAAATTCCGATCACATCTGAGCCTCAGGCAATCCGGACAGTATTCCTTCGTTCTTAATTTACAACAATATTAGTACTTATTTTTATAAAAAATTTATTATAACTATTTTGAATCAAATTTAAAATAATATAGAAAT
>Ga0172368_10005287_pt1 | contig 14485 bp, 16 predicted proteins | sample Lak11m_FD_114540 | JGI IMG/M metagenome (GOLD analysis project Ga0172368, IMG submission 114540) | Freshwater microbial communities from Kabuno Bay, South-Kivu, Congo - kab_022012_11m | ecosystem: Environmental > Aquatic > Freshwater > Lake | place: Democratic Republic of the Congo: South-Kivu...
GGGGAGCTGGGCAGCGTCATGCCGCCGGTTCCTGGCAGAAATCGTGCCAAAGCGGCCGCTCTGCAAGCGCACTCCGCTCACGAAACCTTTCGCAGGCGCGGAATCTGCTTTTCGGCGAGGGTCAAGCTACGATCGAATCGCGAAGCCGCTGGGCATCGACAGGCATACAGCATTATCTTCCGAAAGCGCAGTCAGCCACGGGTTCGTCCCCTAACCCATTGGCGCGACATCGGCACTGACGACAACCCCGCTGGTCAATCGAATACGCATCGCCATCGCAGGGCGAAGGGCATCCGCTGGCCAGAGACTCGCGCGAGGGGCACGTCTCTGCCATGCCCGACTGCCGACAGCCAACCCATAGGCAGTTGCTCTGAAACCCGCGCTCATCCGTTTCGCAGGGAGCAAGCGACTCGCCCCAGTACGGTATGGACTCGCAACCGAGGTTTGCGCTGCATTCCTCTCGGTCCAGTCCGCGGCACTCCGAACACTCCGGGCTCTGTTCCACCGATCGAGAGCCGCCGTCGCCGACAAGGGACGCGGGGGTGGCAATGCACGATGCGGCCAGCGTTGTGATTGCCAACGACGCAAGTCTCATTCTGACTCCTTGCTCCGTGCAAGCACCCCACCAGTGGCTCCATCGTACCAGTACTGAGTCACGGTGCTGCTCCCCAAACTGACGCCAAGCGTGAGAGCGGACGCATAGCCGACCGGATTCAGCGCGGTCCACCGCCATGGGCGGTACGTGCAAGCATAGTGCTCGGGGCAGAAGCTCGTATAGTAGCCGCGGTCATCCTGCGCGGCGAGCGCAAGGTGGATTCGGTCGCCAACGACGACTGCGCTCGGGGTCCCCTGTATTGTGTTGACGAGAAGGTCTTGGTTTGGCACGACTGCAGCAACTCCCCAAGTGCCATTTGCCGCCATGTGCTTATGGTAGACGTAGGGGCGCCCGTACTCCAAAACCCAGAATAGCCATAGTTCGCCATCCGGACCAGCAACGACTGCAGGCCCGTACCTCGAGCTGGTGCCCGTCTGTTGGACAGGGCCCCAGCCGGCGAATTGGCTCGTCAGCTTCTGGTACACGATCGGCTGAACGCCCGAACCTGCTTGCCGATAGAATAGATAGATTGAATCATTGAAGTACACCGCCGACGCGTCGTCTCCCGTTGTGGCGGTCGGGACAACGGCAGGGGAGGGAGAATAGTAGCTTCCGGACGGAGCGATGCAAGTTATGTGAATTGTATCGTCCAAGTCGTATTTCGCGAAGACCCAAACGGTATTCGGTGTCTTCAGAGGCCCGGCGGGCGTCATGACGGCCCCGGGACCCTTGCCAGCCCAGTTGATTGCGGTGGGACCCATCCAAGGGCACGTGTTGCAGGTTCGATACCGAGTCATGAGCCGCGGGTACGTCTGCGCCGGCTCCTTGTAGAAGACATACGTTCGTCCCGAGTACGGCACCGGAACCAGCGTCATTCGACGGTCGGTTGCGAACACCTGGGGAACGCTACCAGCCCAAATCCCTACCGCTTTGACCGCATTGGCTGTCTGCGTCGCGACCCATGAGCCGCTGCCATAGAGGTAGCTGGCTGCGCTGCCGAGCGCACTTCCGTAGGTTGAGTAGGTGGTGGAGGGCACCATGATATTCGTGTTCGCGAAATGAATTATCCTTGCGGCGACCGTGTTCGAGACCCCGGTCACTGTGATCCCCGCGAACGTTGCGGGACCATCGGCAGGCGAGCGACCTAGCAGCCAACCGAGCTTGTTGCCAATCCCAGCGTTGAAGTGCGAGCTCAGACGATCGGCAGGCGGAACGTTCTCCTCTGCGATCGCTCTGCTGCCGAAGTTGGAGAAATGCGCCGGCTGCCTAAGACACGTCGCGCACGAAGGCATTTCCGGATCTGCGAGATCCCTATACCCGGAGCAAGTGCCGCCCGTGCCTGCGACCCAGTCGAGGTTCGCTCTGGCCCATTGGTTGACATACTCCCCCATCGCGTCAGACATCGATTCGTTGATTGGAGCGCAGTTTACTGAAGTGTTGATGTTGGACTCAGTCTGGGTGACTCCGTGGTAGCCCTCGTGAGCCACGACGTCACGGCAAGATGCAAGATCTCCGAACACGGCTTGGTAGTCGGTCGTGGATTGTGGGTTCCAATACGCATTCCGGCTATTCACGGCATCATAGTCCGACCCAAGTCGAAGGGCGTGGCGGCCGGGAACCTGGTTGTGATCCCAGCCATCGCGCCCGAGAACGATGAACAAGAAATCAAGGAAGTCGAAACCTCCAAAATGCACCTCCGGCATCGTGCTCCCGAACGCAAAGTAGTAGAAGCAGGACTGGCAAACCTGGCCGGAGTACCATAGTGTACCGGGCAATGACGTCCCATGCCCCATGTGGTAGGTTTCGAAGGCTTCGTCGCGTCGGATCTGATCGTGGGTCTGCAGGAGAGTTCCGTCCATTGCGTCGTAGTAGCTTCGCCAGATCGCTGGCCGGTCAGTAGCTACCTCTGTCCGCCAAACAAGCTGCGCTGATGCCACAGAACGTTCTCCATCTTGCGTCTGGAACACGCCCAACTCGGCTGTGGCTGGCAGGCGCGGAGATCCCCGCGCGTCCGCGAGTGCAAGGCCAAGCGCCGCCTGTTCGGAGAGGCGCGGGGCGCCGAGGAAGACCGACGGCGCAAGGCTTCCGAACATCTCGGCGACGGTGCCATCGTCTCGAACAGCAACGGTCAGGGCAGCGTCAAAGACCGGCAATCCCTCGGGACTCGCTTGGTGCAGTTGCACGAAGCTGATCTGGTGCTCCGGGTCCCGCTGGATCCTGCGCACGGGAAGTTCGGTCCTGACGTCGGAAACACCGATGAGATCGGACCAGTCGGCAAGAAAGACCCGGCACGAGTCCAGCGTTGTGCTTCCTGGCCGGCTCGGTCGCAAGTGGAGTGATGTGCCATGGATGCCAACCACATGGCCCGCGGGCGAGAAGTCGAAACTAACGACGTCGCTCTCGGACGTGGAGGAGAGACGCGCCGTCTTCGCGAGAGCCTCAAGCCTTCGGCCAAGCTGGGTAGGTGAATGGTCGCCGGCCGGTGCGCCCAGTGCTCGTTGAGCCGGGGGCGCCCCTGCTGCGAGGAGCGAAACGGGAACGAGAGCACTGGCCAGAAAGGCGGTTCTGGTACTACCTGTCACAAATGGCTGGGACCGTGCGGATGCGCGCATGTTTTCTCCTCCTCGGCCGCGTGCTGAATAGCAGCCGCCCAGCTCATCGAGAGCGTACAGCGGTGGCGGGTAGGGTGTCAACAAGATCGTGGTTCCGCGTCGATCTTCGGCGATGAGGGGTGGCGCTGCTGCCGTTCCTGTTGCCCGCCTCCGAGTGACCTCGGTCAGAACGAGCCAACGTCTTGTACGGGGACACTCAACTTCCGGGCCATCCGCGCCAGCCTGTGCGGACGCGGCCCAGCGAACTCCCCGCGTTCGACCCGGGCGACTTCCACCCGCTGACGCCGCGCAAGTCGGCGTGGAGGTTCAGCCCGCCAGCGGATTCTCCCACCGCAGATGCGGAAACCGGGCGAAGTCCGCGTCGGTGCTGCACAGCGTGAGGCCGTGTTCGATGGCGAGCGCAGCAAGGTGGGCGTCCGAAACGAGGCTGCCCGTCGGGCGCACCTCCGCCACCAGCACGGAGTGCGAGCCTCATCGCTCTACATGAGCCCAGCGGTCACCTTCTTCCTTGCGGGCGCGTGCGGCTCTGGGGTACCACGGCACGCGCGATGGCCCGTCCGGGAGAGCAGACGCCGTGCCGCACACCGGAACCGCCGGCCGGCTACGACGGCCTGTTGTCGGACGTCGCACGCGTGATCGAAGAGGCGCGGCGCGCCGCCGCACGCTCGGTGAACGCCGTCATGACGGCGACGCACTGGCTCGTCGGACGGCGCATCGTCGAGGAGGAGCAGACCGGCCGCGCGCGAGCCGCCTACGGCGAGATGTTGCTCGAGCGGCTCGCCGCGGACCTCACGGAGCGGTTCCGGCGCGGTTTCTCCCGGCAGAACCTCCAGCAGATGCGGCTCTTCTACCTCGCGTACCCTCCGGAGAGAATTCGCCAGACGTTGTCTGGCGAATCCCGGAAGTCGACGACGACATTGCCGATCCGGCGGACACCGCGGGGCAAGTCGAGCGCTGCTTCGCCCGCCGCGGCCGATCCGGCGGGCGCGTTCCCGCTGTCCTGGTCCCACTACGTTCGACTGCTCGGCGTCCGGAACGAGCACGCGCGAGCCTTCTACGAGAACGAATCCCTTCGCGGAGGCTGGACCGTCAGGCAGCTCGAACGTCAGATCGCCTCGCAGTTCTACGAACGCACGGCGATGTCACGCAACAAGGCGGCCATGCTGACGAAGGGCGCCGTCGCCCGGACCGGCGACGCCCTGGCGCTGGAAGAGGAGGTGAAGGATCCCTACATCCTCGAGTTCCTCGACCTCAAGGACGAGTACTCCGAGAGCGAGCTTGAGGCCGCCTTGATCGCGCGCCTGGAGGCGTTCCTGCTCGAGCTCGGCGACGACTTCGCCTTCGTCGGTCGCCAGCGGCGCCTGCGGCTGGACGACGAGTGGTTCCGGGTCGATATCGTCTTCTTCCACCGCCGGCTCCGCTGCCTCGTTGTCGTCGATCTCAAGGTGGGCAGGTTCACGTACGCCGACGCCGGGCAGATGCACCTGTACCTGAACTACGCACGCGAGCACTGGATGAAACCGGGCGAGAACCGCCCGTTGGCCTCATCCTGTGCGCGAGCAAGGGCGAGGCCGTAGTCCGCTACGCGCTCGACGGGCTGCCGAACAAGGTCCTCGCGGCCGAGTACCGCACGACGCTGCCCGAAGAGAAGACGCTCGCGGCGGAGATCGAGCTCACGAGGCGAGTCATCGAGAACCGGCAGCGCGCCATTCCCGGTGGACGGCTGCCTCGGCGGGGCAGGACGCGGCAGCGGTGACCCGATTGCGGCCTCGGACCCACCGGGCGTGTTCCTTTTCGGCGGTGCCCGGTCCCATTCCGGGGGAACGACGCTGGCGCTGCGGTGATGGGCCGATACGGCGCGCACGCCCCCGGCGGCCGCGGTCAGCGCAAAAGCTCGACGTGCGGCGCTCCCCGCAGCCGGGCGGTCCGCCGGGCGAGCCTGCGGTCGAAGGTGACGAAGGCCTGGCGCCGCGTGCTGCGGGCCAGATGCAGAGCGTCTGCGAGGTCGGCTCCGTCCCGGTGCCAGTCCAGTGCGGAGAGCACGCAGTCGCGATCCTCCAGCGTGACGTTCGCCAGTTCGGACAGGGCGCGCAGGACGCGCGCCACCTCGGCCCGCGAGAGCCCGAAGAAGCCCCGAAGCACCCACTCGAACTCCAGCAGCACCGTCACCGGCACGTACACCGCGCCCGACATCACGCGCACCGCGGCGGCGCGCTGCAGCAGCGACTCGGCGTCGTCGGGGTCGTTCACGAAGAAGCGCGCGAGAACGTTGGTGTCGACGGACTTCACGGCTTCGTCCGGGAAGCAAGCGCGGCCGCGTCGAAGTCCGCGAGCCTGCGGGGCCGGCCGCGAGACCGCGCGGTCACCAGCCCCGCAAGCGCGGCGACCTCGGCGCGACCGACCGACCGCACCACGGTGAGGCGGATCCCGTCGGGCCGTTCGTCGACCAAGAGCCTCGCCCCCGGGTTCAGACCCAGACGACGCCGGGCTTCCGACGGCAGCACCACCTGCCCCTTGGACGACACGGTCACAACCGGCATGGGCGACCTCCACGCGAAGGATGCGGCATCTTACCTAGTAAGTCAAACGGCACCGGGCGCCCTGAAATCCGGAGTGGCGGGGGACACGATGGCTCCTGATGTGCCGTAGCGCAGGCCGGGCTGCTGCTGGACACACGGGCGGTTGCTCTTTCCGGTGGCGGCGTGGCTCGCGAGGAAGCCGCCACCTGGCCTCGCGCCTGCCGGGGATGGCGGCGCGGCGCCTGCCCGACGACTGGAGGCGACGCTACGGTTGCCAGCCGGTGCTGCTGGAAACCTTCGTGGAAAAGCCCCGCTTCGCCGGCACCGGCTACCGGGCGGCCAACTGGCACTGGCCCGGGGACACGCGCGGCCGGGGCAAGTCGACACGACCCACGGGGTTCCCGGTGCAGCACCTGGTGGCGCAGCATCTTCCTCCTTCCGGGGCCGCCGGGCCTGGGCGTGATGGCGCTTCTGGCGCTTCTGGTGCTTCTGGCGCGGCTGAAGCGCGAGTGGGCCGAGGCGGACGTCGAGACGTCCGACTGGGCCGGGGCCGTGCTGTACGGAGCGTCCGTGCTGGCGCTCATGCTGGGCCTGTCGCGGCTGCCGGGGGCGGCGGGCCCTCCTGCGCGCAATCTCCTCGCCCCGGCCCCCGCCGCCCTCGCCCAGCCCTACGCAGCCGGGATGCTGCGGAAATCCGGCCTGAGGGGCAGCACCCAGACCGCCTTGCGAGGCAGGGCGCAGGAGCAGTTCAGGGCGCGGACACGGCGGGAGGCGATGCCGCGGCCCGCGCGGCCGCGTCCAGCTCCGCGGTCAGGTCGACCTTCCACCCGCCGCCTTCGCGCACGGCGCTCACGGTCTGCACCGCGCCGGCGTCGTCCACGATGCGCACCTGCGCGGAATCGCCCTGAACCGTGGCCGTTTCGATGCGCGCGGCGCGCGAGCGCAGCTCTCTGCCGTTCAGGAACGGGAACAGCCGCGCCTGCTCGGCGGGCGGCCGTCCGGGCAGCATGGCGGTGCGGCGGGCGGCTTCCTCGAAGCGCCGGCGCGTCGGGGCGGACAGCGCGTCCCAAGCCCCTTCCGTGTCCGCCCTCGCGAACGCCGCGACGTACCTTCGCCACGCCTCCGCGGGGTCGGACACGCGGCCGCAACCGATCGCCATCGCGAGCGCGACGCCGACGGCTGCGGCAGACATCGTGCGAGTCCTCACTTGCGCCTCCGATCGATCCACTGCCGGCGCACCCACGCGCGCCCGGCGTCCGCGGTGTGCGGCGGCCCGTCCGGACGCACGTAGTGCAGACGGTGGACAGGCTGGCCCGTCTGCGCGTAGCGTCGCTCGCGCGTCGAGAGCACGAGCCCGTCGGCGCTCCGCCGGGCACCCGGCCCGCACGCGTTCACGAAACCCACGATTTCCTCGCAGGTTTCGATCATCGCCGCGGCATAGGCATCCACGTCCGTGCGCAGGTCCAGCTCGCCCCCGGGTCGCAGCAGCCCGTACAGCAGGAGCGCGAAGTCGTCGGCGAAGAGCCGCCGGCGGCGGTGGCGGGCCTTCCACCACGGGTCGGGGCAGTGCACGTGGAAAGCGTCGACGCTGCCGGGACGGAAGACGCGCGGCAGAAGCAGGGCGGCGTCGCCCTGCAGCACGTGGAGGTTGCGCAGGCCGAGCCGCCGCGCGCGCTCGCGCAGCGAGTCGCAGTCGCTGCGGCGCACCTCCAGCGCGACCAGGGCGATGGCGCCCGCGCGGGCGCAGTCGAGGGCGAAGTGACCGCGTCCGAATCCCACCTCGCAGTGCAGCGGGCCGGGCCCCAGCCGTTCGGACCAGTCGGGGAACGCCGTGCCCGGCTCCGCGGGCCCGTACGGCACCTGCGGCGCTGCACAGGGCTCGGGCATCGGCGCCTTTGTAACGGACGCGCGGCCGCGGCTCAAGGACGCCGTGGATCGATGAAGCATGAAGCGCCCGGACGCACGACGGCCCGCCCCGGTCGAGGGGCGGGCCGTCGCTCCGTTCTCGCGGGTGCGTGCGGGTCTACTTGCCGCGCTTGTGCTTGGCGGGCGCCACGGCGGGCTTGGCTCCCCTGGCGTCCCTTTCGGCGGGCTTCGGCTCGTGCGAGGCGAACAGCACCTGGAGCAGCCTGCGCTCGGCCTGCTCCAGCGGCGTCAGGCCCTGGTTGGCCGCGAGCTTGCGCACGTGTTCGCGCAGCTTCGCGAGGTTCTTCTGGGTCGCGTCCAGGTCCTTGGCGACGTCCGGACGCTTGACGATCGCCTGCTGGCCGAGCTGGACCAGCCGGGCGACGTTCTCGTTGCTGAAGTCGTGCTTGGCGATGATCGCCCGCGCCTCGGGCATCCTCGACAGCTCCTCGACGAACACGGTGTCGCCGTGGGCCAGGAACGTGCCGATGATCTCGCGCAGCTCGCCGATGGCGGCCTGCTCGACCTCGCGGCGCGCCTCCGGGATGACATCGACGAGCGCACCCTCGACCTCGCGCACGACCGCGGGCGCCATGGCGGGCGCCGACTGGCGCGCGTCGGCGATGATGTCGAGCACGCGGCCGATGGCGATGTCGCTCGTGAGCTTGGCGAGCTGCACCGGGTCGGCCAGGGGGGCGATGCGCACGAACGCCCACGAGAGGTATCCCACGAAGAACAGCCCGACGGCGACGAGGATGCGCGCCTCGCGCGTGGCTGCGACCTGGAGCGCCTCGTTGCGCCGCGCCGCGTCGGCGCGGGCGCTGGCGATGGCGGCTGCGAGCCGGCTTTCGCTGGTGTCGGCCATGGCTACTTGCCTCCCTTGGCGGCTTCGCGACCGTCGGCGGACGTCTTCTCCTGCACGAGCGCCTCCACGTAGTTCCAGGCGGCGTCGCCCAGCAGGCCGTTCTCGGAGGCGGCGGTCGACGGGGCCTCCAGCCCCCGCAGCGTGCCCAGAATCTCCTGGAGCTGCGCGTACGGACCGGCCAGCTCGCTCTTCTCCAGGTTGGCGACGGCCTCGTACTGCGCCGAGCGGATGAGCGTGGCCAGCAGCTTCGCCTGCGCGGCCTTGGGCCCCAGCTCGCGCGGGTACTTCGCCGCGAGCATGGCGGCCAGCTTCTCGTCGGACTGGCCCGCGATGTAGTTCTGCAGAGCCGGTCCCATGTTGGTGCGCAGGCTCTCGGTCTCGCGCAGGACCACCGCGCCCACCCGCTCCAGGAACGCGGGCAGGCTCGCCTCGACCTCGCGCCGGTACACGGGCACGATTTCCTGCGCCGCGCTGCGCGCCGACAGCAGCACGATGGGCGCCGCCTCGCGCAGGTTGCCCTGCAGCTCGGCCTTGAACACCTCCGGGTCGAAGCGGGCGATGAGCAGCGCGCCTCCCAGCACGAGCCCCGCCAGCTCCACCAGGAGCACGAAACCGAACAGCGAGCGGTTGCGGGAGCGGCGATCCTCGATCCGGTCGCGCTCGCGGTTGGCCTCCTGCAGTGCGAGGAAGGCCGCCTCCAGGTCGGCCAGGGCCGGGGGTGCGGCGGTTTCTGCGCTCATCGTGCCTCCTTTCCCCCCGGACAAGGTTGAGTCTTCCACCCGGAGGGCGGAAAGCCGCGGGCGCCCCGGCGGGGCACCTTCGCTGCGGCGGACGGGCGACGGGCACCATACACTACCGGACGCGGATCGGGGAGGTGGTTGCCGCAGGCGCGCCCCCGGTTCCGCCCCCCGCAGGGAGCGGGGCACCGGCACCCAGACGAAGCAGACGCTGCGTCCGGACGGGTGCCCTGCCGGGCGGACGGATCGAGGAACGCCGCATGAGGCACCCGCCCCGGTTCGCGCATCTGTGCACGGTCCGCGTGGTCGCGGGCCGGCTGCGGCCGGTCTACGCGGCCACCCACGACGTGGACGACCAGGAGGCGCAGGAGCGGCTGGAGCGGGCGCTCTCGGGGGCCCTGCGCGACAGGCTGCTGGACGCGGGCTGGGCGGCGCTGCGCGCCCGCTCCCGCGGCCCGGACGGCGAGCTGCTCGACAAGGTGGCCGAGGCCCTGGCACGCCGGCCGCTGCGGCCCGGACGGATGCCCGAAGTCAATCCGCCCTGGGGCGCCTTCCTCCTGCTCGTCGACCTCGAGGCCGGCACGGCGGGCCCCGCCGCGCGCCGCGCCTTCGAGAGCCCCCACGGCATGCGCATGGCGGAGCAGGGGATCGAGGAAGCCGGCCGGTTCCTCGCCGCCGAGCTCGCCCGACGCTAGAGCGTCGCTGAAAAGGCCGGTGGCCCGAGAACGCCCGTCGCTGCGCTCGGGGTTCTGACGTGGGCGTCGCACCTCGGTTTCGGAACCCCGACCGAAGGGAGGGGACTGAACCCCGAGCGCAGCCAGGGGCGTGAGCCCCGTTTCGGGGCGCTCGCACACCTTTTCCAAAGCGACGCTGCCCTGCCCCCGCCGCCCCCGCGGACGGAGCGCGGCGACGACGGCGGTTTCGCTTCAGTTGAGCCGATGCGCCAGTCAGGCCGGCATCCAGGTACTTTTCTGTAGTCCGTCGGACGACAAAAAAAGGTCCGTCGGACGACAGACGCGGCGATACCGCCCTCCTACAATGCCTTTCGCCGCCGGGGAACCGCAGTGCCGGGTGCCGGCGGCAGGCCTCACGCACGGCGCCTGCGCGGCCGGCTCGAACCCCGCGAATGAATGTCCGCTGCCGGACAGTCCGGCATGGCCTCGCCATGCCCGGAATGGGCCGCCCGTCGACCGGAGCGGCCGAAAACCACGGAGGATTCCATGCGAACGAACTCGCGCAAGCTGCACGACGCCGACGGCTTCTCGGTCTGGGAACTGGGCCGCGACCGGCTCGAGGAGACCACGAGGTTCGTCTTCTCCGTCTACTACGCGGGCATCGAAGAGACGAGGCGGGGCCGGGCGGAGGACGACTTCGCACACATGCTCGCCGAGGACGTGGCCCACGCCCCCTCGGCGTTCGTCGTGGCGGCCCTGGCGCCCTCCGGACGGATGCTGGGCACCGGCCGGCTCATCGAGCGCCGGGCTCTTCCGCTGCCCATGGAGCGCCACTTCGGGCTGGACGTGGACCACCTGCCCGAGGGCATCCCGTTCGGGTGCGGCGGCTGGAACCGGGTCTTCGAGGTCGCCCGTCTGGCCACCGACACGCGCGCGGCGCGGGCCGCGGGCATCGCCGACGCGCGCATTCCGACCATCGCCGACGCCGTGGTGCTCGAGCTGCTGCGGCGCTCGGCCGAGCCGCGCAACCTCTGGGTCGCCGCCATGGACGTGCGCGCGCTGGCGCTCTTCCGCCGGCGCGGCTTCTGCTTCCTGGACGCAGGCAGGACCGTTCCGTCGTACCTGAATTCACCGACCACGCCCGTGGTGCTGCCGGTGGACCTGTGCCGCTTCTCCATGTGGGCCGCCCGGCGCGACCGCTACGAGCACTACTTCGGGTCCGCCTCCGGCGCGTTCCCGGCGCCGCCGACCTCCGCTCCCGCTCCCGCTTCCGCGCCGACAGCCGCGCCGATGTCCCCCTGAAACCGGCCGCCCGGTCCCGGGCGGCGGGAGAACTCCCATGAGCGCGCGCCACCTGAGAATCATCCGATTCGAACCGCCGCCCGCGCCCGCGGCGGACGCCGGGCACGCGCCATCCGCGGAGGCCTCGACCGCGGGGGCACCGGCTCCGGATCGCCCCGCCGACGCCTCCGACCTGCGCGGCGCGGCCTTCGACGAGGGCTGCGCCAGGGGGATCGTGGCAGCGGACGGACGGATGATCGCGGCGAATCGCGCTCTGCACGCGCTGCTGCATTGGCATAACGCACCGCCCGAGGGCGGGTCGATCCTGTGGGCCGTGGACGCCGCCGACCGGCCGGCGCTGGAGCGGGTGCTGCGGGAGGCCGGGGAGAGCGGCGGCGGTACCGTCGACGCGCGATGCCCCATCACGGGCGATGCGTTCGCCTTCTTCCGCTTCGAGGCGGCGCCGCTGCCCGGAGCGCCCGGCCCCGCGCGGCCCCTTCTCGTCACCGTCCACGAGGTCACCCGCGTGCGTTCGCTCGAGGAGCAGATGGCGCAGCGCGGCCGCTTGGAACTCCTGGGCCGGCTCGCCGCGGGGGTCGTGCACGACTTCAACAACCTGCTGACGGTCGTCATGGCGCACGCAAACGCCATCCGTTCGGAGCCCGGGTGCCCGCGTCCGCTGGCCGCCGACGCCGAAGGCATCCTGGAGGCGTCGGCCCGCGCCGTCGCACTGGGCCGGCAGGTGCTTTCGTTCTCGCGCCGCCAGAGCGTGCAGCCCGAATGTCTGGATCTGAACACTCTGTTCGCCGAAACCCGCCGGCTGGTGGCGCACCTGCTCGGACCCGGGGTGGCGCTGGAGTTCCGGCCGACGCCCGGACTGTGGTGCGTGCGCTTCGACAAAGGGCAGATGATCCAGGTGATCATGAACCTGGCCGCCAACGCGCGCGACGCCATGGACGGCGGAGGGACGCTCTCGCTGGAGACGTTCAACCTGGAGGACCCGGGCGGGCCGGGTCCCGTCCGGGCCGTGCGTGATGCTGCGCGCGAGCGACACCGGGTGCGGCATGGACGCCGCGACGCTGGCTCGGGCGTTCGACCCGTTCTTCACCACCAAGGCACCGGGGCGCGGCACGGGCATCGGGCTGGCGACCGTGGACGAGATCGTGCGCCGGGGCGGCGGCGGCATCCGCGTGCGCAGCCAGCCCGGACGCGGCACGACCTTCGAGGTGCTGCTGCCGAAGGCCGACCCGGCCAGGGCGTCGCCGGCCGTGCCGGCGGTGCTCGTCGTGGAGACGGATGACACGCTGCGGCGGCTCGTCGCGGCCCACCTTGTGCGCGCGGGCTTCCGGGTGACGGAGGCGAACGAGCCGGCGCGCGCCCTGGAAATGGCCGGCGGCGACGCGGCGCCGCCCGACGTGATCGTCGCGGGTGCGCTGCCGGGAACGACGGGACCCGAGCTCCTGGCCCGCCTGCGCGTGCGGTGGCCCGTCGCGCGGCCGCTCTACCTGACCGACTCGGACGACGCGCCGCCCGACCCCGCGGATCCGGCCGCCGCCGCGCTGCGCAAGCCGTTCGACGCGGCCCAGCTCGCCAAGGCGGTGCAGACTGCGCTCCGAGGCACGGCGCCTCGCCCGTGAGCGCGCTACACTCTCATTTCCGGCACGTCGCCGGCCACGACGAGGCGCGCAGCGGTGAGGCGGCGGATCTCCTCCACCGACACGCCCGGGGCCCGCTCGCGCAGCACAAGGCCGTCGCTCGTGACGTCCAGGTACGCGAGGTCGGTCACGATGGTCTGCACGACGCGCCGCGCCGTCAGCGGCAGCGAGCAGACCGGAAGGACCTTGGGCTGCCCCTTGGCGGTGTGCTCCATGGCCACGATGAGCCGCTTGGACCCCGTGGCGAGGTCCATGGCGCCGCCCATGCCCTTGACCATCTTGCCGGGGATCATCCAGTTGGCGATGTCCCCGTGCTCGCTCACCTCCATGGCGCCGAGCACGGAGATGTCCACGGCACCCCCGCGGATCATGCCGAACGAGGTCGACGAGTCGAAGTAGGCGGTGCCCTTGATTTCGGTGACCGTCTGCTTGCCCGCGTTGATGAGATCCGGGTCCTCCTCGCCCTCGAACGGGAACGGGCCCATGCCGAGCATGCCGTTCTCGCTCTGGAACACGACGTCGATGCCGGGCGCCACGAAGCTGGGCACCAGCGTCGGCAGCCCGATGCCGAGGTTCACGTACATGCCGTCGCGCAGCTCCTGCGCCACGCGTGCTGCGATCTGCTCACGGGTCAGTGCCATGGCTCGCTCCGCGGACGAACGGGGAAGGGCGCCCTACGCGGGGCGCGGCCGCACGGTGCGCTGTTCGATCCACTTCCTGTAGCCGCGCCCCTGCAGGACGCGGTGCACGAAGATCGACGGGACGTGGATCTGGTCCGGGTCCAGCTCGCCCACGGCGACGACGTGCTCGGCCTCCGCGATGGTGCAGCGGGCGGCCATGGCCATGAGCGGCGAGAAGTTGCGGGCGGTCTTGCGGAAGACGAGGTTGCCCCAGAGGTCGGCCTTCCAGGCGCGCACGATGGCGAAGTCGCCGCGCAGCGGCTTCTCCAGCAGGTACTCTTTGCCGTCCAGGACGCGCGTCTCCTTGCCCTCGGCGATGGGCGTGCCGACGCCGGTGGGCGTGTAGAAGCCGCCGATGCCGAAGGCGCCGGCGCGCACGCGTTCGGCGAGCGTGCCCTGGGGCACCAGCTCCACCTCCAGCTCGCCTGCGAGGTACTGGCGCTCGAACTCCTTGTTCTCGCCGACGTAGCTGGAAATCATCTTGCGCACCTGGCGCGACTGCAGCAGCACGCCGAGGCCCTTGTCGGTGGTGCCGCAGTTGTTGCTCACGACGGTGAGGTTGCGGATGCCCTTGGCGCGGATGCCCTCGATGAGATTCTCGGGGTTTCCGCACAGGCCGAAACCGCCCGCCAGGACGACGGCGCCGTCCTTCATGTCCTGCAGGGCCGTCTGGACGTCCGGGACCAGCTTGTTCATGGCTCGCCTCCCAGGGCCTCCGGGCGCGCCGGAGCGCCTTCGTGCGGGGCGTTCTATAGCACCGGCCGGGGACACGGACGGGACAAGGGCGAAGGATGCCGAGGGACGGCGGCCTCCCCCGACCTGCTGCTCTGCGGAATCTTCTACGGCGTCAGGGGACGGTTGGGTAGCCTAGGCGGCTAGGCGGGGTGTGCGGCGGGCTGCTTCGGCTGCGATACGCCGGGCGACGGCGTCGGTGCGCACCAAGTCGCGGTCCGCCTTGGGCA
>Ga0172368_10005289_pt1 | contig 14482 bp, 9 predicted proteins | sample Lak11m_FD_114540 | JGI IMG/M metagenome (GOLD analysis project Ga0172368, IMG submission 114540) | Freshwater microbial communities from Kabuno Bay, South-Kivu, Congo - kab_022012_11m | ecosystem: Environmental > Aquatic > Freshwater > Lake | place: Democratic Republic of the Congo: South-Kivu...
AAGGAACCGGCTGTGTCACTCCTGGTGGCCACACCGAACCCACTTGACCAGTTCCTGGCACACCACCCGGAATACTTCTTTGCGCGCTCACCTGAACAGGCTCTGATCAACCCTGACCACCTGCTGATTCTACTAAACCATTTGCGCTGCGCCCTTTTCGAACTTCCATTTGAAAAAGGCGAGCGCTTTGGAAAGCTGGACGTGGAAGAACTGCTGGAATTCCTGGCAAGCAACGGCGAAGCCCACCCATCTAAGGATAAATATTTCTGGATGGCGGATGCCTATCCGGCTGCCGGGGTGTCGCTCCGATCGGCTTCACCTGAAAATATCATCCTGCATGCCGAGGCTGGCGAAGGTTCAAGGGTGATCGGCGAAGTGGACCTTGAATCTGCCGCCTGGATGGTGCACCCGCGGGCTGTTTACCTGCATGAAGGCCAACAGTACTTTGTCCAGGAGCTCAACCTGGAAACCCATGCGGCCACGCTGATCCCGGTGGCACTTGATTATTTCACCGAAGCGCTCAAGGAAACCAGTATCAGCCTGGTTGAATTAAACGAGCAAACAGCCATCCCAGGCGGCGAAAAAGCCCACGGTGATATACAAGTCACAACGCAGGTGACCGGTTTCCGCAAACGCACGTGGTTAAGCGGCGAAAACCTGGGACAGGAAAACCTCGACCTACCTCCCAGCGACCTGTTGACTACTGGTTATTGGATAAAAATCGATGAAGAAACCGTGCAGACCCTGGCCAAAAACGGCCTATGGACAAACGCCCCCAACGATTACGGGCCGGATTGGCCAAAAATCCGCGAACGGGTCCGGACCCGTGATGGTTTCCGCTGCCAGGTATGCGGCCTGCCCGAAAACCTTCGCCAGCATGAAGTCCACCACAAAATCCCTTTTCGCCAGTTCGCCGGTCAACGTGAGCGCGCGAACCAGCTTGAAAACCTGGTCACCCTTTGCCCGGAATGCCATAAAAAAGCCGAACAAAACGTGCGCATGCGAAGCGGGCTGGCTGGGCTGGCAGCCATTCTTGGCCAGCTGGCGCCGCTCTTCCTGATGTGCGACAGCGGGGACCTAGGCGTTCATTTTGACCCACAAGCGGCATTCACCCGAAACAACCCGGCGGTGGTACTCTATGACCTGGTGCCGGCTGGAATAGGCTTCAGCCAGAGGTTGTTTGAAATCCACAGTGAACTGATAGCAAGAGCGCTTGAGATGGTGCGGGAGTGCCCATGTGAAGATGGCTGCCCTTCCTGCGTAGGCCCCGCCGGCGAGAACGGGGTAGGCGGCAAGCAGGAAACGATCGCAATTTTGCAGGAACTGGCAAAATAAGGTAGCCGGATTGCGAATTTTATTATATTTGAAACAGATGCCAATATTGGTATTTACTCTTAGGATGTGACTTTTCTATCAGAATGATTTCTTCAATTAAAAAAATTTTTTAAGGGGTGTTTTAAGAGTTTAACACTCTCAAAACACCTCTTTTTGGGAAAAAAGGGCAAGGCGCTTGAATTTGGCAGGAATTCATTATGATCGAAAAACAAAAATCAAAACCACCCCCCTTTACCTACGGGGCTGTAAATGAGATTTGTAGTTGAAGACCGCTGCCAAAACGGAGCATATCACCCACGGCGTTGGTATTGGTGACGTTCTCATTGAATTGCAAGCGGGTGCGAAAACGCGGGCTGCCAACTGCAGTCTGAAGCGCGGCTTTTAAATCCGGTGCAACAGAGGTGGTATCCAACTCGGCGACACTGCACCAACGCCCCAACGCCCCAATGACCGGACCGCCGACATAGTCGCCAGCATCAACGGTGCTGAAATCCTGCAGGTACATGCGCAGGCATCCAAGCGAGAATGGGTTCCCAAGACTATCATGATCGTTAAATTTCGTCTTCACTTCGAGGATGACCGCCCCGGCCGGCAGAGCCGAAATATCAAAGCTCAAAAAACCCTGCTGACCCAGGTTGGCATCCGTATCGCCGACATTGGCAAAGCTGAAGACCGCCCCGTTTGAACGGACCGAGCCGCTCTCAGCAGCAACCAGCGTAGCAGTGATCGAACCGACTGGTGGAGCTAGGACGCCCGTTGCAATGGCAGTGGGTGAAACAGCATTGATCTCCACCCAAAACGGCCCAGTGCTTAATCCGAAAGAATTTCCACTGGCATCGCGGACTTTCCAAAAACCTTTGTACGAGCCAGGGGTGCCGGGCGTCACCAGATTGACTGAAATATCGATGGTTTGATCTGGCGGGACCACACCGACCAAAGCCTGAGCAGCCGGACCACCCATCGAGTCTCCGTGATCGAAAACCAGCTGGTAGCCTGAACTCCAGGTACAAGTGCCGACATTTTTTAAGCGCCAGGTTTTGGTAAAGGCTGCCCCCACCTGCAGGTTTGAGCCATCAGGTATACTTAGATCTTCCACGAACTGAGCTCGATTGCAGACCATAGCCGTGGTAGTCACGGTTGGCAGCCCCGGAGCGAGACTGGGTGTAACCTGGGAAATGGGAGCCATCGTGGCGGAAACGGGAGGCACGGTAACAGTCACCAAAGCCGGTTGTGGGCTGGCGGACATCTGCGCCACTACTGTTTGGGCCACGCTAGTAGAAAGGGCGATGGGATCAACCTGGTTAGCGGAAGGCATGTTGCATGCCAGCATCGCCAGGATCAAACCCGTCGATGCGAGCAATGGGGCAATTCTTATCTTCATTCCATTCTCCTCAGTAACAGGGATCCGCGTTGGGTGAAAACAGGGCCCCTTTAATTGACTTCCCTTCCGGGTATAAACAATTCATTCATTATATCCTGAGCAAACAGCTGATGGATGCCAAAAGACGCTTATTTCGGTTGGTTGGTGCCTGCCAGAATTATTCCTGGCCAAAACCTGCCCGAGGTGACAAATGTAATATGATTTTTATATAAAATCATGTACGCTTATGCTAAAATGTCACTGTCTTTAGTTCAATAATTTTTCCAATCCAAAAGAGGAGAGAATCATGAAAACGTTTCGCCCAATCTTTTTTATTGTTGCATTAATGCTGATCGTAGGCATGGCTTGCAACCTGGGGGCAGGGCAGGCAACCCCAACCAGCAGCGGTGACAATCCCACCCTGGCTCCAGCGCCGACGGCTGAAGAAGCTGCAACCAACACGCCACAAAGCAGCGGAGGGGATGCAATCAGTGTTCTGGCCGATGCCCAAAAGGCAGTGATACAGATCGAATCCCAAGGGACCTTTGTAGATCCGCAGGTGGGGCTGGTGGTTAACGGAGCAGGGAGAGGCTCTGGTTTCATCATCGACCCGTCCGGTATCGCTGTTACCAACAACCACGTTGTCACCGGTTCCGCTTTGCTCAAGGTGTGGATTGAAGGCGTTGAGCACACCGCCCGCATCCTGGGCGTATCCGAATGTTCCGACCTGGCCGTGATCAAGATCGACGGTGGCCCGTATCCATACTTGAAGTGGTATGGCGCTGCTGCCAAAACCGGTCTGGAAGTTTATTTGGCTGGATTTCCTCTTGGGGAGCCACAGTACTCGCTCACCAAGGGCATCATCTCCAAGGAAAAAGCCGATGGACAGACCAGTTGGGCTTCGCTGGACTACACACTCGGGCATGATGCCACCAGCAACCCCGGAAACTCCGGTGGTCCACTTATCACAGCAAATGCTGAAGTGGTCGGAATCAACTACGCCGGTCTCGCCTCCGCCAACCAGTATTTCGCGATCGATGAATTGACTGCCAAACCGGTCGTTGATGAACTGTCCAGGGGCCAGGATGTAAACTCAATCGGCATCAACGGCACAGCCGTCAAGTCGGATGATGGCAAGTTATCCGGTATCTGGGTTGCATCGGTCAAATCCGGCTCCCCGGCTGATAAAGCCGGCATCAAGCCAGGCGATATCCTTTACCAGTTGGAAAACCTGGTGCTGGCGACCGATGGCACGATGAAGGATTACTGCACCATCCTACGCAGCCACAAGCCGGAAGACACACTTGCCCTGACGGTGATCCGCTATGCCACAGGCGAATTGCTCGAAGGCCAGATCAATGGTCGCGAACTCAAGGTGACAGGCAATTTTGACACCGGCAGTGGTGGTAATTCGGGTGGATCAGGCAGCAGTGGCGGTACAGCGCCGGATTTCTTTACGGATAATTTTACCGGTGGTCTGGATAATTACTCCTATTTTGAATGGCATGAAAAGACAGGCGGCGAACAATCTGATCAAAGCCTGGCTCCAACCGTCAAGGATGGTTTCCTGGTATTCGATATTTCAAAAGCACAAAAATGGATTTATGTCACCTACGATCCATACACATACACCGATGTGCGCCTCGACATAAAGGCTCAAAATCGTGGCAAGAACAATAACAACGTTTCGTTAATTTGCCGTTACAGCGATACTGGCTGGTATGAGGCCAATATTGCCAATAATGGCCTGTACTGGATCTATGCTTATATCGATGGTGAAGGCTATAATGAACTCTTCAGCGGTGGGTCGACCTTGATCAAGCAAGGCAGGGATACGAATGAATATACATTTATCTGCAGTGGTCAGGATTTGACATTGGGCGTAAATGGAACCAAGGTCAAAACCGTTACAGATAAAAAATTCGCACTGCGCGAAGGCAAGGTTGGGCTTGGCGTTTCATCCTTCGATACTCTGCCCATTCTGGTCGAAATCAGCCCCTTCCAGGTAAGCCAGCCGTAAGATTTTCATACACAAAACAGGCCGCTCGTGACACCGGGCGGCCTGTTTTTATTTTTTCTATATGACGTTAACGTATTTCTATTATTTATGGATTATCCTACAGCTACTTTGACAAAGAAACATAAAAAAGAAATCGTTCTATTTTAAGGAGATAGCCATGGGAAAAATCATCGGCATTGACCTCGGCACCACCAATAGTGTTGTCGCTGTAATGGAAGGCGGACAGCCGACCGTAATCACCACCGCGGAAGGCGGACGGTTATGCCCATCTGTCGTCGCTTTCAATAAAAACGGCGAAAGAATGGTCGGACAGACCGCCAAGCGCCAATCCGTTATTAACTCTGAAAACACTGTTTACTCCATCAAGCGCTTCATCGGCCGGCGTTTTGAAGAAACCGATGCGGAACGCAAGATGGTGCCTTATGCAGTGATCGAAGGGCCATCCGATGATGTGCGCGTGAAAGTGCCGATCAACGGCAAGGAATACAGCCCTCAGGAAATCAGCGCCATGATCCTAGCCAAGCTAAAGGCGGATGCCGAAGCATATCTGGGTGAGAGTGTGACCGAAGCTGTTATCACGGTTCCGGCTTATTTCAACGACACCCAGCGCCAGGCTACCAAGGATGCCGGCCGAATCGCCGGGCTGGACGTCAAACGCATCATCAACGAACCAACCGCATCCGCGCTGGCTTACGGCCTGGATAAGAAAAACAACGAAACCATCCTGGTATTCGACCTGGGAGGCGGCACATTCGATGTATCCATCCTGGAAGTCGGTGATGGCGTGATCGAAGTCAAGTCCACCAATGGTGACACCCACCTGGGTGGCGATGATTGGGACCAGCGCCTGACAACCTGGGCAGCAGATGAATTCCAAAAGATGGAAGGCATTAACCTGCGCAACGACCGCCAGGCCTTGCAGCGTCTGCGCGAAGCGGCTGAAAAAGCAAAAATTGAGCTCTCAACCATGATGGAAACAGAATTAAACCTGCCCTACATCACGGCCGATGCCAGCGGACCAAAACACCTGGTGCTCAAGATCACCCGCGCCAAGTTCGAACAGATGACCGATGACCTGCTCAAACGGTGCGTGCATCCCTTCGAAAACGCGCTCAAGGATGCCAGTCTCAAAGCTGGCGACCTGCATGAAGTTGTTCTGGTTGGCGGTTCTACCCGCATGCCGATGGTCTCGGAACTGGTGCGAAAACTGACCGGGAAAGAACCCAACAAGTCGGTCAACCCCGATGAAGTCGTTGCAGTTGGCGCAGCCATTCAAGGCGGGGTGTTGGGTGGTGAAGTTCGCGATATCCTGCTGCTGGATGTGACCCCACTATCGTTGGGTGTTGAAACACTGGGTGGGGTGATGACGCGCATGATCGAACGCAACACCACCATCCCGGTCAAAAAGACCGAGACCTATTCGACAGCCGCTGACAACCAGACTGCTGTCGATATCCACATCCTGCAAGGCGAACGGCCGATGGCTGGCGATAACATGTCGCTTGGACGATTCCGCCTGGATGGTATTCCCCCATCACCGCGAGGCATACCACAGGTGGAAGTGACCTTCGATATCGATGCAAACGGCATCCTTCATGTCACCGCACGCGACAAGGCCAGCGGAAAGGAACAGAAGATCACCGTGACCGCCTCCACCAACCTGAACAAGAGTGAGATCGACCGGATGGTGACGGAATCGAAGGCACATGAGGAAGAAGACAAGAAACGCAAGGAATTGATCGAAGCGCGCAACATTGCCGACAGCCTGGTGTACCAGACCGAAAAAGCGATGCGCGACCTGGGTGAGAAGATCAGCTCGGGCGAACGTGGCGAGATAGAAGCCAAGATCAACGATCTCAAAACCGCCCTGGGCGGCGAGGATGCAACACGCATCACCAAAGCCAGCGAGGATCTGCAAAAATCATTCTACGCCGTCAGCGAGAAGCTTTACGGTCAGCAAGGGCAGCCCCAACCTGGTGGTCCCAGTGGTCCATCCGACCCATCGGCGCCTGGTCCCGAAGGCGATGTCATCGATGGCGAAGTGAAAGACGCGTAAAACCCAAGCAACCAACCCCAACGGGTGTTCATCACAAGGGTGAACGCCCGTTGTTTTTGTTTTACCTTTTTGGCATAACGCTTTATAATCATTTTCATGTTCAAAAAATTACCTCGTTTTGGTCGTATTTTGCTCGCTCTTACCGGTACATTGATCCTTGTTGTTGCAGTTTACAATATCCCATATGTGAACGACAGGCTTTCTTGGCGGCTGGACGACCTGCGCGCGCGGATCAACAGCTATTTCCTGCCACCTCCCAATGCAAAGTTTGTTCCCAATCAGCAGGCGCAGATCAACGCGATCGTCAGCGCCACGCTGGAAGCGATGAAAACCCCCACCGAGACAACCACGCCTGCCATCACCACCAGCCCGGTTGGACCCACGCCAACCGCAACGATCACACCCACACCGCCGCCAGGAAGCGCCAGCCTTACTGGTATAGCTTACGTTGACCAGACCGGCGGATATAACCTGTGCGGTCCATCAAACCTGACGATGGCGTTGAAGTTCTGGAAGTGGAAAGGGACACGCGACGATATCCTAAAGGTGATCAAACCCGGTATCAACGATTCCAGCCTGGTATTCTGGAAGCGCGGAAAAAGCGATAAGAACGTCATGGCCTACGAGATGGTCGATTATGTCAACGACAATACCGACTTGCGCGCGGTATGGCGTTACGGAGGGAATCTTGATGTGATCAAGGGTTTCATCGCCGCCGGATACCCGGTCTTGATCGAAAAAGGTGAGTTCCAAAAGGATGTGAGTGGTATTGTCAGCTGGATGGGCCATTACCAGTTCATCACCGCTTACAATAACGCCACCAACAACTTCATTGTCCAGGATACCTATCTCGACGGCCCCAACTTCAAGGTCAGTTACACCAAGCTGGCCAATGAATGGCGCGCTTTCAATTACCTGTTCATGATCGTCTACCCAGCCGACCGTGAGGAGCAGGTGCACGGACTTCTCGGCAACTGGTCGGATGCCAAATGGGCCAACCAGCACGCGCTGGACATCGCCGACCAGGAAACAAAAACGCAGACCGGGCTGGATTCTTATTTTGCCTGGTTCAATAAGGGCACCAGCCACGTGCAGCTCTTGCAGTATTTCGACGCAGCCTCGGCCTACGACCAGGCTTTCGCCATCTTCCCAACACTGCCCCTGGAAGAAATAAAAAAGCCTTACCGTAACCTGTGGTATCAAACGGGTCCATACTGGGCTTATTACTATTCCGGGCGATACCAGGATGTGATCAACCTGGCAACCATCACTCTCGAGACTACGAGCGACTTTTCGACAGCGGGACCAACCCTTGAGGAAAGCCTGTACTGGCGCGGCCTGGCGAAACAGGCCAGCGGCGACCTGGGAGGCGCCGTAGCTGATTTAAAAACCGCCAACCATCTCAATCCCACGATGCCCGCCATCATCCAGGCTCTGCAGAATATTGGCGTCGTTCCTGAAACACCGGTCAAGCCATGAAACTGTTGCATTTCGCAGATGCACACATCGATATGGCCAATTACGGCCGGCACGACCCTGAGAGCGGATTGCCTTTAAGGGTTCTTGATTATCTGAAATCGCTGGATTTTATCGTCGATACCGCAATTGACGAGAAGGTTGATTTGGTCATCTTTGCCGGTGATGCCTACAGAGACCGCACACCCGCCCCGACCTACCAGCGCGAGTGGGGGAAAAGGATCATGCGGCTATCAGCTGCACGGATCCCAACCATTTTGCTGGTTGGCAACCATGACCTGTCGCCGGCAGCCGGGCGAGCCAATGCCATCCAGGAATTTGACACCCTGCAGGTGCCTTTTGTGCGTGTTATTGCCCAGCCATCCCTGCTGACCGCCGAAGAACTGGGAATCCCGGTCCACGTGATCGGGCTGCCGTGGGTCTCGCGATCGGGCATGATGGCTGCACTCGGAGCCGGCGAAACTCCTGCGGAAGAAATCTATAACCAGATCGAAGATCTTCTGGCTGACCTGGTGCAAAAATTTTTGGAACGTCTTGACGCGCAACTGCCCGTCATCCTGACTGCGCATGCCTCGGTGCAGGGCGCATCCTTTGGGGCTGAGCGGATGGTTATGCTGGGGGCAGACCTGGTGCTGCCCGGTTCGCTGGTCAAAAACCCACGCCTGGATTACGTGGCTCTCGGTCACATCCATAAACCACAAAACTTGAATGGTCCAGCATTTGATCCTGAAGATCAGACCCTCTACCAGCATCCACCCGTCATCTATCCCGGCTCGATCGAACGGGTTGATTTTGGCGAAGCACACGATGACAAGTTTTTTATCGTAGCAGATGTGCAGCGTGGGCACACGGAAGTGAGCTGGCGCAAGCTGGAAAACATCCGACCTTTTATAGAAACTTACTTAAAATTGGTTTCAGATGATAACGTGACCGCCCAGATCAAGGCAGCCATGCCAGGGTCAAAAAAGCTCAAGAATGCGGTCCTTAAGCTTACGGTGGAATACCCACGAGATTTCGAAAAGTTGATCAACGAAGTGGAACTGAGGGAATACACCAAAAGCGCGTTTGAATTCCACTTTATCAAACGCCCGCAAGTAGAAAACCGGGTGCGACTGGCGGAAGGCCAGAATATTGCCAGCCTGACACCCTTGGAACTGCTGGGAAAATATTGGCAAGCCAATCATATTGAAGCTGCCGAAGCAGAAATTCTCCAAAAACTGGCGGGGAAAATATTGAGCGGAGAGCCCCCCGAAGCAAGCTGACCAAGTCATTTTCAGCCTGTTACGGTATTGCTATGCAATAAAACAAATTTCGGCGTATCTTACAGGTACAAAATCATGCGCTGGATATATCTCTCACCTCACTTTGATGATGCCGTGTTATCCTGCGGCGGCCTGATATGGGAACAGACCCACAGCGGCATCCCCGTTGAAATCTGGACGGTGAACGCTGCCGACCCGCCTCCCGGACCCGTTTCTGAACTGATCACACGGGTCCATTCAGACTGGAAAACCGGTTCCCCACAGGAAACGGTGGCACTACGCCGGATTGAGGACCAGAATGCCGCCCGACGGGTAGGCGCGACCGTATTACATCTGGATCTGGTGGATGCATTGTACCGACGAACCGGGACTGGTTCGTTGATGTACACTCGCGATGTATTTGATCCAATCCATCCGCGTGAAAACAACATTGTCGAACATACAGCCAACCAGATCGCAGCTGGCCTGACCCAACAAGACACGCTGGTTTGCCCTTTGGGATTGGGCAGCCATGTCGATCATATCATTACGCGCAAAGCAGTTGAGGCACTCGCCAGACCAGTATGGTATTACGCGGATGTGCCCTACTTATTCAAGCATGAAAATGAACTTGGTCCCGCCATAGAAGGATTGCAAGCTAAAACCTTCTACATCTCCGACCACGGGCTGGCAGCCTGGCTGGAAGGCATTGCCGCCTACGCTTCGCAAATATCGAGCCTGTTTAATGACCTGCAGGATATGCAAACCCAGATCAAGAAATACCAGGCAGCCAAAAATGGGCTGACAATCTGGGATCGCAGCTAGCATCATCTTTATTGCTTGATTTTGAACCAAATTCATGATATATTAATGTCCACGAAGGTGAAATCGGCTTTCGCAATCATTCGTTGCATCCCATCATTGGGATGCAACATATCTATTAGATAGGGTTTGAAAATATGCCCGCCACTTATTTAACGAAAGAAGGCTTCCAGAAGCTCCAGGATGAGCTTGAGTTTCTGCGCACAGCCAAACGCCAGGAAGTCGCCGAGCGCTTGCACGAAGCGATGGAAGGCGGTGAACTGATTGAAAACGCCGAATATGAAGCTGCGAAAAACGAGCAGGCTTTCGTAGAAGGGCGCATTCAAGAGCTCGAAATCATCCTGGCAGCAGCCCACCTGATCGATGACGCCGCTGCCCACCAGGATCCAACCCTGGTCCAGGTTGGCGATACAGTCACGATCCAGGAAGATGGCGGCGACCAGGAAGAATACACCATCGTCGGAGCAGCCGAGGCTGACCCGCGCTCTGGCAAGATCTCCAACGAATCACCGCTGGGCAAAGCGTTGCTGAACCATCACCCGGGTGATGTGGTATCCGTTGATGCACCAGGCGGCGCATTCAAAGTTAAAGTTATCAAGACCACCTAAAAGACTGGGGCAGTCGACTCAAGCCCCGCGCGCACTCTGCCAAGGCAGGGTGCTTTGGCGCGGGGCTTTTTTTTATCCCCTCCCTGAAAGGCAGCAGACATGGCTGACTACAATTCACTCGAAAAAATCCGTTTACAGAAAATTTCCGAACTGCGAGACCTGGGTGTTGAACCTTATCCCACCCGCGCGGAGCGCACACATACCGCCTTGGAAGCGATAACCGCTTTTGAAGCGGCTGAAAGAGCAGTTAGCGCCGGGCAGCCGGCAGCAGAAGTAAAGGCAACCCTGACTGGCCGTATCCGAGCCACACGCGCAATGGGAAAATTGACTTTTGCCCATATTGAGGATGGCAGCGGAAAAATCCAGTTGTTCCTGCGGATCAATGAGCTAGGCCAGGATCGAGTCACCTTTTTCGATAAGATGTACGATATCGGTGACTTCGTACAGGCCTCGGGCGTGATGATGCGCACCCGCACCGGGGAAGCAACCCTGCATGTGCATGATTACAGCATGCTAGCCAAGGCGGTATCACCCCTTCCAGCCGACAAAGATGTAACCCAGGAGGACGGCAGTGTTATCCGTTACGCCGCGCTCGAAGGCCCTGAACTGCGCGCCCGCCAGCGGTATGCAGACCTGGCGGTAAACCCGGATGTACGCGAAACCTTCCGTAAACGCGCCAGAGTGGTTTCAGCCCTGCGGCGTTTTCTGGATGAACATGACTTTTTGGAGGTGGAAACGCCAATTCTGCAGCCCATATACGGCGGGGCTGCGGCACGTCCTTTCACCACCTTTCACAACCAGCTAAAACAACAGCTTTATCTGCGCATTTCATTCGAGCTTTACCTCAAACGCCTGCTGGTGGGTAACCTGGAACGGGTATATGAAATTGGGCGCGACTTCCGCAACGAGGGAGTTTCTTTTAAGCACAATCCCGAATTTACCCAGTTGGAATTTTACTGGGCTTATGCTGATTATCTCAAGGTGATGGAACTGACAGAACAAATGGTTTCCACGGTGTGCAAGGAGGTAAACGGCAGCTACCAAGTAAATTACCAGGGAAAATCGATCGACTTCAGCCCACCCTGGAAACGGATAGAAATGCGTGCCGGCATCATGGATGTAACCGGTATTGATATTTACGCCCATACCGATGCAGATAGCCTGTCGGCAGCCATACGCGCCAGAGGCTTCAACCCACCCGCTCACGCCACTCGTGGTAAATTGATCGATTTCCTGGTGGGGGAATACCTCGAACCGACCTTGATACAGCCCACCTTCCTGTACGATTACCCGCGCGACATATCTCCGCTGGCCAAATCCAAGCCGGGCGACCCGCTGACAGTTGAGCGGTTTGAAGGCTATGTAGCAGGTTTCGAACTATTAAATGCCTTTACCGAGCTGAACGACCCACTCGACCAGGAACAGCGCTTTATCGAAATGGGTCGTGACTATACCGCCGAAGATGAAGAACTAAACCTTATGGATGACGATTATCTACGCGCAATGAGATACGGCATGCCTCCCAATGGAGGTTTCGGCATGGGAGTGGACCGTTTGACTATGCTTCTGGCAGATAAACACTCGATCCGCGATGTGCTGCTCTTCCCGCATTTGCGAAGTGATGAAGCTGGTGGCGTTGAAAGCAGTGGTTAAACTGGATGCGAAGGCGCTCAGTCATGAAATTGTGACTGTGCGCCTTCCTTTTTTGTGATACCTTTAATAGGATATTTCAGGCCCAACATACCCCCTTGCGGGGATGGATGAGCCAACCCCGGAAAGTAATTTTCGACCGAAAAGAGATCTCTTTATTTTTTTTATTTGTGGAGTAACGGATGCCAGAAACCTTTAATTGTCCCAATTGCGGCGCGCCGCTGGATTATAAGGGCAGCGATCCGATCATTCGATGCCCGTACTGCAATAGTTCGGTGGTGGTGCCCGAAAATTTGCGCAGCCGGCCGTCATTTTCCCAACAGCCACACAACTTTACCCTGAGTGGGGTGGGCGATATGGGCGGGTTGATCAACCAGGCGAGACGGTTCAAAGAGGTAAAGGACCTGGCTCAGGCTGGTAATATGGATGAGGCTGTCCGCATTTACAGCGAAATCACCGGTCAGGATGCCGAAAATTCACGCACAGCAGTGCAAAACCTGGCAAATGGCCAACCAATCACCCTGAGCGGAATGAAACTGGTTGACTTTGCACCTTCCATCGGGTACTCAACCAGGGTTGTCACAGCTCCTGACATTCGAATAAAACCTGTGGATGAACAGGCGTCAAAGAAGGTCATGCGGACGGTAGGATGCGGCATAGGCTGCTTTGTTGTGGCACTAGCGCTCTTTATTCTTGTCACCACGCTGGTACCGGTCGCCGGCGGGCTGGCTGGGATTTTGGTGGGTCTCAAACCTGACCTGGTACAGACTGCCCTGCCCGGTATTAACATAGTTGGAGGCGGATTTACCAACAAGGAATCATCTTTTGGCGGAGAAGGCACGGGACCAGGCCTTTTTGAGGATGTGCGCGCGATTGCGATCAATCCCGCGTCAGGCGAGATTTACGCCGCCGATTATAGTGGTGGACGTGTACAGAAATTTGACCCACACGGAAAATTCATCACACAATGGATTCTGGAAGGAAAAAACACCTACATTTCCGCGATTAACGCCGACCGAAAAGGTAATGTGTTCATCCTCGCCAGCGGAAAATTGCTACGATACAATGGCGACGGAAAATTTCTTGGATCGATTAAAGTTGGCAATTACAATCGAATTGATGACACCACATTAACAGCAGATGGCTCACTGGTTGGGACCAGCGGCGATGACATCATCCACTTCGACTCGAATGGGGATGTCATAAACATGGCAACGAAAACCATCTCCGGTGCAGGGGGCAATGAAAATCCTGATGGTAAAATTGCTGTTGATGGGCGTGGTAATATATTTATACTTGAATCATTTGACAAGGCGATTTATAAATTCGTTGCCAATGGCAAATTTATAAACCGTTTCGGCAGCGATGGCGACGAACCAGGTCAATTCAGCGCCCCTTATGCCATTGCAGTGGATGGCAAAGGGCAGGTTTACGTAAGTGATACAAAGGGAGTCCAGGTTTTTAGCAACGATGGGCGTTACATCAACGTAATAGATATTGAGTATTATGCTTATGGCCTGGCATTTGATAACCAGGGCAGACTGTACGCAACCACCAACCAGAAAAAAATCGACATATTCAGTTTTTCAAAAAGGTGAAAAATGAGCGAAATAAATGTATGCCCTTCATGCGGTGCGAAAATCGATGACAAAAGCGCCACCCTATGCCCGTTTTGCGGCAGCGCCTTGACCGCCGTTGGCAGCAGTGCCCCCACACTCATCAGCCGACCCCTCAGTCAGAAAGCACAGTTTGAGAATAGCGCCGAGGCAATGGATGAGATCAAACGCCTGGTAAATGAAGGTGACACAAGCGGCGCCACACAAATCGCCGGATCAGCCTTTGATTTGCCAGAGGAAGCCGCTCAGACCGTCATTGAACAGGTCAGGATGGATATGCCACCTTCATCGAGCGATA
>Ga0172368_10005290_pt1 | contig 14479 bp, 11 predicted proteins | sample Lak11m_FD_114540 | JGI IMG/M metagenome (GOLD analysis project Ga0172368, IMG submission 114540) | Freshwater microbial communities from Kabuno Bay, South-Kivu, Congo - kab_022012_11m | ecosystem: Environmental > Aquatic > Freshwater > Lake | place: Democratic Republic of the Congo: South-Kivu...
ACCCGGAGTCGAAATTCCCCTTGCCCTTCGATTCCATCTTCTTGTCCATTGCCATTTCCTTGCGGTAAATCCAGCCTGACAAAAAAGCAGTCCGACTGATGAGGCCGGACTGCTTTTGATTTTCCTGGTATTTATGTTACGCGTCCAGGTGATACGTGTGGTATGCGTTCTGGCAGGGATTGCCCCACACAATGTGCATCTCGCGCGCGGTCAGGTCAATCACCAGCGCGTTGATGGTCTTTTCACGGTCGAGCGGGTCGGACAGGTCAATCGCATGGTTGCAGATCGAGTTTGGCAGGTTGACGTGATCCTTCTGAATTGCCTGCAATGTCTTGATGGTGTGGGTGGAGTTTTCACGCAGGAGGCGGTTGGCCCGGAAATAACGCACGCGCGACGAGATCAGCTCCTCCGGGTCGTTTTCCACCTTCTTCATCGCCGGGGAAAGATAGTGATTGGTATGAACCATGTAACCGTCCGTGCCGTGAAGAATTTCAAATTTGCGCGACGATACTTCAATCGAATATATTTCCCCGCTTTCATGCACGATCAGGTGATTGTATCCCGCCGCGCGATGAGGGACCAGTGCGCGCCCGATCGCACCCGAGATGCGGCGTGAAGACAGCACCGCGCGTGCCACCACCAGGCGCGGAATTCCAATGCGTGAATCTGTTGGATACACAGAGTCGATTAACTGGGCGATGCCGCAGGCGTTAAATCCCACATTGGGCAGGAGTCCGCCATAGGTCATGGCAAGGAACGGAGGTTCATCCTTTGGCTTTGCGGAAATGACGTAGACGTCATCCTCATCCTCGGGAATCCAATCCTCGTTATGCGCGGCCAGAACGTGACCGTCCGCCGTGCGGGTTTCATTGATCGCCATGCTCGTGCAACGCGTCAGGTGAAGTGCATCCATGGTGACGGCTTCCATCGCGTTCAGCACGACGAGGTCGTCGAAGGCGACGTTCGCGCCCTCGGCAAAGCCGCGTATTTCATCCACGAATTGGGCGTAACGCTCTTCTGCAAAGGGCAGGTATTTGCGCGCCTGGATCTGCGCGCCGTCCCAGGTCAACTCGAGCTGGGAGTAGGATTGATCGATCAGAATATGGGCGTTTGCAATGCTGTGCTGGATTTGTTCGCGTCGTGCTTCGCCGATCTGGCGTCCCATTTCACGATGAGCGCCACTGACCTCGATCAAAGGCGGGGGAGTATTGTGAACCGGGGTGTTGGGAATTTCATGTTTTGTTACTGTTGCGACCATCTTTCCTCCAAAATCAAACCCGCCCCAGGTTTTCCCAGGGCGGGCATCATTATATCATGTGGATTTGGATGGCTTTAGGAAGCGGGCGGCACTTCCACGGGGGGCTGTTGTACCATGGCCCCCGGGGCAGGACGCGTGCCGAACCATGTCATGATGACACCGCCAATGCCGATAAGGCCGAGCAGGACAGGCAACAGCCAGCCAACACACGGGATCATGCCCATGTACCCCCCAACCAGCATGAGCAGGAAGGTCCCAAAACCACAGGTAAGGACGGGCGCCCAGGATTGATTAATGGCCTTGGTGAAGCGTTCTCCGACCTCCTGCCCAATTGCAATCACACCAAACAGCCAGGCCAGGGGCAGGAGAAAGGCGGCCAGCACTGCAACCGGGCTCAAAACCAAGGTGACTACCATGATCAGGAGAACGATGGGCGCAAGCACAACTGTCAACAGGCCAAAACTCCCGGCCACAACCGGCTGGCGGACAATTGCATCCGCGACGCGCTGCATGTTTGGATCCAGGAAAAGCGTGAGCAACATGGCCAAAGCGGCTACAGCCAGTGCACGGAGTAAAACGTTTAAGGCACTCCAGAATGGGTTGAAGCCCACATTTACATCAGGCACGCTGGGAGTTTCGGGCGACTCCGGTACCTCCGGGATGGTTGGAACATTCGGGATATCTGGAATATCAATTGAAGGCGCTGGGATGTTTTCAATGATGTCACCGTCCACTTGCGCCTTGGGATCCTGTTCCACCTGGCCGCCAATCAGGGCAATATCGCCGTGGACAACGGCGGTCTCTGTGAGTGTGACCTGCCCGCCAATCAGGGCCAAATCGCCGTTCAGGATGCCATCCATTTTCATACTGACACCGATCAATGCCGCATCGCCATTGATTGCGGCATCTTCGGCAAGCGACACATTCCCGCCGACAACGACAAAACTTCCCTGAAGTTCGGCGCCTTCTTCAATTTTCACATTACCGCCGATCACCACCAGGTCGCCTTCCAGTGTCTTTCCACTTTTCAAAGTGAAGTCTTCGCCAAAGACAACCTTGCCTCCCTCGCCCGACGGATCCTGCGCCTGTGCGGAACGCGTGGGAACGAGCAGGAAAGCCATCATGGCCACGATTGCAATAAACTTGCCGATTTTCTTCATAGTCACACTCCTCGCTGAAAGCGGCCAAACCGCCAAATGGATACTGTCCACAGAAGGCCCAGCCCTGCCAGCGCTGAAACGATCACCATCCAAACAAAGGGTGGGATAAACCCCGGCACAACGCGCAGGAACACCAGCATAATTTCGCCCAGTGTCTGCATGGACGTAAGGATAAACAACAGATAGCCGATCACAAGCGTGATCCATTGCGCAGGCGATGAAATCAACGCCAGTAGAAAGGGCGCGGTCAACCATAACAGTAATGCGCCGCCGCCCACCAATAACACGACCAGCCCCCACAACCGGCGCCGGCGCTCGGCTATTCGCTGCGCGGCCAGCCGCTGCTGGAAGCGCACCGTAAAGCCGGGCGCGGGCGGGACCATCCGCACGGAGCGCAATTCGATGCCCGATTCGGCCAGGGCCGCGCAATGCGGGCAGGCCCGAACATGGGCATCCAGGTCAAGTTTTTCTGTCGGGGTGAGAGGCTGGTTGTTCAACAGCCAGTCTTCAAAAGGCCGGTGATTCATGAGGCCTCCTTTCGGGTTTGGAGCGTGGTTTTTCTTCCTGCCACAAGCCAGCCAATTCCTTGCGCGCCCGGTGCAGGCGGCTTTTAACCGCGCTCACCGTCAACCGCAGGGAGTCGGCGATTTCGGCCTCGGAATAGTCATACCAGTAACGCATAATGATCGCGGCCCGGTCCGTTTCATCCAGGTCCTTCAGCATGGCCTGGACGCGGTCACGGGTTTCACCTTTCATGGATTCTGCCTCGGGGTCGGGCGAACTGGGATCGGGTAGTTCATAGGTATTCCCATCATCGTCCTCCTCGTCAATCGAGAACATCGCAAACTTGCGCTTGCGAAGCCGGTCGATACAGTAATGCGCCGCGATGGACAGAAGCCAGGTGGCAAACGGCCGCTTTTCGTCATAGCGGCGGATGTGCTGGAACGCCCGCAGGAAGGTCTCTTGCGCGGCATCCTCGGCCAGGTCGGGCTCGCCCAACATGCGATAGCACAGGTTGTACACCGGGGTTTGATAGGTCTCGACGAGCCTGGTAAAAGCCTCGTCACTGCCTTGCTGGGCTTGGGAAACCCAGGCCGATTCTTCGTTCACGCGTGCTCCTTGTGGAATTGCTACTTCTTTTTACGCACGACGGGCGGGAAAGTTGCACGGACAAACGGCAGGCCATGCCTCGGGATTAATCCGATTAATGAACGTGCCCGTGCCCCTCCCCGCTTCCTTCCGGGCCCAGAACCTGCTTCCATTTTGCAAGCGACTCGACCCTGAGGGCAAAACCGATGGCAATGGCCGTGGTGAGAGGCACCGCCGCGATCAATCCAAGCGACCCAACCAGCGTTCGCACGATTTCCTCGGCGATGAAGGAAAAATTGACGAGGTAGCCATAATCCCCGCGGGCGAGGGAGAACATCAGGAGCATGGGCAGGGATGCCCCGGCGTAGGCCAACACCAGTGTATTGACGGTGGCCGCGACATGGTCCTGGCCGATGCGCATGGCAGAGTTGTAAATTTCACGAAAACCAAAGGTTGGATTCGCGTGATGCAGTTCGAACACAGCCGAGGCCTGGGTCGTCACCAGGTCATCCAGCACGCCCAGCGCGCCGATGATGTATCCCCCCAGCAACAGGCCGCGCATATTGATGGTGGTCTGCAAGGTCTGCATCAGGAACATGCTGTTTTCATCCCCCGAACCGTCCAGTTTTGCGAACAGCACAAAGACCCACGAAAGCGCGCCCGTGATCAACAGGACAAAGATCATACCAATCACGGCAGAATGGGTCTTGAGATTCCAGCCATAGGTTAAGTAGAGCGTCACGCCCAGCAGGATCACCGAACCGATGATACTGACGACCAGCGGGTCTTCGCCAGCCAGGATGTGCGGAATGATGTAGCCAATAATCATCATAAGGCTGAAAACCATGCTAAGCAGGGAACGCAGGCCCTTCCAGCGGCTGATCAACATAATGGATACGGAAAAGATCGCAACCAGCCATAACAGCGAGGGCGTGCGGATAAAATCCACGAAATACGCCGTGATCACATTGTCCACCGTAATACTGATGGAGACCATGATCCTGTCGCCGGGCGAAAGCAGGTAATCATTGGTGCGCACCTGGCGTTTGCCGTAATCGATTTGCATCGGCACGCCTGCAAATTCCCCCTCGAGAATTTTCACGCGCGCGATCTGGTATGTCTGCTCATGCCCGCCCAGGTCTATTTGCCCCTCCTCGGTGATTTCAAGCACCTCTGCGCGGACGGTTTCGGAGCCAAAGGACGACAACTGGGCATCCGGCAATTGTACGTTCGTAAAATAGGGCCAGGCAAAAAAGGCGGCTGCCGCCGCCAAGATTAATGTGATGATCCAATATTTTTTCATGCCCAAATTATACACTTCAGCGCGAGGGCTGGCCGCATCCCGCGCAATTTCCCCCGCTGCATGAACCGCAATCATAACTGTTCGACGTTCCCGAAACGGCGTGCCCGCCGCTCATGGCATGGGCCAATGCAAGTTTGCGCTTCACGTGCCTGCCACCGCATTTCTCGCACTCAGTTGGCTGGTCGGCATCCTTCATCGGGCGTATCGTCTCGAACTCATTCCTGCAATCAAGACAGACATATTCATAGATTGGCATATCGAACCTCTTGCAATTTACGATTTGTGGTTTACATCATACACTTCACAAGACACTCCAACCTCGACGACCCGACTAATCCCCCAATTCCCTTGCGGTTGATTCCATCTGCGCCAGCACTTTTGCCACCTGTCCGCTGGTCAGGTCGGTTTGGCGGAACATATCGGAAAAACCGTCGCCGAGCATCACCTTTACCGTCCGCCATGAAGCGAGCTGCGGCTGTAATTCACCCTGGGGCAGGAGGTTAACGGCTTCCTCCCATTGCGGGTGGGAACCTTGATAATCGCCGAGCAGGCTCAAGGTCGAGGAGCGAAGCGGGAAAAGGTGGGTGGTCTCCACCCAGCGGGCATCCTGCTCCGGCTCCAGCATCCAGCGGATGAAGATCCATGCCGCCAATTGTGCCTCCGGCGTGGATTTCAACACAGCGTAGGATGAGCCGTACACAACGAGCGCGTCCTCGTTTTCGCCGGGGAAGGACAGCGCCGTCCATTTGTCTGTGTTGCCCGCGGCGGCAAAGGCGCGCGAGATTGTCGGCAAATCCTCGAGGCCGGCTGTGATGAACAGCGCCTGGCGCGTTGCAAAATCCGTCACAGGATCGACATTCGCAGGCGCCTGCCACGCGCAGTTCTCTTCGGTGAGGCCCTTTAGGAATTCAAAGGCCTTGATGTTATTGGGCGTGAGGAAGCGGTAATCGTTTCCCTCGAGCACGCCGCCCTCGAAGGCCAGCAGCCACGCGTAGGCCGTCATGGGCTTCGTATCCAAAACCCAGCCGCCCTTGCCGTCATTTGCAGGCGTATCGTCCGATTTCATGGATTGATGGGCCCGGCAGGCCTGCTGGCGAAATTTGTCCGGGGAAGCGGGGGGTAAGTCAAAACCAAGTTCGCCCGCCCACGTTTCATTCCAAAGCAAAACGCGCGCGGTTCGTTGCGCGGGAATTGCCACACGCTGCCCGCCGCTCTTATCCTGGTCCCAAAATACGGATGCAAAATCCCCGCTGTCAATTCCGTATAAAGGATCTTCCACATATGGCGTTAATTCGGCCAGCACATCATTGGCGGCCCAGCCCAACGCGTGTTCAGGCAGGGCAACGACCACGTCGGGACGCGCCCGGGTCGGCAGGGAGGCCATCACATTTTCATAAAGGTAACTGAAATTGACCTGACTCTCCGCGCTGACTTTGATGCCCCACTCATTCGTCCCATTGAAATCATCGACCATGGCATTGAACAGGCTGGACTCGAGTCCAAACCACGGAATCCAGGCTGTGATCTCCATCCCCTTCAAGGCATCTTCCCTGACCTGAAGCCTGCTTGCCGTTTCGACGGCGGTTCCCACGGCTTCCACAGTTTCCGTTGCCCCCGGCGTTTTCTGGGCGGCCGACAGGGTGGGGTGTGGCTTTGCCGTTCCGGGCGGCGCGCCGCAGGCGGTGAGCAAAGTTATGATGACAAGGAATATGGAAAGTGATTTTCTCATCGAGCCAGCGTCATAAATGGAACGGGAATGAATACAAGCAAAAATACAAGGATTACCAGCACGGCAACTGCGCGCCGTTGGAAATCGAGAGGTGTGATCTGGTCGAGCAGGTCTGCCTGCACGCGCCCAAGCCAAAGCAGAAGCGCCGCCCACAGCCACCATCCGCTCCAGAAAAAGCCAAGCAACAGCAGCATACCAATGATGAACGGAAAAGCCTTCTTCGCCTTGTCGCCAAACACGGAGTAGATCACATGGCCGCCGTCCAGCGTGCCAGCGGGGATCAGATTCAAAGCCGTGACAAGCATCCCGGCCCAGCCTGCGAACGCGACCGGATGAATGAATACGTCCGTGGCGCCGAAGGGAGCCGGTTGCCCGGTAAAGAAATATTGAACCCAGTAAAGAAAGGTTTGCGGCCCGACCGGCGCGGGAAGTAGCCTGCCGAATACGGCAAACTTGGCAAACAGATACAGCAATGAATTGCCTTCGATGAAACTGTTCGGATTCGGCTCAATTGTGCCCAGCGAGGAAAGCGAAAGCCCGAGGAACAATACGGGAATTGCCGCCGCCATTCCAGCCAGGGGCCCTGCAACGCCAATATCGAAGAGAATCCGCTTGTTCTTCGGGACACCGCGCATTAGGATGGCCGCGCCCATCGTCCCCAAAGGGCTGAATGGGAAGGGAATGAAATACGGCAAAGTGGCGGGTGTTTTGTGATGGCGGCTCATCAAGTAGTGGCCGAACTCATGTGCCAGGAGGATTCCCAACAGGCTCAAGGCAAACGGCCAGCCGGTGAAAATATTTTTAACCAGCGCCAGCATTTGCCCGGCAAAATCATTGGGGATCGGGCCGTCCGGTTGCTCGCCTGCCAGCATCACACTGAAAACCGTCAGCACAAATAAAATGATATTCGTGGACACTTTGCCGGCCTTGGGTTCCGGCTTGCTTGGCGCAAGATGGACCACCTGGCGGCCATCTTCAATGCGGAACAGGGGCGTAATCCTGTATGGCGCAAGTGATTCAGCCAGTTGATCGTACGCGGCGGCTGAATCCTCGTTCAGCAACTGCCCGCGATACCGGGCAACCGTCCCTTTTTGGGGGTCGCCGAGAGTCACATCTTCAATTCGAAATACACGTGAGACAAGGTTGTTTAGAATTTCAACTTCAGGGAAGGTCATTGAACACCATTAACCCAGGCTGCAAATAATCGACGACGGACGGTGGCCTGTGGAATCGTCCGTCGTTCAAGATAGGCGGGAGTGGATGGGAGTCGAACCCACCGCGGCCCGCAACGCGACCCGCCACAGGTTTTGAAGACCAGGAGACCCACCGGGACCTAACCACTCCCGCCTGCAAGGATACACGAGAGAGGGAGTATTTGCAAGTGAGATAAGTCAGATTCGACTTCCCGGTCACGCCTGCCTGATTGCGACAATGATATCGGAAACCATGTCGTAGCGATGGAATTGCGGCATGATGTAAATTCCATTCGCCCAGCCCTTGATCTGTTCGACCAACTCCACGGACAATTCCACGCCAACCTTCGAACCATTCTCCCCGGCGGCTTCGATCCGTTTGAGAGCCGTCTCAGGGATGAAGACTCCCGGCACCTCGTGATGCAGGAAACTGGCATGTTTGGCGTTGACGAGCGGCAGGATTCCCGCAAGGATCGGCTGGTGTAATTTTCCGTGTTTGGCTTCGTACGCGGCAATCAGTTTTGGGCCGTCGTCAGGGCGGTAGATCGGCTGTGTCAGGAAGAAATCCGCGCCCGCTTTGATCTTGCGATGCAGATTCTTGATTTCCGTTTCCATATCCTGCGGACATAAGTTCAATGCCGCGCCGACGAAGAAATTTGTCGGCTGGCCGATGCTCGTGCCGGAATGATCCACGCCCATGTTGAAGCCCTGTTTGATGAGTTTTATCAAACCGGAAGGGACGAGGTCGTAATTGTCCATCGCTTCGGGGTAATCGCCAATCGAGGTGGGATCACCCATTACAACGAAGACATTCCGCAGGCCAATCGCGTGCGCGGCAAGCAGGTCACCCTGCACGCGCAGGAGGTTGCGCCCACGTGTGGGGAAGTGCAGGGTGGTCTCGACTCCAACCTTGCGTTGCACCACGTCGCAAACCGCCCAGGCAGACATCCTCATGCGCGCCATCGGCGAATCCGCCACGTTGATCACATCCGCGCCCGAATCGAAAAGCAGGGACGCCCCCGCCAGCAGTTTGTGAGTCGAAAGCCCGCGCGGCGGATCCATTTCAACCGAGATTACGAATTTTCCCGCCGCCAGTTTTTGCGCCATCTGGGTGGGTTGTTCGGCAGGCTCCGCGGAGACCTCGTCCACAGGCAGGACGGTGATGTCCGCCACGGACAGGACGGGGGTGGAATCCAGCGCTTTTCGCATTGCGGCAATGTGCTGCGGAGTCGTCCCACAACAACCGCCCACGATATTCGCGCCCGCCTCGCGCAAAGAAAGCGCGTATTCGCCGAAATATTCCGGGTCGGCAGGATACATGATGCGCCCGCCGACCTGTTCCGGCCAACCCGCGTTCGGCTTTACCCAGAATTTCGCGGAGCGGTCTGGTATGGCAAGCCGCATTTGTTTGAGGAGGCGCAGCAATTGCGACGGGCCGCCGGAACAGTTCACGCCAATGACATCCGCGCCCGCTTCCTTCAAGGCAAGCGCCACCTTTTCGGGGTCGTCACCCAGCAGGGTTCGGTCGTCGCGCGTGAAGGTCACCGAGGCGATGACCGGTAATTGGATGGGGGCAAGCCCAATCCCAACTTCGCGCGCGGCGCGAATCGCCTCTCGAATTTCGTACAGGTCGCTCATCGTTTCGATCACGATCAAGTCCGCGCCTGCATCGGCAAGCGCCTTGATCTGTTCGGCGAATGCCGCGCGCGCCTCTTCAGGTTTTACACGCCCGAACGGCGCGATCCTCACCCCAAGCGGTCCAACATCGCCTGCAATCAGCACATCCTTGAAGGACGAGGCCACAATGCGTTTCGCCAGTTCCACGCCCGCGCGGTTGATCTCGAGTACGCGGTCTCCCAATCCATGCCTGGCCAATTTGAAGCGATTGGCGCCGAACGTATTTGTAATGATCAATTGCGCGCCCGCTTCGATATATTCCCGATGGACTTCCGCAACCGCGGCAGGGTTTGCGAGATTTAACTCGTCGAAGCATTTGTCAAAGCCAACGCCGCGCGCGTGGAGCATGGTTCCCATCGCGCCGTCGGCCAGGATTATCCCGGAAGCAAGTTTTTCCAAAAGATTCATGTTACCTCTGTAATTTTTTGATCACGGCAAAGGTCATGCCGTCACATTTGATTTCATGCACCACTGCGGCTTCGGGATAAAACTCCGTCTCCCAGCCGTAGCGGGCAAGGATGATCACGTAGTCGAATGCCCTGCCGGCGCTATCCGCCTCCGCGATGACGGTCAGATCCTCGCGGACATAATTCCCGGCAATTTGAGCAGGCCCAATCGCGAGGATCGCGGCGTTGGGAGGCAGGTTGTTATTCAACCAATTCGCAGCCTCGCGGTACGAAGTTCCCCAATAATCCAGTTCGAACCTGCCGCTGGGATTCCCAACCAGGCTGTTGTAATACACATATTCATACGGGTGCAGGCGGACTCCCGCAGCCAGGCCGGGCAAAACCAGCAGGCCAACGATGCCCGCCCGGAAGAGCGGCCTGCTCACGAGTCGAAGGACACGGTCCACGCCCAGGCCTGCAACAAGGAATACCGGCGGCAGGATAAAGAAGACCTGGCGGGTATTGTCATAAAGCGGGGCGCGCGTCACAATCAACGCGGCCAGCGGAAGGATAAACCACAGCAAAGTGGAAACAAATATCAACTTGTTTTTCCGAAAACCAAAGAGACCAATTATAAACAAAGGCCAGACTGTTTCGGTAAATTGAACCAGGAGCAGGATGGGCAAATATGAAACCGGCAAATTGCCCGGCGAATAATGGCCGCCATTGAAGAGGACCTGCCCTTTCCACGGATATCGCGACATGACCTGAAAACTTTCAAACAGGCGCGCCGGGGGATTCGGCCACAGGTAGGGCCAGGTGAGGTACATGGTGATGATGGCAACGATTGCGTAGGGAATGAACAATTGCAGGATATTTTTGAATGCAGTGGGCCTGTCTTGCCGCATACCATGAAACGCGTAATATGCAGCGATCAATCCTGCCAGCGGGCCGAGGATGCGGATGGAGGCGGTCAACCCGAGCAGGATTGCAGGAAAAGCAACGGTTGAAAGGAGACGAAGGAAGAAGGGCGAATGACGCTGATACAGATAAACAAGCAAGCCGGTGAGCAGGTAAAAATAGCAGGCTCGAATTTGGAGGAAAAGCACGAAGTATTTTCGAATGTAAACCTCGGGCGCGGCGGTGTGGATATCGGAGGCGACGAGGGAGATGATATTCGTCTCACCGGATGCCGCGGATCGAACGAGATTCGCGATGACGGAATGAATCGGATCGGTGGCCGCGAATAATGCAATAACGGAGGCCAGCCACAGGGCGGCCAGGAACGGGAGAGGCCGTTTGACGGATGGAGTATGAGGGTCGGACAAAACCGGTTTGGCGGAGTCAACCATTCGCAATCCAAAAGCAAGACTGAGCAAAAAAAGACTCATGAACGGAATGTCTTTGGGACTGAAAAAGGCGTGTCCCCAAAACAGCGGCTGTGTGACGAGGAGAAGCGCCGCGGCAAATGCAGCAAGTTGGGTCATCCAGCGTTTGGCAATGTCGTGGAAAGCCCACACGCCCGCGAGGAAGGTCAGGAAATAGACCAGGTGGCGCAGGTCCGAGATGAGCCAGTTGGGATTGAGCGCGTGCAGGCCGCTTGCAATCCCCGAAGCAAAGATCACAAACGCGGGGCCGTAATTATCGTACGTGTTGCCCGTGACAACGATTTCGCCGCGCTGAAACCAGGCCGCGTAGGATTCGAGCGCGTGACCGGCGTATTTGTAGAATTGCAATTCGTCCCACGATTCGCCATAGTGCGTAAGTGTCAGGACGCCCGGAATGGCAAGGACGAAAAGCAGGATTTTTAGCGCGAGGTTACCGGATGCCCTGCTCATTGGGCGACAAGGAGTTGGAAGGAAATGGGAACAACCGTCATGTTTTCGTTTGGGTCGTTAGGGATGAAAGTACAAGCCGGGGTCGTAACCGCTTGTACAAGGCGAAAAACTGGCTTAGGATAAACACGTAATATACAGGCTCCAGGAAGAATTTATAACGATTGTTTTCGCCCTTCTCGAAAAGCACGCACAGGCTGAAGACGTACAATGCGGGCAGCAGCATGGCAGCACCGGCGGCAAAACTTTTCCCCCTGAACATCTGCACAATGGAAATCACGCCTGCGAGGATCAATAACGCAGGCTGCATGGGGGCGGAAAACAACCATTCATAGAAATTTCTCCAGGGCAGGCGGTCCACGATGACGTGCGGGGTGGTATACCTGCTGGATGGTTTGAAATAAAGTGTGAGATTTTCGAGGTAATTCCCGACCAGATAGCGCACGGGAAATTTTTCCACAAACTTGACAAATTTATTGGTCAGCCGCTTGTTATAGTTCAGGTATTGGTAGTTGTTGTAATTGATCGCACCATTTATCTTTTTTGTCCGCCCGAGGACGGAGGGAAACGCTCCTGTTGTATCCTCCTCCATGCCCGCTATGGCATAGGGATGATCGTAATTGGTGATGTCAATCGAACTGACGAGGTTGATGCCCGTAAACGATGAAGTGGACGTGAGGTCGAACCGGGTCTTCTGCTTGAAGAGATACAGCCCGAATACGGTTGAGATGACCGCCAAAAACAAGGCCAGTTTTCGCGCGGGCATTTTCAGCAGGAACAACGTCACTCCGATGACGGGAATAAACTGCCATTGAAAGAGCGAGCGGATAAAGAAAAGCAGGAGTGTTGCAACGATGAGGGATGGGAGAGGAACACTGCCCGTCCGAACCTTCCACATCAAATAAAACAGCCATAATACCAGCAGGGATGACAACAAGGTCGTGTCCAAAAACGTCGCGTAGTAGATCCAGCCGGGGTGGAGGAGAAATAACAGGGCCGCGGCAAAAGCGAATTTTATATTCGTCATTCGCGACAGCCACAGGAAAACGATCGCGCCGCCGAGTCCGTATACAATGGCCCAGAAATAGTAAATGGTCATATCCACATTTTTAAGCGCAGTGTAAATATCCAGGGAGGGCCAGAATTGAACGAGGGCGGCCCTGAGCGCATCGTATCCGGGCGGCTGGATGTGGATGTTGGCAAGCGATTCAAGGGGGGCGTTGCGCAAGTCTTCGATGGAGACGGTCTGCATGAAATATTCGGAACTCCACATGTGAAAATAACCGTCCGGCGCGCAGGGGCGCATGATTGCCTGCAAGCCCAATTGAAACAGAAGTCCAATGACGGCAATGATGGCTGCCAAAAGCGAACGTGGATGTTTTTTAAAGGCGTCCATTTTTCAAGTTGCGCACGAAGCATTATTTCAACAGGGAGAAAAGCCGCACGATCTCGAACCGCGCGTCGTTGATCGAAATGGCCAGCAGGATGCTGATAAACATGGATACTCCCGCGAGGGCCGCGCCCAAAACAGCGAAGCGTTTCCGTGCTGCGGATTCGGGCGCGAGTGCCGCGTATCCCTGCCAGAATCCAACCACACTCAAAGCAAGCAGGGACGGCATGAAATCCTCGAAATAGCGCATGGCCGACCAAAAGAAGAACATCAGGAATAGAAAAGCCGCCATAAATGAGCCGCCAAGCATCAGCACAATCCAGTAAAGGGTATTTTGCCGGCCCTGCTGATCCATATATTTACCTGTGCGCAATAGTATAAATGGAATCGATGCAAAAAGCACAAAAGGCACGGCTGCCAGCAGTCCCGTAATTTGCTGTGAACTGTACAACCTGGGCAACGGGAGGGAAGGCAGAATGGATTGAATCTCCCCGTATTCCACACGGACAAACGGGAATTGCGCATCAAACACGAAGGGATGAAGAAGATAGTTATACAGGTTTTGGAAAAAATAAACCGGGAGGATCAAAATATCATAATTTTCCTGGAGGTTGATCCCGGCCAGTTGGTAGTAAAGGCCCGATTCGGTCACCTTGCCGAAGCGCGCCCAGTTGTACCATCCCTGGGCGAAAAAGCCCAAAACCAGCGGGATTGCAAGGGCAAACAGGTTTGCGATCTTTTCAAGCAGGCGTCCTTTCATCACGATCCATGAACAGGACATGATAAATGCCATGACACCAATGGGCAGGACCAAGGTGAGGCGCGCACCGATGGATAAAGCCCAAAGGCTTCCCGCCAGCGCCAGTTTCCAATGGGAGGATGGCCGTCCCAAGGCTGTGATCGCAACCAGCAATCCGCCGACGAGGAAGAACTGCCCGCCCGCGATGGCGGCTTCATAAATCCTTGCGCCCTTGTAATTATTGAGCATGAACAGGACGGGATTGGCCGTACCGGCCAGGAAAATGGAGGTCCCCAGCATCCACCTGGGCAGGTTATGAAAAAAACGATCCCATATAAAAATGATCAAAATGGAGAGCAGGATGAATATGCCACAAGTGAAGCCGAAGGTCAATTGCAAATCGCCCACCCTGCCATGGAAAACAGATTGAACAGGAACAAGCATCAGGGCCGGGACAGGTCCCCAATAAAGATAATACCTTTCATTGAAATAGGTTACATCAAATGGCGTTTCAATCTCCTGTTCTTTGCGGGCGGAGGGGTCGTAAGGGTTGGGAAGTTCAGCCAGCATGGGGTCGGGAGTAATCGCCATAAAGAGTTTGCCGCGTTCGAATCCCCGGGCAAGGTCGGCATAATAACGCGTGGGAGAAACCCAGGTGGTCCACGTGCCTGAACTGACCAGCCAGATATAGATCAGGATCACGAATGCCATGATGGGAAA
>Ga0172368_10005291_pt1 | contig 14479 bp, 16 predicted proteins | sample Lak11m_FD_114540 | JGI IMG/M metagenome (GOLD analysis project Ga0172368, IMG submission 114540) | Freshwater microbial communities from Kabuno Bay, South-Kivu, Congo - kab_022012_11m | ecosystem: Environmental > Aquatic > Freshwater > Lake | place: Democratic Republic of the Congo: South-Kivu...
AGGGACTATGCGGATCATAAGGTGTATCTTCTCTAAATTTGTCTTCTGTATCTAGGGGTAATGCACCATATACTTCATCAGTTGAGACATGATGGAACCTCTTTACACCTTCTTTCAAGGCAGCATCGAGTAGAATTTGAGTGCCTAAAACATTGGTTTTAATAAATATCGCCGGTGTAAGGATTGATCGGTCAACATGTGACTCGGCAGCGAAGTGAACTACTGTGTCACAGCCCTTCATTGCCTCGGCAACGGCTTTTGGGTCTGTTATATCGCCTTTTATAAATTTGTAGTTCTTCTTTCCTTCTGCATCTTTAAGATTTTCCAGATTTCCCGCATATGTCAGCGCGTCCAGATTGACAATCTCTACGTCAGTGTATTTTGCGAGCATATAAAGCACAAAGTTCGCGCCAATAAAACCAGCCCCCCCGGTAACTAAGATTTTCGTCATTTCATTCCTCCAATCAATTTGAAATTTTTAATTTGAAATTTGAATTCAATGACTAATGCTTTAATCATTTAACTAACTCCTTGCCGGCTACTTGCGGCTATTTTAGAAAAAATCAGCAACAATTCCTTAGATTCTCGGGCAACTACATCTATGCATTTCGCCATATCACTGTTAACCAACTTTGTTAATAAACATAACCAATAATAACTCTCTTTAGCCTCTTTTTTGCAAATGTGAATTTTGTTAGAAAAATCTTTTTTCGAAACTGCGCCATTTGCCTCACGATAGTTAGCTCCTATGGAAGTTGCCGATCTTAACAACTGGTCAATAATATTTCGGTTCAAGCTTGTAATTTTTATCTCTTTACATATAGAAATAATTTCCTCGCTAAACCTTAGTGTTCGTTCTTCTAAATCATACTTATCGTTCTTCATGATACTACTTGAAAATTGTAAATTTCAAATTTCAAATTCTGCCCTTTTCTTCGATGCAGCCGCTTTTTCTGCCATTATGTTGCTCGCCCTCAAAAGACTGTCGAATGTGCCAGCATCTTCCCAAATCCCATCAATAATACCAACCTTCAACTCATTCATTTCAAGATAAGTATTGTTTATACTGGGGTTTCCATTAATTTCAATTTCTCCGCGATCTGAAGGCTTTAGGTTTTTAGCAACCTCAACCACCCTATTATCATAAACATAGAAACCAACTGATGCATAGTTAGACTTTGGTTTTTTCGGTTTTTCTTCAATAGATATTGCGTTCATCTTTTCATCAAACTCAACTACGCCATACCTTTCTGGATCTTCAACTTTTTTAACAAAGTTTAAAGCACCTGACTTGAAACCCTTAATATCAGCTGAAAAGTCATAATCAAAAATATTATCACCCAAAACAAGAGAAACATCATCTTTCCCTATGAAAGTTGCCCCGACCCGAAAAGCATCTGCCAAACCTCTTGGCTCATCCTGTACTTCATAGCTGAACTTGGCATTGAAATCCTTGCCCGATCCCAAAAGGTTTATAAAGTGTCCTGCATGCTCGGGAGCAACTATTATCAATATATCTTTGATGCCAGCCCTTAAAAGGGTTTCTATTGGATAGTAAATCATCGGCTTATCATAAACCGGCAAAAGCTGTTTTGTAGTTACTTTAGTAAGCGGCCTGAGTCTTGTAGCCTTTCCTCCAGCAAGAATTATTCCCTTCATATCACTCCTTCGATATTTCTTTTAAAAATTCTCTAAACTCACCGTTTAGTTTTTTGTGTTTTAGCGCCATTTTGACTGTCGCTTTCAAAAATCCTAGTTTGTCGCCTGTATCCAGCCAGTCTCCTTTTAAAACTTGGCCGTAAATAGGGTTACCTTTTTCCAGAAATATCTCAAAAGCATCAGACAACCTGATTTCGCCGGATTTACCTTCTTTCATTTTTTCCAAAATCTCAAAAACGTCTTGATTGATTATATATTTCCCCACGGCAACGAGATTGGAAGGCGCTTTTTCGGGCTCTGGTTTTTCAACTATTTTTTTAACTTCATAAGTATTATCAGCTATTTCTGCGCCATCAATAACACCAAACTTTTTCACCTCTTGGTGAGGCACCTCGCTAAGACCAATAACAGGGTCCCCATATTTTTCGTAGGTCTCAATAATTTGTTTAGATGACGGAACTTCGCTGTCATACAGGCAATCGCCAAACATCACAAGAACAGGTTCTCCGCTTGTGAGATGCGCCGCTTGCAAAATGGCATGTCCATCTCCAAGAGGCATCGACTGACGCACATAAGAAAATTTTGCCAAAGTAGGTATGTCCTGTACCTCCGCCAGTAAATCGTGTTTGTTTTTCTCAACAAGTGTATCTTCGAGTTCATACGATATATCAAAATGGTCTTCGATAGCTCTTTTGCCACGACCTGTTACAAAGATTATTTCTTCTATACCTGACTCAACTGCCTCTTCAACCAAATACTGAATTACGGGTTTATCTACAATGGGCATCATTTCTTTGGGCATAGATTTTGTTGCAGGAAGAAACCTTGTACCAAACCCCGCTACCGGCAATATAGCTTTTCTTACCTTGCGTTCATTCATTTATTTTTTTGTTCCTTAGCTACAAATATTCTTCGGTCAGTACCCGCCCCTTCAGAGTAGCTGGTGATACCTCTTATGCCTGATACTCTTTGGTGCGCCAACATTCTCTCATATGGATTCATCTGCGGAAGCATTTCCTCCATACCGGTTTCTTTGACTTTTTTTACTGCCGCATCAACCATATTCTCAATTCTTTTTTCTTTATCTTTTAAGTACCCGCCAACATCAACGACAAGAGATGTCCCCTCAGGAATATCCTCGCGGCAAACAAGAGCGCACATATACCTAAGCGCAAACAGATTCTCGCCTCTGTAGCCAATTAAAAGAGCTTTATCAGAAGAGTCAACGGCTATTTTTATCCTTCCCTCTTCAGCAGAAGCGCTGATTTTGTAGTCAACACCTAAAAGAGTCAGGACTTTTTCCATTTTTTCTTTCGTTTTTTTGATTGTACCTATACTAATACTCATACTTTAATTTTAACTTTTTATTTAGTCTTTGATTTTTTAATGCCAATGTGCTCAAAAAGACTGACTTCTTTGTGCATTATGAGCCACTGTTGATAGGCGGCTATTGCCGTTGAAGCTGTCCAATAAAGCGGTAGTGCGGCGGGCAAGTTGATAGCTATAAAAACCGTCATAAGTGGGAAGAAATAAACCATTCTCGCCATCATTCGCTGCTGTGAATCTTGGGGCTTTTGAGGCGTCATGAGCTTTGTCTGTAAGAGCTGGGTAGCGCCGGCCATTACCGCTAGAACGATGTTCGGCTTCGCCAGATCTACAAAACCAAAAATTAGAGTTGTACTTAAAGAACCGCCTGCATCTATTACGCTTTTTACTGTTGGTATTTCTTTAATAAAGGGGTAAATCTGGGTAAGAACACCTTTTGACGCATCTGTAAGCTGAACAAAAGCCGGGTCCTTGAACTTAATAAAAACCATATATAATCCTATGAGTATTGGTAGTTGCAAAAGGGTAGGCAGACAGGATGAGAAGGGGTTTATCTCTTTTTCTTTATAGAGTTCTGTCATTGCCCTTTGGAGCTCTTGGGGGTTGCCTTTGTGCTTTTTCTTTATTTTATCTATCTCCGGCTGAATAGCTTTAAGGGCCTTTTGACTATGAAGAGCTTTGGCCGAAAGAGGCCAAATTATAGCCCTTACTACCGCCGTAATGGCAATAACGGCCAAACCAAAAGAGTGCCATGGCACTATGCTATATAAAATTATGAGTAGATTTAAAAGCGGCTGGACTATTACTGTATGAAAAATTTCTCCTATTGCATGTAACACTTTATCTCCTGTCTTTTTAAATTATTTAAGTTTTATTTGTTCAAATCCCAGTTCTATCTTGTCACTTTACTGGATCATCCCCGCCTTTTGAGAAAGGATTACACCTCAAAATCCGCCACGAGCCCATCACTGTTCCCTTTATAATACCGTATTTTTCTATCGCTTGGTAGGTGTACTGACTGCATGTGGGCTGAAAACGGCAATATCCGTGAGGAAACTTGACTTTTAAAGGTCCGTGATCCGGGGAAAGGGTTTTCTGATAAATTCTAATTAAAAAAAGAGCCACTTTTCTCATTTTTTCAGTCCTGTTTTTGATAGCGCTTCTAGCATTTCTTTTCTTAAAATATCGTGCCTTGGTTCGGCTCCATCGGTTTTTTTGACAAATATTACAAAGTCGAATCCTCGAGGAAAAATACCGTAATTTTCTTTCGCCACCTCTCGGAAAACCCGCTTTATGCGGTTTCTCTTAGTTGCCTTTTTTGAGAACTTTTTACCAACCACTATGCCAATGCGAGTAAGCGCTATTTTGTTTGGCGCAAAACTAAGATTGAAGTGTTTTGCATGAACTCTTTTGCCTTTTTGATAAACACGGTCAAAGTCACGACCCCTTACTAAGCGTTTTTCTCGGGACAACATAGCTCCTCCTTACGCCGATAGCTTAGCCCTGCCCTTTTGCCTTCTCTTCGCCAAAATGTTGCGTCCGGACTTGGTTGCCATCCTTTTTAAAAACCCGTGCCTTTTTTGTCTTTTTGCCTTCTTCGGCTGGAAAGTTCTCTTCATCTGCTACCTCTTTTTACGATTGTTAACCTGTCCAGTATAGCTTAATACACCCCGTTAGTCAACTCAGTCGAGCAGGGTGGGGCGGTTGGATGTGGAAAACCAAACGCCCCAAATTCCTCTTGTGTATAACTTTTCTTTTCGTTATAATATTGTTGTTGGCAGGATGGGTGAGTGCAAATATAAATATGTAAATTTTGGCTTACGGGGTGTTTTTTATAAAACAACCGTATTTATTTTCTTTATAATTTTATTAACTTAGAGGTGGCATGGATAACCAAAGTTTGTGGCAAGCAGCATTAGGAGAGCTTGAGTTGACCTTATCAAAGGCCAACTTTACCACGTGGTTTAAAGATACAGGCATAGTTTCTCAGGATAACAGAGAGGTTGTTATAAGTGTGCCAAACGTGTTCACAAAAGAGTGGCTCGAGAACAAATATAACTCCCGCATCAAAGAAGTTTTGGAGCATATAGCCGGACCTATTGCAAAAATTACTTACCGGGTTGGTAGCTCCAAAACACTTGAGAAAGAAATGGTTGAGTCGACCCCTATAGTAGATGTAGTGTCAGAAGAAGATCTGATACCCGAGATTTTAGATAGCTTAAACCCTAAATATACTTTTGAAAGTTTTGTTGTTGGTGAAACAAACAAGCTTGCTTTTGCCGCCTGCCAGTCGGTTTCAAAGAAACTCGGCAGTTCATATAACCCCTTGTTTGTCTACGGCGGGGTGGGACTCGGGAAAACACACCTTATTCAGGCCATTGGCAATGAAGTAAAAAAGACAAGCCCAAAAAAGAAAATAGAATATGTAACCAGCGAGAAGTTTACCAGCGACTTTATAGACTCTATTTCAAACAAAAAAGTTAGTTCGTTCAAGGATAAATATAGAAAAATAGACGTCCTTATTGTTGACGATATGCAGTTTCTGGCGGGCAAAGAGCAGACTCAGGAAGAGTTCTTTCACACCTTCAACGCACTTCATCAGGCAAACAAACAAGTGGTCCTTGCCTCTGATCGGCCGCCAAAGGCGATTCCAACACTCGAGGAGCGCTTGCGTTCGCGCTTTGAGTGGGGACTGCTAGTAGACATTCAGCCGCCGGAGATAGAAACGCGTATTGCTATCTTACAAAAAAAGGCAATGCTCAAGGGCTATGAGCTTCCACTGGAAATATATGATTATATCGCAAGGAATATTCAGCATAATGTTCGTGAGCTTGAGGGCACATTAAACAGAATTATCGCCTACGCCGAACTAAATAACAAAAAACCGGACATGGCACTAGCCCAAAACGTCCTTGGTAGCCTTTTGTCCAATCCAAAGCGAAAAGCCCTGACAGGAAAACAGATTATGGGCAAGGTGGCTGACTTCTTTGATATTTCAGTAAGCGACATTACAAGCAAAAAAAGAGATAAGGAAATAGTGCTCCCAAGACAAGTAGCCATGTATCTTATGCGCGAGGAGCTTAGCCTTTCTTATCCCAAGATTGCAAGAGAGGCCGGAAAAAACGACCACACCACCGCCATGCACGCGTGCACCAAGATAGAAAAAGCCATTGATAATGACGAGCCGTTACGCCACAATATTAACTTAATTAGAGAAAGGCTATATACGGGATAGTGGAAAGGTCTATTTTTTCTGTGGAATAACTATGGATAGTGGGTTTATAAAAAGATTCTTATACCCAACCCAGGGGAACAACATAAACAGGCACCAAAAAAATTACCCAGAAAAACAACACCCAATACATCTACATAGACACAAGAAAAAAGATAGTTTTTAAGATTAAATTTAAGGTTTTAAACAGTTTGCACATACACTATAAAAACAAATACTAAATATATTAATAAAGATCTTATATTTTATAGTTTGGTGGGTGTGGAAATATTAAATAAAGAGGTGAGAAAATGAAAGTAACAATACTAAAAGAAAATCTATCAAAAGGACTGAATATAATAAGTAGAATAGTTTCTACACGAGGAAGTCTAGAAGTTTTAAGTAATATTTTAATAAAAACAGAAAAAGGCAGAGTATGTTTGTCAGCAACCAACCTTGAAGTTGGAATAAACTACATGGTTGGGGCAAAAGTAGAGTCACAAGGCGCTATAACCATACCAGGGCGCCTTTTTGCGGAACTCGTAAACTCTCTTCCTGGAGAAAAAATTACACTAGAACTAGAAGGTGATGTTCTTCATTCAAAAAGCGGCGATTACAAATCTAATATCAAGGGAATCTCGGCAGATGAGTTCCCTCTCATACCTGAGATAAAAACAAATAAAGCATTTTCCTTAGAGGCGCAGACGCTCAGAGATGCGATAAACCTTGTAGGATTTGCTGCTGCTCAAGATGATTCGAGACCGGTTCTGGCGGGTGTTTTTATAAAAATGAACGGGTCAAAGCTAACCTTTGCTACTACTGATAGTTATCGTTTGGCGGAGAAGGTGGTTGATGTTCCTGGTGAGAAAATGAAAAAAAATGAAATAATAGTACCCGCCAAAACACTTATGGAGCTGAGCAGAATTCTTGGTGAACTAGACGAAAGTTCAACTGTAAGCGTTTATCTTTCGGACAGCCAAATACTTTTTGAGGCAAATGGACTAGACTTTATCTCGCGGTTAATAGAGGGACAGTTTCCAAACTATACCCAGATTATCCCGGAGAGCTCCGAAACCAGAGCGCGTATTTCGAAAGACGAACTCGCAAACGCGGTAAAAATAGCCAGCCTTTTTGCTCGCGAAAATGCAAACAGCATCAAGGTTTCAATAAAAAACAAAGGGAAGGTTGAGGTGGATTCAGGTGGTTCCCAGGTTGGTGATAATACTGCAAGCATCACAGCAGATGTAAAAGGAAAGGATGGAGAAGCGTCCTTTAACGGCAAATATATTATGGATGCGCTGAACTATATTCGCGAAAAAGAGGTACAACTTGAAATTAGCGGCAAACTAAGTCCGGGAGTTATTAAAACCATAAAAGATAAGGACTACATTTATATTATTATGCCGTTAAGAAACTAGATCTCAAACATCAAAATGCAAAATGATAAATCAAAATTTAAAAATGACTTCTACAAACGTTTAATTAAGTTTTCTTTGGCAGTCATTAAACTCTGTAAACTTATTAGAGAGGATAGAAACTTATGGCCCATCGCGGACCAGCTAATCCGTTCTGCAACCTCGGTTGGTGCAAATGTAGTGGAGGCAAAAGCCTCATCTTCTAAGAGAGAATATATAAAATTTTTTGAAATAGCTCTTAAGAGTGCAAATGAAACCATTTATTGGCTTATGATTGTTGAGGAAAGTTGTCCGAAGGTTCAAACAGAAACACGGCAACTACTAACCGAGTCAAAAGAAATCTCAAAGATTATCGGTTCAAGTGTTCTCACTATGAAGGGCAAAAAATAACTTTTCATTTTTCATTACATTTTGAGATTTGATTTTTGACATTTGAGATAACATTATGAAGATTAAATCTATAAAACTTCAAAACTTTCGGTCATACAAAAACCTTGAAACGTCTTTTGGTGACAAAAACATTATTATCGGCGCAAACACCCAAGGGAAAACAAATCTTCTCGAGGCAATTTACCTAAATGCACTCGGAAAATCATTTCGTTCAAAAGAGCAGGACATGGTTAGGTGGGAAGAAGACTTCTTTAGAATAGAAAGTATGGTAGAAGATGGGCGCCCGCAAAAAATAGAATATATCTACGAAAAAAATATTGGCAAAGGAGGACGCAAAACGGTGAAGATAAACGGAGTCAAGAAGCCCTCTTCTCACCTTCTTAAGAGCTTCTCGTGCGTTTTCTTTACGCCGGACGAGATAGATATGTTTTTCAGTTTCCCTTCCGCCAGGCGCCGTTATCAGAACATACTCCTATCAAAAACCGAGAAGGAATATGCTCGCGAGCTTGTAAAATATTCCAGAACGCTTGAACAGAGAAATGCCCAGCTTAAAATCGTCGCCCGTGGTAGCGCGGACGAAAAGAATCTGGAGCTTTGGGATGGACGCTTAGCAGAACACGGCGCGGAGATAATAAACAAAAGGAAAAAACTGGTCGAAAAAGTCAACAAAACCTTATCCTCAAATTACACAAAGGTTTCGGGTGAAAACAAAAAAATGACCATAAGATATGAACCGAGCATTAACCTTCCTCTTGTCATTCCCGCGAAGGCGGGAAACCATAAAAGTCTCACAAAAGATGAAATATGGGCCGAGTTTTTGGCTAAACTCCTCGAGTCCAGGAGAAAAGATATTTTAAGCGGTTCGACTAATGTTGGTCCGCATCGCGATGACTTGAAAGTCTACCTTGATGATAAAAACATAACGACTTTTGGCTCTCGCGGTGAGCATAGAAGCGCAATAATAGCGCTTAAACTTTCAGAGATTGATATAATAAAGGCGGTTACGGGCGAAAAACCGGTGCTACTTATGGATGATATTTTTAGTGAACTAGACGAGAAGAGACGAGGCAATCTCGTTGAAGCTTTCGAGGGACAGCAAACTATAGTTACAACTACCGACCTTGATCATATTAATAAAAGTTTGCGCAAAGGAGCCATGATTTATGAGGCCAAAGATGGGGGACTAAAAGCGATATAAAGTTCCCTGTCATTTCGACTGTAGCCGCAAGATCACCTAAAATCATTTGAAATTTTTAGTTTACCATTTACAATAAATTTTCAGTGATACAATGTGCCAATGTACATTCAATATCCTCGCTGTCATTCCCGTGCAGACGGGAATTTATATCAATAAAATCCAGTAAAAAAGATGAACAACTTATCAGAAATATTTTCAAAACGCCTAAACCAGCTTGGTTTAAAGAAACAAGTTGATGCGGCTATGGTATGCGAACAGTTTGATGAAGCGGTGAAAGAAGTTTTTGGCGATCAAGGAACAAAGAATGTGAGAGCCATTTCCTTTAAAAATAATGTTCTCAAAGTGGGAGTAACCTCAAGCACTTGGGCGCAGGAAATATGTTTAAGACAAATAGAACTGAAAAACGGTCGCGAAATTAGAATTAAGTTTGAACAGAACCAACACTAAAAAAGGCGCACCTCACTTGTTGGAGTTCGACCCGCCCTAAATTCAAAAGTCAATTCTATGATTCAAGTTTCAGTTATTCTAGAGGCCCTACCTCGTTTCTTTTATTGAGGTGATTCTGTATTCCTTGCCTTCTTTTTTCCAGGTGACGGCAAAGTTTTTTGTTGTTTGATCTCTTTTGACGCGGTTGTTTGCGTCGGTTGACTGAGCTTTTATATCTACGGCCATGGTTATTATGTAGCTTGACTTCATCTTTTTTGAAGAAACCACTCTCTGCGGTGTTGCTATAACTAGCGATTTATTGGTTTTCATCTGGGCTGCTTTGCTGGACAGCACTATATCAGAAGGCCTCAGCACCTTATAGTATGAGTCAGAAATATCTCCCGAAACCTTCTCTAGGCTTGTTATATATGCACGTGGGTATGTTGCGTAGTGATAGCTTTGTGTGGCGGAGAGAATGGTCTTGCTTTTGTTGGTCAGTTTTGTAGTTTCATTTTTCTCTATCAACCGGATAGTAAAGATAGGCACAAAAACCAATATTAAAAAAGCAGTAAGCACAAGTAATATCAAAAAATCATATTTTTTAAGCATTATCACTTACTGGTTAGAATTATTTTGTCCAAATTCATACTCAACGGCTGAAACCTTATATTGTCCGCTTTCCTTTGACCATGTGAACCGAAGGGTTTTTTCTTTCTTTGTGGTGCTGGACTTGCTTGTCGTAGAGCTCTCTACCAGGACCCTCACAAAATACTCGTCTCTTATTTTCTCAACGGAAAGGAATCGGATTAGTCTTGTAGTTCCCACTGTCTCAGTCTTCTTGATGCTATCTATGGATTTGGCAAATCCCATAGATTTTTTCTGGTCAGTAAAGGAACGGTAGAATGTGGTTGTGAGGTATGGCCTCAGGTTGGAGGTGTATTTGTCGGGGTACGTCGTATAGTCATATGTGTCCCAGGTGGCTGCAAAGGATTCACTCTTTTTGGTGATATCTGTCTTTTCTTTTTCGAGAAGTTCTTTCTCGAGTTTTGCTTTTTTGTCGGTCTGATACTTCTGATAAAACAAAATCCCACCAGTGACTAGCCCAACGAGCACAAGAAAACCAACTACTAGAGCTAAGATTTTTTTATTCATTTTAGGTCCCCCCCGCTACACATGCTTTTATCTTATTATAACCGTCCATAACAGCGTTTAAATATGTGTCCCAGTTATTATAAGCATTGATGGCACTCGAGAAGTCACCGCTGCATGCCCCGGTGGCGCACAGGTAGTTGGCCGCAGATGCGGCGGCGTCTTGCAAATTGTTGATGTCGGCCACACCGTCACCGTTGCCGTCGACCCCATAGTTATCCCATGTGTCCGGCATGAACTGAAAGGGTCCGCAAGCGCCCATATCGCTGCATGCCCAGGGGCCATCCGTTGGCCAAGATGCTGTTACCGTAAATATGTTGCCATGTTCGCCAATACCATAAATAGCTGCGAGTAGGGCTGGGTCAATCCCGTATTGTTGAGCTGCGTCTTCAAAAATTTTTCTTAGTTCGGGCGGTATATCAGCGCATTTTAAGCTGCCATCACCCGTGGGGGGAGTAGTAGGATTGATAGCGCCGGCTGCGCCAGGGCAGTACCCTTCAATAGGAGTTCTGAGGGTTTTTGAGATGAACTCTACCCAGTTGGCAAAAAAGCCCCCGCTTTGAGATTGGGCAAATACAGCCGAAGGAGCGGCAAAGACTAGCAGAAAAACTAAAACTATACTTATATTTTTCATCATCTTCATATCATCTAGGTGGGCATATTACTTCACACTCATTTCTGTCCGGGTAGCAGTATTTGCAGTATTCTATATTAGCAAGGGGATTCCCCGGCCTTGGGCAGTAACAGGGAGCATCGCAACGGTGAGTAGGGGGTTGTCTAAGCTGGCAAGCAGCGGCCGACTTGGTTGCCTCAGGTTTTTGCAGCAGTACCCACCAAAATATCGTCGATAAGCCAAACATACCTACCGCCGTTATTATAAACTCTTTTTTATGGGGATTAAAGAAGTTGTTTGTGTTGATTTTCTTATTTAATTTCATTTTAGCCAATATTAGTTATCTTTATAATAACACAGAGAGCCTGTTAGTTGTATCTCCTCAACCGATGAGTCTTAAAGTTTTAATTCGATTAATCTCTCCTCTGTCACTTGAGTGTTTAGGTTTTTTAGAATGAAGTCCGGAGCTCCGTCTAAAATATTATTTTTTTGTATAATATTTATTGGACCAGCAACAATTTTCCATTTTCCAGCCTCTTTTTTAAAAAGTATGTTAGCACGGTCGGCCTCTTCCGCCACTGGAACTATAGTGGCAACAGCCCAAGCTCCCTCTATGCGCACGTTTTTTAAAAGAAAATTTATTTTAGTTTTTTCTTTAGTAAGACCGTTAAAGCTGTTCATATCTGAAGCGTGCGCTTTTTTATAAGAAGCAATTAAAGCATTCATATCTGATATTAGTTTTCTCGTTTGCTCGTAAGATTCTTTATATTTTTGATTGTCGATATCTGAGTTAATTTCATTTATTGGACCGTCAATTTTTCCTTTATCGTAGTTTAAAACTTCCGCCTTGTCTTCTAGGTCCCTTTTGATTAGTCCGACCGATTTTTTGATATTTTTAATAGCTTTTGTGTTTGAATCTTCGTATTCGAAGTCGGCTTCCTCCCCCAGGGAATTGTCTATGATTATTTTTTTATAACTCTCCGAGATTTTTTTCGGAGAATTTTTTGCTGCCACAAAAGTGAAAACAAAGATCGCAAAAAGCGCGGTCAGACAAAGGAAGCTTGCCAGTAACATTAGTTTGAACTCGTCTGCTAGAAAATTTTTCATCTAAGGTCTCCCATACCCAATGATACCCGGCCAGGTACCGCTTATGTTAACCCCACTTCCTATCCCCCCCGAATTAATTATCGTATTACATCCCGCATCAAGACATATAGCCACATGATTGTCCCAAAAGACCAAGTCTCCCGGTAGCGTTTCCTCTTTGCTTGGATGACAGGCAATGGCATCGTACTGGGCCAGATTATTATGTGGTAGTGAGATGCCGAGCATATTGAAGATATACATTACGAATCCCGAGCAATCAAAGCCGGAAGGAGAGGCTCCGCCCCAGACGTAAGGAACTCCCAAATATTGTTTGGCGATATTAACGACATTAGCTCCGTTTGCATGGGCGGCTCCTCCTTTATCTTCACATCTTTCCCCTGGTGTAGATGTTGGAGGAGGAAAGTTGGTTCCAAGGTTGTCACGGCTACCCGATGGGGAACCTCCGATCGGGCCGACTCCGCAACCTTCCTTTTCGATATGGCTGCCGACAACCTCGCAGTTTTGCATCAGAAAATTATAGAAGATCTGCGCTCCGGTGTTTGTGCTATCGGCCTTGGCGCTACACGCCAGCTCCATGCCGGGGATGTTGGAGTTTTGGGTTATCCAGGCGTCTTTGAGAGTCTCGCTTTGCGCGTCGCATAGCTCGCATCTGTAGCACGTTTTGAGTTCCGGCCAGCTCCACCCTCTATATTTCCAGGGACGCTCCCTTTCAAGATAGGCGCATTTATATTGTCTTAACACCTCAGCTGAATGCATAAAGTCCTCTGGGTTGTGATAGGAGCTTTTTATGGTAATTAGTCTTCTGCAGGGGCTATTTAAGCACTCACCTGTATTTGGGTTTCTTGCATAGTTTGCGTTTTGGATCTCTTGGCCGATCTGGTCCAGGGCCATATCATCGGTATAAAACTTTCTAGTCTCTGTAGCCCCTTGCTCCCAAACCTTGAAGTCCACCGCCGCGATATCCTGCCAAGGGACCTCCCACTTTTCTGAAGCGGCTTTCAGGGCGCCCACGTAGCAAGAGTTGTTGGCGAGATATCGAGGATTTGTTGCCCTTTGGGCGAAGCAGTTTAGGTCACCAACAAGCGACTTACATGCCCATGCAGGAGGGGGATCTAACATGCCGGCTGGGGTGGTGCTGTTTTCGGGGTCATACTCGCCGTTGTTAGGGTGAAGAGCGTTTTCATCTTCGTCGCTCAAAAGGTTGTTGTGGCTTGCCCCTTCAAGCATAGAAGCAAGGATAAATCCCCCAAAGATCATAGCGAAGAAAAACCAAACGATAGGAATTCCGATAAGACCCCCGATCACAATGTGTTTCCAGTGTCTTTTTATGGCATTGGCTATATCAAAGTAGTTTTTTGGGTTGAAGGCGCCAGCTCCCCCGGCCGCTATCTGACCGGCGGCTTGACCCGCCTTGGCGAAGTCCTTTGCTTCTTCGGCGGCTTTTGCGCCCCTGTCTCCGCCTTTGGCAACACTGCCTTGACCCGTGCTTTTTTGCGAACCTTTTTCTTTGCCGTCTCCTCGTTCTTTTTCTTTGGACTCGGAGCCATCGTCCGGCTTATCTCTATCTTCTTCCTCGCCGGATCCTTGATCTTCTGTGGGAGACCCTTCATCTCCGCGCCCAGACGCACCCGTATAAGAGGATAGGTCAGAACCCGCTTCTTGGCCTTTGTCATAATCTTCTAATGATTCGTTTTCTTTAGGGGTCATATCTAATTACCAATTAACAATACTCAATTCACAATAAATTTCTATTCAATGCTCAAATTTCTAATTTTTCAAGTTTGTTATTTGCTTCAACCACAAGCCAACAGGTCTGTCATTCTGGCTTGACCAGAATCTTTTCATAATATTTCACTATACAAATCTTTGAAATTTGGATTTTTTCCCTCAATTAATTTTAGCTTATCTTGTCTATCCATGTCTTTAATTTGTTTTTCTCTGATGATTTCTTCAAGCGGTGTTTGAAATATTTCATAGTAAACGAG
>Ga0172368_10005293_pt1 | contig 14472 bp, 13 predicted proteins | sample Lak11m_FD_114540 | JGI IMG/M metagenome (GOLD analysis project Ga0172368, IMG submission 114540) | Freshwater microbial communities from Kabuno Bay, South-Kivu, Congo - kab_022012_11m | ecosystem: Environmental > Aquatic > Freshwater > Lake | place: Democratic Republic of the Congo: South-Kivu...
ATAGATGTGTAGTTGACATGAACTTAACAATACCATTTGATCCAAATAGAAGGATGTTTTACTGGAGATCTGTTTCTAATGGACTTATGGCAAATAATTATTATAATAGTTCTAGAAATATTCCTGCTATGGCAGATCTTGCTGGAATTCAAGAAGGGCTTACTCAAGAGCAGTTTTTATTAGAAGAAAGCTTTGTTGGATTTGATTTTATTAATACTTGGGAAATGCTTCCTGAAGGAATAAGCTTAAAAAATAATAAATTATATGCATTTGAAAGTCCAATAATATCTGTTGTAGTAAATACTGTAACTAGACTAAACTCATCTGAAATAGAAGTTTCATTAACTAATAAGAATGCTGATAATTATGGTGTTGAAATTTTAAAAAATGGAATTTTAGTAGATAACGTAGAGAATCAAACAACATTTATAATAAATACATTATCTGATGCAAATTATGATCTCAAACCATATTACATAGACGGAAATATTAAAACTTACGGTAATACTAAACAATACAGACATTATTTTATAGACCAACTTCCGATTGAAATAGTAGACATATCTAATCAAAATTATATTCCAAATTTTGATAGACAAAATACAAACCCATTAACTACTTTATATCCAACACTAAAAGCGAATGGAATACATGGATCATTAATTTATAATGGATATGTATATGGGTCTACTAGAAATACATATGATGGAAATGGCTTATACGATAGTATGTCATGCTTTGTAAAAATAAATATAAATAATCCTCAGGATTGGCAAACTTTAGAAATAAATTGTGGGGATGTATATCCAAATTTAATCTTATGAAATTTAGATCAAATGGTGAGAATTGGAAAATATATATTTGCGATGGCAAGCAGACAGACGTTTAGTCTACCACCATTATTTCCTCCTGCTTCTACATTATTAATAATGTTAGACACTGATATTTTTGATTATAAAGTATTTAGAGTAGATACTCAATTTACTTCTGAGCCATTAATTTCAGACGGAACATACCTATATTTAGTGGGAAATAGTAAAACATTTAAAGTTGACCCAACAGTTTTTATAGAAGCAGTAGAAAAATATTATCTAGATACACAAATAACAATTCCAAATTGAGATCAAGTAGGATGAGTTTACAATAATAATTCTCAAGGAGGATATTTAGAATTTCCTCAGACTAATTATAATGCTCAATCAAAAGGAACAGTTCATGCATGTGTTGAAGATGGATTATATTTATATGAAGCTTTTGTAACAGGGGCTTATTCTGGATATAATCAGAGCTTAGGGATAAGTGTACATGAATTACATGTAATAAGAAAATCTGATATGACTCCAGTAGCTTGAAGATATATTCCTAAATGTACTGATGATATGTGTCAAAATTCCACTTATTTATTCTTTGGAGTAGAAGTTCAATCAGATGCTAATCCATTAACATATGGATATGGATGAGGAACATATGCAATAAATAAACAAGACCTAATAGAGAATAGTTATAATTCAGAGATATTTGCATTATCACAATTACATTCCTCTGATTTAACACCAAGTATACAAAGTTATGCATCATTAATATTTGGAAATTACTTATTAGATTTCAAAACAAATAATAAATGTTATATAATAAATATAGAAAATGTTAATACCTGATCTCTATCTACAAATGTAGGCCAAAATACTGTTAAAGTAGTTGAGTTTAGAAATAATGGAAATTTATTAGGAACTGCAAATGAGACAATGATGGATGAAAGTGGAAATTTTCATTCATTCCTATGATATAAAAATGGATATATAAAGTATCAAATTTCTGGACTTTCATTTTTTACAACCCCAACTATAGATACATATACAGTGTTTAATAACAATGGAGTATTAAAATTCTCAGGATATTTATTATTAGATGGAGGAAAACCAGTAACAGAATGTGGAGTAAAGTATGGATTACAATCGGACAACTTAAATAATTCGTTACAATCTGAATTAATAAATAATACTTTTAATGTAGATTTATCTCAGTTAGAAGATGGAATATATTATTATAAGGCGTATGCAATAAATTCAGAAGGAGAGGGATCTGGAAATATAATGAGTTTTGAGAGAAGAAAATATTTAATAAAATTAAAATTAATATCAAAGAATAAATCAACATTCAGTAACGAGAATGAAGTGATATTTTTTAAAACACTATAAAAAATGAATATAAGTATAGACATTAGTACAGACTTTTCTAAATTTCTTGGATATAGTTTCATAAGGAGTAGAAGGAATGGAGGAAATACAGTATTCAGAACAACAGATTCTACTGGGGATAGAGATTTTATTTATATCCCCGGTAGTACCTTTTATATAGATCCAACTAATTCAAACAGTGGAAGAAATGGAAGTATTGAAAATCCATGGAACAGCTGAAGTGAAATATCTATAGCTAGTGGGCGACAGTACTTATTTAAAAGAGGTACTACTCTAACGACTACTGGAAATTTTGGAATATTAAACACATATAGTAGCCTAGTATTTGGTGCTTATGGAACAGGGGACAGGCCTAAATTAGTAAGTACAACAGTTCAAACTAACACTAAGATACTCGATTTTGGAGGAGATAATACAAATATATTAATATCAGGATTAGATATTTCAGCAGATAGTCTATTACCAACTACAAATTTAAACTTTGCAGGAAGCAATACAGGTATTATTGTAGAGGATTGTTATTTACATGGCTGCCAATTTGGTATGAGAGTACGAAGCAACGCAACAGATGGATATAACAATGATGTAACTATTAATAATGTTGTTATTGAAAATACATCAGATGATGGATTATATATGTATAAATGTAATAATGTTTATATGAATCATGTATATATTCATGGAGTAAATAAAGCTTGGGCACCTGGTGTACCACAAACAACTGCTGCTGGAGATGGAACTCAGTTTATTTACATATATGGATTTTTATTGAATGATTTAAAAATTGATAGGAGTGATAGTGGAAATAAATTCTGTTGGATTATGAATAGCACAGGTAATGGAGCAATTACTAATTCACATTTTATTTCTCCATTATATACAACTGAGGGTGGAGGAATTATTTATTTAGATCATGGCGCTAATGTTACTTTTTATAATAATACATTCGAAGGTAATTCAGCTGATCCAGCAACATCATTAGATTGTATTTATCATAATAATGCAGGAGGAACAACGTTTGCAAAAAATAATACTTTTAAAAATCTTCCAAGAGGAATTGTACATTTAAATGGAGCAATGAACATAAGTGATAATACTTTTGTTAATTGTCCTATACAAACTACAGGATCTGTTATTACTTTAAGTGGTGTGCAGAATCCAAGGCCAAATGTATCATTTACTCCCTTTTTCATTACCAATACTAAAACAACTACAACTGCACAAGCTAAAATATCTTATGACAATAGTAGTTCTACAACAGGTTCTGCTACATTATTTTATAGTGCCACTGATGGAATATATGATATTCAAGCAACAAGAATAGGAACTAGACAATCTATAAATATTGGAACAGAAACTTTTAATTTATCTGGATTAACAGTGGGAACTACCTATTATTTCCAATTAAATTTAACAAATAGTACAGGAACTAGATCTAGTAACTTTTCAATTATAATGTAATGAATATAAGTATAAATATAAATAGGAGTTTATAATGTAAATGGATGGAAAAGTCCAGATTGTAATCTAAGAATTATTGCCCCAATTACATTAGTAAACATTTATCCAGAATTGCTTTTTGATCTTACTGTAGTAAGAAAATTACAACTTGAAAAAGAAGGTAATTTAATTCACATCTATTGCAATTTTATTGCTCCGGAACATCAGCAGTTAATTGATGATTCTAATGGGGTACTCTATATTGAGCAAAGACAAGAAAATCAATTTTAATCATGGAAACAATATCTTTAATTTTATTGTCTCTTTTACTATTTGCAATGTGAAATGGTCTTGTAAATAAAGACCATTCACAGGCAAATTTAAAAGCTAAAAGAACATGACATCTTATAGGATGAATTATAAGATTACTTTTAGTAACAGTAGTATTCATAAATTCAACATTATTTTTTACTTGGATATCAATATTAGCTGCATGGCATTTATATGACATAATTATTACAAAGATAATGGGGCAAAAATGATATTACACAGGAACATTTTCAAAGATGGATAAAAATAAAAAGATAACTTTAATTTTAAAAATAATAACATTATTAATAGGAGTAATATTTTTAATATAATGGATGAAAAGAAAAAGAAAGAATTATTTCCATACTTTGCGTACCTATATTCTCAAAAATTAAACCCAGAGAGATATGGAAAAGCAAAGACAATAGAAGAATGGAGTGATATTCTACAGGAAAATACAGATGATGTAGAACAAATAACAGCTGCAGCAGGAGAATTGTCAGATGAAGATTGGGATTCTTTAGCAAAACAGTACGAACAGGTGCAATCTAATTCTGATATAGAACTAGCAAAAAAAGGAACAAAATTAAAAATGTTAAAATCTGGAAGTAATATGAAGCCAAAGAAAAAAAGAAAGTGTTCTTGTGGATGTGATTTAATTTTATCCAAAACATCTGGGGGAAAATTGACAGAAACCTGCTCTTGTAAATGTGGTGGAAAATTAAAAAAGAAAGCTAAAAAGCCTGTTAAAGCACAGGAAGGTGCAAAATTACCAGATATAGAGATTGATCCAAAGTTTAAGGATAATTCTGCTTATAAAGACCAAAGATATTTTGATAGTATATATCAAAGAGACTATGGAATAAAGAGTGATATTTCTACTATATTAAACAGTAATGGAACATTTCTAGAACCAAAAGATATTAGAGAGGCTGAGAATTTTGGATACATAGGTATAGATGAAGAATCTTTTAAAAGATTTTTAGAAGCATGAGATGAATTGTATAAAAATCCATATAATTTAGGAGCTTACAGAGGAAAACAAGCAGGAACTGAAGCATATTTAAAAAGTAATAAGCCAGTAATTACAAATAATCAAGTAGTACAATTAGCAGAATTAATAAAGAATAGTGCCGGCCTAAACAAAGATCTAAAATTTGGGGAGGGATATGACCTAAAAAAAATGTTAAATTCAATAGATTTGCAAAGAGTTTTACTTGAGCTAAATAGAATAACTAAAAAATAAAAATATGAAGTTTTTTAAATATGATAATGATAATGGAAATATTATTTTAAATGATGAAGGAATTTTGTTAGTAAAAGAATATAGGGATTTGCTTGATTTAGAGAGAAATAAAACAGCATATGATAAATCCGGGAAAAATAAGGAGAGAGCATTTAGAGAATTTACTTATATTTATCTCTTCCTAGACTGAGAAAGTCCCTATTTTAGTTTACCAGAACAAGAACGACATTCAACTGCATTGATGGATTCAGAATTAACTGAATCTGAATATGCAGATGAAACTTTTAAAACTGCATGTAGAAAATATGATGAACTTCAAAATTCCTCTATATCAATACGTCTACTAAAATCTGCTATGAGCTCTGTAGAAACTGTAATCTATTATTTGCAAAATGTTGACGTAAATGAAAGAGATGTCCTTACTGGAAAACCCATATTCAAAACTAAGGATTTAATAGCTGAAATAAAAGGCTGTAAAGATTTAATAGTTGGCATAAAAGAATTGGAGAAACAAGTAAAGCAAGAACTAGAACAGGATTCTGGATTGAGAGGAAATGCAGAAGCAGGATTTTATGATTAAAAATAATATTGTATGAATATAAAATGAGATATAAAAATAGGTGATGAAATTGATTTTTTTGATCCAAATTTATCATACGAAATAACTGGATATAGACCAATAAATGATACAGAAGGTTTAGATTTTGACCCAGATTGATTTAGAGAGGATGCAATAAGTAAACTAAAGACTGGAAAATATAGTAAAACTACCTATGGTTCTAAATCATACAAAGATTTTTGGGATGAAAGATTTAAAAGATGTACCAATGGACATACTGTAAATGGATATAGAATTACAGGAGACAATTATTTTTGATTAAATTTCTTTAGGCTAAAATCTTCTATAGAAGGAAGTAAAGCATCTGCTGGTAGGGATTTGAATTTTCCCAAATTTCTTGTATTTCAATATGAGTATTTTCATTATGTTGAATTATGTGAAATACTTGGAAAAGATGTAGGATTATTAAAAGCTAGAGCACTTGGATTTTCTGAAATGGCAGCTTCTTTATGTGTAAGGCCATTCATTACTACTAAGAATTATAGAGTAATGGCTACTGCATTTTCAGAAAAACATCTTAAGCCATTATTATCTAAAATATGACCTCAATTAGATTGGTTAAATTCAGAGACAGAAGGAGCTTTTAGAAGAGTTAGGATGGTAAAAAATACAGATACTCATAAAAGAGCTTCTAAGAAAAAGAGAGATGGAACAGAAGAAGGACATATGGCTGAAATAGAGGGAATCGTTGCTGATGAACCTCAAAAAATAAGGGGAGACCGTGTTGAAAGACTCTTATTTGAAGAAGCCGGGTCTGATAAAGTATTAAAAAAGAAATATATTCAAGGAGAGGCCTTAATAACAGTACTCGGAGGAGATAGAGTAGGAACAAGAATAGTTTGGGGCACTGGAGGAGATTCAGGGCCTTCAATAGCTGGAATAAAGGATATGGTACTAAAACCAGATTCTTATAATATTTTAAAATTTAGGCATAATTATACTCCAGATAAAAGAACAATAGATACTGCAATGTTTATACCTGCCTATAGAATGGTTACAAAATTACTAGATAATAGAGGTTGGTGTAATCTGGAAGCAGCAAAAAATTGGTATCAAAAACAGAGAGATTTAAAAGCAGATGATCCTGAGGGATTACTTATGTATAATGCAGAATACTGCTTTACCATTGAAGAAGCTCTGATAAATCAAGGGGATAACATATTCCCAAGAGAAGAATTAGCAGATCAACTAGCTGCTATGGATATATATAAAACTGTAGAATCTCCAAAAAGAGGGTTTTTAACCTGGGAAATTGATAAAGTAACAGGATTAAGAACAGGAAGAGTGAATTGAAGAGAAGATAGAATACATGGAAATATTTATATAACAGAAGCCCCAATAAAATCTGAGTCTGGAGCAACTTATAGGAATTTATATGTAGGAGGAATTGACTCTATTGATATAGGAAGTTCCGATTCTGCACAATCAAAAGAAAGTAACCAAAATGAAAAAAAGGTTTCTGATTTTTGTATAGTAATTAAAAAGAGAGTGTTGGGACAATCTAATCCAGAATATGTTGCATTATACAAAGACAGACCAAGAGACCCAAGAGAAGCATATGATAATGCTGCAAAATTATTAGTTTGATATGAGGCAAGAGCTGTGCTAGAATCTACTAGAACCGCAATATTAACTTATTTTAGAGATCATAAATTTCTACATCTACTAATGAAAAGACCAAGATCTACAATGCCTGATGTTTCTAAAGGAAATTCAAATATGTATGGAACACCAGCAACTGTAAAAGTTATAACACATTACAGAGAATTAATATACGATTTTGTATTAGATTATTGTGGAACTATTAAATTTAAGCCAATGATTGAACAATTGCTAGACTATTCTGATGAAAAGAAGAAAGAATTTGATATAGTTGCTGCAATGGGTATGGCTGAACTTGGTGATGAAGAATTATCTGTTAGAAAACCTGTAGAAAATGAAGTGAAGAAAAATGATTTTAGAGATATTGGATGGTGAGTAGATTCCAGAGGATACAAACATTACGGAGTTATACCAAAAACAAGAGAGGAAAAAAATGACAGAATTAGAATTAGCCCAAGCGATTCTTGACTATATAAAGACAACATATAATGCTATATATATAGGCTATTTAAAAGTGGAAAAACTTAATCCTGGATATAAAATGAGTATAGGGCTTCCAAGTTATATGTATCCAACCACAATAGCCTGCGACTTAGGAACTGATGAACAGTTTCTTAACTTTATATTTGAAGAATTAAGAACAAGAAATTACATAAGACAAGATTATTATAAAGTAGTAAGATTGAGAGATGGAGAAGATGTACCAACTCCTTGGTTACCATCAGAAAATACACAAGAAATAATAATCTTAGGATTTACATATATATTTCCATTTACATTAAATTAACACAATGAATACAGAAGTAACAAATATTCCAACTAAAAATACAGGAGATTCTTTAACTGCTCAAGAATTTAATACATTAAATGAAAATTTTAATAAAGCAGTACAAGATATTATAGATTTGTTTGATGCCCAAAATCAATCAGGAACAGGGTTAAGTTTAGGTGAAACATCAACAACAGCATATTATGGAGATAGGGGGAAAGCTGCATTTGATCATACACAGAACATAAATAATCCACATTCAGTAACTAAAGCACAAGTTGGTTTAAGTAATGTAGATAATACATCTGACGCAAATAAACCTATATCAAATGCAACTCAAAGCGCATTAAATAATAAATCAGATACTACACATGATCATAGTTCAGGAAATGGAGCACAGGTAAACCATGCAAATCTATCTAATATAGGTACAAATTCACATGCTCAGATAGACACACATATTGTATCAACTACAGCGCATGGAGCAACTGGAGCTGTTGTTGGAACTACTAATATACAATCACTAACAAATAAAACAATTAATGATACATCAAATCATGTAGATGCAGATGCATTACATTTTAAAATATATAATAATTCTGGATCAACTCTTACAGCAGGAACAGCAGTATATCCAATACAATGGAATATAGCGAATTCAGCAGTAGCAGTTGATAAAGCAATAGCAACAAGTTTAAATACAGTTGCATTTGGGATTATTGAAGGAACAGTTGCTAATGGAGGAGTTGGAGAATGTAGATCTATAGGAACTTTACAAGGACTAAATACATCCGCATGAATTAGTGGTGTGACTTTATATTTATCTCAGTCTACAGCGGGACTTTTAACTTCTACTAGACCAACTACAGGAATATTACAAGAAGTTGGAAAGGTAACTAATCAAAGTGGAACTACAGGAGTAGTAGATATTAAGATAGGATCTGCAGTAAATTTAAGTGCATTTGAACCTGCAAATGCTAATATACAAACACATATATCAAACTTATCTAATCCACATGGAGTTACTAAGACCCAAGTAGGGCTTGGAAATGTTGATAATACAAGTGATGTAAATAAACCAGTAAGTACTGCCCAAGCTACTGCACTATCATTAAAACAAAATATTAGTACATTAGGTGATGATATAGTGAATGCATTAAAAACAAAAATAATAACCAGCACTCCAGTAACTACTTCAGTTACAGGCTCAGTTACTTTAGATCTATCTCAGAGTCAGGTATTTAAATTAACTATGACAGGTGATATTACTTTTGCAAATCCAATAAATCCAGTGGCAAATTCACTTTATACATTAGAAATATCTCAGGATAATAATGGTCTACATGTAGCTTCCTGGGGAACATACTTTAAATTTCCAAATGGAGATAAGCCGGATTTATCATATGACCCAAATGCTTGCGATATGTTTTCAGTATATGTTAAGTCAGCAACAGAATTATTCGTAACTTTTGCTCAAAATTTTAGGTAATGAAATTAAATCATATTATAAGTAAAGGGACTAATGCAGTCCCAAGAACAATAAAAGTAAATTTTACAGGAGTGGCATCAATCGTTATAAGAATAGAAGGAAATGATGCATCTACAGTAGGACATTTAAATGTTATTGAAATGATAGAACATAATTAGTATGACAAAAGAAGAAGAAAAAAATGAAATAATTTCCAATATAGATAGAGCTATAAATGAATTAGTATATGAAAAAACTACTTTAATTAAGGCATATAATTATTATCATGGAAAAAGAGACCCAGAACAATTTAGACACTTGGAAGAAAATTATGGAATTGGTACTCCTACATCTGTAGAATTTGTTCCATTAGTTAGAAAACATATAGATGTTTTAATAGGAGAATATTTATCTGTTCCAGTATTACCTAGAATAACTTGTAAGGATAGAGAAACAGTGTCTAATATTCATAGAGATAAACAGTTAGCAATAAACAAAATGGTTCAAGATAAACTAAAGGAACATTTAAATAATTTAGTTTATAATACTATAGTGGGAAAACAAACTCCAGATGCAGAGATAGAAAAATCAATAAATGATTTAATAGTAGCAGCAGATAGAAATTTTATATCAGAATATGAAATTGCAGCTCAAAATATTATAGATTGGGCTATACAAACAAAAGATATAGATTTTTTAAATAAAATAAAAATTTTACTTACTGACTTACTTATTTCCGGAACTGGATACTACAAAACAGTTAAAAAGAATTCTAAAAAAATGCTGGATTTCAAAATATTAAATCCAATAAATACTTTTATAGATAGAAATCCAGAAGAATCACTATTAAAACATTCTATGAGATCTGTATGCAGATTTTATAAAACAAAGGATCAGATACTAGCTGATTATAGTGAATACTTAACAAAAGAAGATTTAGAGGATTTAGAAAATTTAGAAGATTTCAGTATAGATGGATCTACTACTGTTTATTTGAGAAGCTATGATTCAGTAGTAGGTAATACAGTTTCTGATGGAATATTAGGAGGATTTGAAATAACTCCATTACTTCCATATGAAAGAAATACTTCTAAATATTATAGAATGTATCCTGTATATGAAGTAGAGTGACTAAAATCAGAGAAAGAAAATGGAAAGTATGTAGTAAATAGATATGAAGGAATAAGAATTGGAACTAGTATATATATCCCATTAGGAAAAAATGAAGATGTAGTAAGACCAATAGAAGATCCAACTTCATGCACATTATCTGTTAATGGAATGTTCTATGCTGATAGAAATGGAGATCCATTTTCTGTAATATTAGCTACTGCAAATTTACAGGATTAAATTTAGTCCTGTCTAAATCCCGTGAACTCAGGGAAAATCCTTAGAGCTTTAAATACCAAACATATGTGGTAACATATATGTGGCTGAAGTAATTACTCAGGTATGGTAACAAGTTTAAAGATTGGGTAACCTCTGAACCAAGCTTCCAAATTTGGAAGAAGGTGCAACGACTATTATGTAGAATCAAGTGATTCGAAGTGCGGGAATATAATTATAAATTTATAAAATAATAAGTAAGTATGAAATATACTGAAGAAGAATTCAAAAAAGAAGTAGAACTCATCTATGGTAATGAGTTTGAATTAGTAGGTAGATTTAAAGGTATCAGTAAACCTATATTAGTTAAAGATAAATTTGGAGTTTTAAGTTTTCAAAATGCGAGATTATTGTTGACATATAGACCAACTATAATGAGGGCAATAAATAAAACTGAGTATTTTATGAATACTTTAAAAGAAAAACATCCAGATATTTATGAAAAATTACGCCCAGTCTCAGAATATATAAATGCGCGTGAAAACATGTTATTTGAAGATAGATTTGGAATAGTATCTACAACACCAGACACTCTTTTAGCCGGACACTGTCCAAACATAAGAAGTGCAGTAGATAGAAAAATTTATTTTTACAATATGTTAAAAGATATTTATGGAGACAAGTATGATTTTATAATAACTAATACAGACAGAAAAAATGGAAGATCTATATTAATTTGTCCAATACATGGAGAAGTAGATATAGATAACGAGTACATTTTTCAAGGAAAAGGATGTCCAAAATGTATAACACAAACTGAAAGTAATGTATTTTATTTAATAAAAATGTCATTAAATGACGATTGGTTTTACAAATTAGGGATTTCATATGAAACTGATAAAAAAGAAATTAGGAGATACTCTGATTATAGAACTCTTGGTTATACTATAGAAGAAATAAAAAGAATTTCATTTGATTCTGCAAGAGATTGTAGAGATTTGGAATTAAAATTAAAACGTATAATAAAAAACGATTTATATCTTCCTAAAGTTTGACCACATGAAAGTTCTACAGAGTGTTTTAAAGAAGACTTACTTGATATTATTTTAAAAAATTTATAGTTATATATGATATAGTCTGGTCTATATGGAAACATATAGCAGCATAAAAATGCGGGCAATGATTAACGACCATTGTTGAACATAAACGAAATTCGATGTATTAAATTTCTATAAAGATAATATTATAGCAGAGTCTGGTTCAGCAGGAGATTGGATAGATTTAGCATACTTGCCAAAAGTATTAGGAGCTACTTTAACCGAGCAATTAATGAAGTGGAAAGCCTATAAAAAACAAGGTTTAGCTATAATAGATTCTTCCCAAGAAGGACTGCCTCCAATGAATACAACTTTTGGAGGATTTGATGATACTCTAAAATATAACACTATTCAAGCAATAGAATTAGCAATACAAAGAGTAGAAGAAACTACATCTACTATAACTGGAGTCTTTAGGGAAAAACTTGGTGGAATAGAGCAGAAAGATGCAGTTACCAATGTTCAAGTTGGAGTTAGACAATCTTCTTATATAACTAAACAATATTTCCAGGTAATGGATCTAATGACAAGAGAAATACTAAGTGACTTATTAAATTTAAGTAGAGTAGTATTTAAAGAGGGATTGTCTGGAACCCTAATATTAGGAGACAGATTATCTAAAATATTTACTGCTTTACCAGAACATTTTGCTGCATCTGATTATGATATTCATATTGGAGATAGTGCAGAAATTATAAAAGAACAAGAATTTATAAAACAATTAGTTATTGAGTTTATAAAAGCTAAGGAAGTAGATCCAACAATAATATTAGAAGCATTAACTTCAACCAGTCTAACAAAAATGAAAGTGGCTATAAATGAAGCACTGGATAAAAGAAAGGAAGAAAATAATCAGCTTGGTCAATTGCAACAACAAGCACAACAGCTTGACGGACAGTTAAAAGAAGCAACTTCTGAAATAAATAAATTAAATCAAAAAATACAATCTCTAAATGAGGAGAAACTAGCCCTTGAAAAAGAAAAACTTAGATTCCAAAAAGAATTAGATTGATTTAAAGCAAAAGAACAAGAAAAATATAACATGGAAAGAATTGCTCTTGAAAAAGAAAGAGTAAGACTTGAAGGACTTCAGTTATTAGATAACAATAAAAATAATGATGAAATAAGAAATAATTAATGGAAAGAATAGACAATTACGAAGATATTACTAGTGACTATAAAGAAAGTATGTTCCCAAGTAATATACATAAAGAAAAATCAAGTACATGAAAAGAGTTATCAGTTAGATGAAAATCTGAAAGTCCTGATTTTTGAAAAAAGATGTTAAAAATAGCAATAGCCATTGGTTCTAGTGCAGCAGCAGTTATAGGAGCAGACCAAGTATTTAATTTACAAGCATATGGAGTAGATCAAATAGTATTCACTATTGCAGGTTATGTAGTTGCAGTTTGCGCTGCACTTGGATTATCTGCAAAAATAACAAAAGAATAATGATAACAGTAAACTTACTACAAATTTCTGGAGATTCCACTAAAATAGAACTAAGTGCAGTCTGTCAGGAGGGATTTGTGTTTTCATTTTTAGAAATAACTAGATATAATCCAACAACTAAATTAGATGAAATTCCGGTAGATTTATCTGGTGAATTAGAGAATCAAAGAATTGAAACCCTACTAATACCAACTATATTTCTTGGAAATTCAACTACTTTATATAAAGTAAGACTAGGTATATCAGAAGGAACTCCAACTGAGGCTACAGAAATAATAACGGTATATTGTTCAAATACTAATTTTACATATGCATATTTATTAAATTTAGTATTAAGTTTAGCAGACTGCTGTCTTGATAGAGTACAATATGATATATTAAATAGAAATTTATCTATTATATTTGCACATAATCAGGCTTTAAGATTAGGAAGATATGCAGAAGCAAAATACTTGTATGACATCATATGAAAACTCTTTTCTAATTGTGCTCCTGATACAAGACAATACAGAGTAATTAATAAACCTTGTAATTGTGATTAGTATGAATGATGGATATGTAAATAGTTTTATAGATTCTACTATTGTAGACCTAGATAATTTACAATATCTTGCAATGGACGATAAACAAACAGTAGAAGATATAGCTTTATATAGAATGCTTATAGAATTATATGACAAAGCAGTTTTTATGAATATGTCTTCTGCTGATTTATCTAAAATTGAAAGATTGATAAATTGCATAGTATTAAGAAACTCTAATTTGGTACTACCTGATTTAACTGCATTAGATAGAATAGAGGAAAGTACTGATGTAATTCCCCTTGAACTTACTGTTACGATGAGCGGAACTAATCCTTCGGCTCCGGGTGCTACCGACGGTGATGCAACTGCTACGCCGGCCGGAGGTACACCACCTTACACTTATGCTTGGGACGATCCAATGG
>Ga0172368_10005294_pt1 | contig 14471 bp, 8 predicted proteins | sample Lak11m_FD_114540 | JGI IMG/M metagenome (GOLD analysis project Ga0172368, IMG submission 114540) | Freshwater microbial communities from Kabuno Bay, South-Kivu, Congo - kab_022012_11m | ecosystem: Environmental > Aquatic > Freshwater > Lake | place: Democratic Republic of the Congo: South-Kivu...
CCCGATAGCCTTCGATATCGAAACGGACCAGATTAACTATCGTGAAGATAACATCCTTTTGATGGTTCTATCTAATAAGGGTAGCAACTACATTATACCTGGGAGGCATCCTAAAGCTCCAACTGAGTTGTTGTACTCTACAATGGGCGACCCCACATGGGAAAAGTTCTGGGAGGCTAGTAATGTCTTTGTAGGACACAACGCTAAATTTGATATTAGGTTCCTACGACACCAATTAGGTATGAAGGCTCGGGTCGACTTCGACACTATGTTGGCTCATTACTCCCTAGACGAACGTAAGGGCACCCATGACTTAAAAGGCCTGGCCGCACAAGGCTTCAACGTACCTGACTACGAGGTGTCGTTGAAGAACTATCTCAAGTCAAGAAACGACGCGTATTCTAAGGTGGACTGGGCTACACTTTGTCAATACGCTGCATGGGATGGTTACTGCACTCTCGGTCTCTATAATGTTTTTAAGCCGCTAGTGTCGGAATGGCCGTTTTACAACGTGCTGATGCCTCTCAACCGAGTCCTTATAGAGGCTGAGCTACGAGGCTTTAGAGTTGATGTTGACCATCTAATTAAGCACTCTAAGATGTTTGAGAAGGAGTTGGGTGATATAGCCGGACACATTAAGAAGATGAGCAACGATATTGTAGAGAATCCGAACTCATCGCAGCAGATGTCAAACTTTATTTACGGTTTCTTAGGGCTTCCTCAACCTCGTGGCAGGAAGATTAAAGAAGGGTCTACGAGTAAAGATGCTCTGGCTCAACTCAAGGGTAAGCACCCTGCTATTGATTTAGTCCTAAGATACCGACGTATAGCAAAACTGAAGTCATCATACTTTGACAATCTTCGGGACATGCTTGATGATGATGACCGCATCCATTGCGACTTTAACATCCACGGCACCGAAACTGGAAGGTTATCTGTACGGGAGCCGGCTTTGCAGACAATTCCCAGGGCGAACGATAGAGAGGAAGGCCAGTACGGCGTACTCATAAAGCAGACGTATTGTGCTGCCCCAGGACGCTCACTTGTCATTTGTGATTTCAGCCAGGCTGAGTTGCGTGTGGCTGCCGCCTTAAGTGGAGAACCCTTCCTCCTACAAGTTTACAAAGATGACCGAGACCTCCACTCCGAAGTAGCTAAAGGCATGTACGGCGAAGAATACACAAAAGAGCAACGCGTCCTCTGCAAAATGTTCAACTTCTCGTACCTCTATGGGGGCAACGAGAACTCGTTCGCTATGGATTCGGGACTAAACATCGAGACGGCTCGTCAGTTTGTGCGTGATTATGATAGTTTAATGCCGCGTTTGAAAGAATGGAAAGACGAACGTGTTAGAGAAATGCGTACGAAAGGGTACGTGCTTTATCGGACCGGCCGTAAGCGTCGCATACCGTTTGTCACCCGAGAGAACGAGGACGATGCTCGTAAGGCGGCTTTCAACTCTGTTGTTCAAGGCAGTGCTAGCGACGTTACTAGTCTTGCAGCGGTAGCGTTAGCTGACCTAGGACTAGAAATACTTTTGTTAGTACACGACAGTATTATCGTCGAATGCGATGACTTTAAGGTCAAGGACGTAGCAGCTTTAATGGCACAAGTAATGGAAGACACCGGGAACAAGTTATTCCCTGAAGTAAAATGGAAGGCGGAGGCAGAATATGGCGATCGCTGGGGAAGCACCCATAAAATTGAGTGACAACGACGTCTCGAGACTAACGGACTTGCTGTCGAAGACTCACATATATACCACAAACAAAGGGTATGTACACTTTCATATATATGTAAGTGAGGTGAGTCAGGCGGACTTTATTTCAAGGAAGTTGAAGGCTACGGTACAACCCCACCTGAAGATTATCTGGTGCCGTGTATCTAAACGATCCCTCTTAAGGGACATCTGCATAACATATTTAATGAAACTACCCTTAAATGACGAGCAGAAACAAAAGTTTGCTCTGGCGTTGAATTATGCGACAGCAAAGACAAAAGCGGAGCGGCTTGGATTCGCTCGTCATTTAAGAGGTAGACCGTTCTAGTACGCTGACGCCGTCGATATCATACACAATGTGTTGTATAGGCACGCCGTTGGGGGTAATACGCGCCCTTTTTGGATAGCTGGCATTTAGATCGAACTCTTCGAACACTTCTACAACCTCCCCATTAGGCACTAATCGAATCGACTTACCTTCAAGGTCTCTAGACCAGAGACCTCCGATAGCGTTGGGGTTGTTTACCTTAGCCTTATACAAAGGCACACTCGGGTTAGCAGGTGTCGTAGGCGCGCCTATTAATTTCGGTGTTAATTTTTGACACACCAATCCAAACAAGTTTGGATTCCCTTGTTTAGTACAGTCTCCCCACGCTTTTAAGAACACGTCGTTCGGCCACTTTTTGAACGCTCCTAAAAGTCTGTTGACTCCCGAATATAAAGGATCGTGAATGAAGATGTTGGTGTTGTCGTAGCCCACAATAACCACGAAGTGAGCCCCAGTAAAGTTGTTTAACACCGCGTCTAAATGTTCGTAATTAACGAGTGCTATAACTGCCCTATTACGGTCAATCGTCTCTTTAAGCCGCCTAAAGGTATCTCCATCAAATGTCATAGAGTCGAACTCAACATTATAACCTGCCGCGGCTTGTCGCAGTTCAGACACACTCGTATATGCCCCTAACGGTTTGTCGGGCATGAACCGAGCGTAGATCGTATCGGGCGTCGTCGCTACTCCAATACTATTCAGAACCATAGCTAAAGCCGTCGGACCACAATCAGCGGTGTGCGTAGCCGCATCTGCATCCCACTGAGACCGATAAGGCACGTCTAGAAAGATCGTCGTACTAATTGGTTCAACAACGTTAGGGATGTCTACTAGGTCCTTACCAGTCCAAGTTATTGTAACATTGGGGTTACGATCTAGCGTTTGTTTAACTTCCCATCCACGTAACCTGAGCTGGTCAAGTAATGCTTCATTTGGGGGGCTATCGTGTACCTGAAAAAAGTTCTGAGGGCGTTCATACAACTCCCTTAACCAGTACAGCATCGTCGAAGGATCCGCTTTAGATAGATCCTTCGACGCTTCATTAATGAATTGTGTTAGGTTAAATGTCATAGCTTTGTCCTCTATATCTGACGCGTCTACAGGGCCTACCTTTGGCTCTTTCTCGTTAGAAGCCCTGAAAGACAATCCCTAATGGCGTTAAGTCGCCTGTTTTACATTGTACTAACTCTACATAATTGTCTAATTCCCACCCTTGCTTACCTTTCTCGCACGACGACGGTTGCCTGTTGGTAAACACAAAATACGCATCTGTGTTTTTATCTAGCCAAATTAGCAACCTCTTCATCTCTCGTGGATCGCCGCTCGTGATTCCAAACTCCGTTACCCACACGTTCACTGCCAGACTATCAATCTCTCGGAGTTCGTTGACACACCACCACGCAGTTATGCTGTAGCAATGCACCCCGATGACGTAATGGTCATCACGTATCATCGGTAGAAGTTCGCGTAGCCAGTCCGCTCCGCGCTGTTGCCCGCCGACGCTTCGCCAATCTTCTACGCTCACATTTCCGATGACTAGCATCGCGTCAGAACACTTCGCTCGCACATCCTGAATAAGTTGCGCGTATCGTGTTAGAGTCATTGGTACACCATAAGGCACAACGGCGTTAGGTTCGTTGCTCACGATAATTACCGGCTGGCATCGCGTGATGCTTGCCGCACTATATGCTACCGGTACACAGCTTGGAGCATCACAATACGACCAGTTGAGATACGCCTCGGCGTTTAGCTTTGTAATGTCCTCTAGTGCATTGACCGCCATCGCCAACCCCTTCACCCCCTGTCGTCCCATCGCAAAGACTAGTACTAGAGCTAGTGTGATGTTCATTCAATCGCCCGTCCGCACTTGTCGCAATAGCCGTGACGATTCATCATTTCGCCGCAGTTGCATCGAGTTAGCGGGTAGTGCTGTGCCACGTTGCAAAGCGATAGCGTAAAGACAAACGCGCCAGCGATGGCGAGGCACGCTACGAGAACTAACCACGTCATGAAACGCCTTTGTTGATTGTCGTAACTCGACCATCCGATAACCACACGGTCAGACGATATAACCTCATACGTCCCTGCCGCCTCGTAGGTCTACATCCCAATTCTCAACCTCGTCCGTCTCTACGCCCTTATCGTCTCGTTTCATCTTCGGTTTGCGAGATTTGACGAAGTTGTAGCACTTCGCCACTTCGTCTTTGCCCGTAGCCGCCAACCATTCCGTATCTGTCATCGTCACTCCAAAGGTCGAGCCTTGTAGCGGTTGCTTGCTTGCGTCACTCGCCGCTTTATTCGGATATGCGCCGAGTCCAATCTCGATTCGCTCATTCCCTTCGCGGTGAATGAAAATTCCAAGAACGCGGAAGTATGCGTTCTTGTGTTCAACCCCCGATTTGTCAGTAAACGTTTTTGCGATTGCCATTAGTGTATCTCCTCAACGTATTCTTTCACGAAGTCCCATCCGAATTTATCGTTGACCGCTTTCAGAAGTCTCTCCATGTCAATATGCAACACTCGTCCAGTCTGAGTATTCTTCGAGTGAAAAATGTAATGACCGTCCGCGTCATGGGGTGACTGGAGCGTAGCGTTCCCAGCAGCATCCATGATGTAGCACTCGCCAGCCGATGAGTAAATGCTGATGCCATTAGTCAGAGTTCCGACTGGCGCAGTGCCGTCGAAAATGTCAAGATGATTCGTGCCTTCGGTGGTAGCTCGAGTGGCACTACCAGAAAATTTAAGGTTTCCGCTTGCCATGAACAAAAACTTCGATGCGCCGCCCATTAGATACTCAAGATGAGTTACCGCCGAACCAAAGGATTCACGATAATACGGCGTCCCTGAATTATCATAGAGACCGCTAATGAAAAAACTATTTCCAGTCCCACCAACAATCCGAATCGTTGCAGAGGCACTTGCGCCCGATGTTGAATTGCCGATTCCTAAAATCGTTTCCCCATTGTGTGATTTATCAATCAAAAATCTCACATTGTTCCCGTACCAATTATTCGGAGTTGCATTTCCAATGCTAGAGCTGCTGCCAAGAACAATCGTTTGACCATCTTCCGTCCGAAGATGAAGTCCGGCTGTTCCCGCCGACCCGCCCACATCCGCGCTCCATATTTGCACTATATCCGCAGGTGATGTCGTCGGGGCCGTGCCGTTGCCGATACCAAGCACGCCCGCCGCAGATGTGCCAAATGTTGTCGTCCCGATGCCGACGTTGCCCGCCCAATACAAGTTCCCTGCGTCATACATCGCACCTTTCAGAGATCCGCTTCCATAAAGTCCTGTGTACCACGCAAGTCTCGCGCTGCTTGACTCTGCCACTGCGTGCCACTCTGCTGCGGTGCCCGTAGGATTCTCAAATTGGAGAGATTGGTTCGTACCCGAAAGTCTGAGTGCTTCCCCCGTTGTTTGCTCGACGTTAAGTTTTGCTTGCGGCAACGTCGTCCCGATGCCGACGTTGCCGGATGTTGGTTGCAAAATTATATAACTTGTAGTCTTAGTAGCATGGCTTGTGCCTTCGAGAATTAAATCATCATTTGCCGCCGTCCCGCCATAAATCGTCTGCCCGCCACTGATGCCTGTCGCTAACGCCGCCGTGCCTGTCGCGGGAACGGTCAGCGTGTAGCCATCACTACTACCTGCTAATGTTAAAGTGTTGCTCACCGTCAACGTTTTGCCGTCAGCAATCGTTAGAGTCGCACCTGTCGTGGGAGCTGTAATCGTGATCTTGTTGATACTTGTTACGATAGCAGCCCCTAATGTTGGTGTTACAAGTGTTGGAGAAGTAGCTCTTACAACACTGCCAGAGCCAGTCGTAGAAATTTCCTCAACATCTCCTGCGCCTGCGGTAACACGACCTAGAACTTTGTCGGTAGCAGAAACATTTTGCATTTTGGCATAAGTTACAGCATCAGCTGCGATTACCGGATTTGGATAAGTCCCCGTCAAATCACCTCCAGCTGTACCTGAGGGGCTTACTCCAACTCTGCCCCCATTAGCATCTGTAACGTACCAGCCGCCATCACGCTCGTAGTGTAGCGTGTAACCCGTAGAAAGTGTCACCTTTAGTCTAGTACGTCGCGTGGCGCCGTCAGCCTCCTTAATAGTAACGACAACAGAGGCAGTATCAGCGTTGTAAATAGACGCTTCGACGAGGATATTTTGTGAAGAGGCGACGGGGGCGGGGAGTAGCGTCACTTCTGACCCACTATTAAACGTTCCGTGCGTTGAAACCCCCGTCAATGAAGTTGTCGTCTTAGTAGAATAAGACACCGCAAAATCTGGTTGAGTTGTTGCAGGAGCTCCTGCTAAGATTGCGACGATACTTCTTGTTGTTGAATCTAGTATTATTGCCATAGACTAAAATCCTATCATCGAAAAGAGTTCGGCTCCGCTAGTAGATCCAGCACTGAGAAGAGCTCGTGTATCATAAAAACTGGGCCAAGATAATTGTGTAGTTGTGCTGTGTAGTAGCACAGCACCCGAAGGCACACCCTGAGTAGGCGTTGGTAGTGGTATTAAACTAGTAATGTCGACTGGCGGGTACATTGAATCAAATGTCGTACCCGTTAAATATCCCAACGTATTAGTATCGCCGTCAATGTAAACAGATATAAATCGTGACAAACCTGTTGCTGGCACAGCGGGCATAAAACTAACTGTGCCTGTGCCTGGGAAGTATTTGTACTCGTCGTTCCACTGATACCAATCTGCTTCGACCCACCCAGACATTGACCCTGACACGTCTGTTGGCCGCAACATCAAGGGCATAAACTGATGCTTATATACCCACACTGTATCTGCTGCCGGCGACGCTTCACTAAACGAATGGGCGCTCCCGTGTAAGGGTGCAAACTTCTCGCCACCCCAATCCTTATACGCCGATATATCACGACCGACTACTAAGTAGTGGGGTGCCTGACTATGACGTACCAACTTCACAGGTAAGCCAAAATACGGTGCAACAGAATCATTAAAGGCCTTCACCAACTCAGACTGCACACCGCGAAGACGAACGTATACATAGTCGGGTTGACCAGGCACCGTTACAGTCTTAACTCCATTAACAAAAGTGCCGAGCAGCCCAAAGTACTCTTCAGGAGCGTCTTGCTTCGAAGCCGATAACCCTTTTAGTGCGGAGCGGAGGTCGTCTAATGCGCTCATGGTTCGGTCCACACGGGAACAATAGCAACAGGGTTAGCAAACGATGACCCCATAACAGTGGCCCAGTCGCCTGTCTTGTCTAGTAAGGTTACTCCGCCGTCAGCACTATAATTGATCACGGTACTTTGCAACAAGTAGATGCCGTTTGTGTTGTACGGCCACCGTCCAATGTCGACAGGGGCTACCAATCCAGATTGACGTGTTACCCACGAAGCACCACCGTCAGCCGTTTCAAAGAGATCTTCCAAAGATGCAGCCGCTCCCGCTAAGGCCATAACCCTTTGAGTATCTTGTACCCAAGCATTCAACCCTTTAAACCCTAGCGCTCCTTTACTACTTGGAGTAACATCCGTGAACGCCGACCCACCATTAGTTGACTTTTTAATAAACGGGGCTGATAAGGACATCGGAAATCCGTTTGTCAGATACGCATAATAGAAATCTGTGTTTCTGTTCCACGCCCAATTCCCTATCCTTACATACCGATAGCCTGACATTCCAATACCTATTTCGTTATTAGAAACAGCACACCCGCCACCGTAAATAGGATCATAATGATTCACCCACGTGATTCCATCTACTGAGACTTCTATCTGTGTCGACCAAGAGCCTGTATGGCTAGTAAATGATCCGTAAAATGCTGCGCCGCTAGGCTGTACTACGCCTGTGTCAATTACAATCCATGCGCTAGTATCACCGTATGCTGTTGAACATTGCGGAGACGTTGCACCTTTAACGTTTATTATGATGTCGTTCCATGCAGGACTTGAGTCCCAAGACTGGCACCATGCTACTGTTTGATCCCCGCTTTTATAAGTTAAAACACTACCTGTGTGAGATGCGCTCATTTCAGAACCGTCGATCAGGGCTTTATAGGAACCGCCCGGTGTTCCGCCGTTAGATATATAAAAGTAGAAGTAATTAGTTTCGTGACCTCCAGCAGTCTCCACTTTTAAGTAACGATACCCGCCGATGTTGTTTACTGTGCGCGTAGTTTGATAGGTTACACAAGTGCCAAAGGTGTTGTAATCAGAACCAAGAGATGTCCACGAAACAAGATCGTTTGATCCGTAAATGAACGTGGTCACACCAGTACCAATCGTCGAGTCTGGAACTTGACTCCAACTTAAAGATGCTCCGTAGGGTTGTGCTACGCCGGTATCAATGATGAACCACCCACCACTGACCGAAAACTCATACGTTGATGACCCATAAGCGCTTGAAAACTGCGGAGTATAAGAACTGGGCCCTGACGTGTCGCACATATTTCCCCCAATTTTTCCTGTGTAACGTTGTACTCCTGCCCCCGAGATTCCCGCACATGTCCACCCCTGATTTCCATCATACCTAGCTACTGGGGTATAGCCAGTCTCTCCCGAACCTGATGCGCCGCCTCCGACCCAGACTTCTTGATCAGCAGGGTTATTCTCGTAAGGTATATGAACGTTTGCTAAAGGTGTACTGCCACCCAGTATTGTAGCTAGCAGTGTGTATGTTGGATTAGCAGCGTTGGCATTGTTTGAGTACCACAATTCGCCGTTGCCACACGCTGTAAAGACCTTATTATTAACGTGCTGCGACACCCAAAAGCCGTGAACGGCTCCTACGGTAGTTGTGCCCACTTGCTTCCACGTCCAAGAAGACCCATTGCTTTGAGTACATCCGATATAAAGGTAGCCATCTGTGGTAGTGGCTTGGACCCAGTACAGGTTCTGCTGAGCTATTGTATACCGGACGCCGATAAAGGCACTAAGAGCCTTACCTGTGGCATTTTGGAACTGCGTGGCTGTTTGGGTGTTGGTCCATCCTGGGGGGGAATCGTCTAAGTTAGTAGTGACGTAAATACCGGCTGAAGATACTACACACGCCCTATTTTTGGGGTCGAACGGGTCCAAAGCAAAGTCTTTAATTGTACCTAGTATGGCACCCGTAACGTTTTCCCACGAAGGCGGACTGCTTAAGAACGTTCTAGTCCTTCCTACATATGTTGCTGTGGCAGCGTAGACGAGTCGGCCGTCGCCCTGAGGCGTTACAGGCAAGACAACAGGCGTAGGTATTGTATAGTCGTAAGGGGGGTAGTCATTAATGATGCCGGCTACGTCAACAGGTACCAAAATAGTGTCGCCTGGAGGTCCAGACGTTTCACCCTTGAGTGTAGCATCCACTAACAAGTACTTCCTACTAGCATCATACTTTATAGTAACTCGTTTGGGTATAGTCCTGAGGGACCGAAGATCAACGCCGCGTACGGTATCAGCGGGTCTGACGTTTAACGTCCACCACCTCTGGGGAGCTATTTCAATTTGAAGATTCTGATTTGCTAGTGGTACTATTATGTTAGCGTAGGGATTAATCTTATCAGCGTAAACGAGGCCTGATAAAGTGTTGAGATGTGTTTGACCAGACGTAGCAAGGCCTGTCAACTTCAAGGGGGTACCAAAGTACCCTGGAGCGTTGCCTGGAGCGCCAGATAGGTACGCTCCATACGTTGGTGAGGCACCAAACTCGGCGGTGACGCCTCCTAACTCGATATAGCTTACTCTGGGTTCAATAGTCCTTGGGAACGAAGGTTCAGCCCTCCAATCTTCCCTATTTAAGGCTTGAGCTAATCCAACATCCCTACTTGATCCAGTAGCTACTAAGTTTAGATCGGTCTCGCACCAGATAGTACCCTCACGATCCGACGTCATGTTTGCAAAGATGGCTGTGCTGAAAAGGCTATTGACAGCGTTATAAAGGGGTCCTGCAGGAAAGTCTGCGCCTGGAATAATTAAAGTGTTTCCAGACTTACGGAAGTCAGCTACCTGTAGTACTGTTGACTGCCATCGCAAATAATATAGCGCCGCTTTATCAACAGTTGGGCTCGCCATCTCGTTCCAAGTAGCTGCTACACCCTTAAAGTCTAGGGTAGCTCCGTACGAGGATCTTCCCGTCATAGCGCCGCATACGCCTACAACGTTAAAAGTAACTTTTGACGTTACTGCGTTTAAGGATATTGACTCTTCTTGGATGTAACCTGTGATTAAAGTCACTCGCTCGATAGTAGTATCATACTTAACGTCAGCAAAGATAATAACTAGCGCCCCATCAACAATAGAAGATTGGTACACATTATCTCTCAACCACACTTGTGTAGAGTAGTGGCCCTTCTCCCAGTCACCTTCAATGTTTTCGAAACCCCACTTTTCGAACGAGCTCTTCTTACTAGACAACACAACAACGTGTCGATACCCTGTAAAAGACTTACCGTCGGAAGCTGTAATAGTTACCTTTGTGACATAATCGCCAGGGGTGTTGTAGGTTACCGAAGGTGAATGTGAAGTCGATCCTGTGACGCTGCCACCCTCAAAACCCCATAAGTACGATGATATTGTACTCCCATCAATATCGTACGACCCCGACGCACAATAATTAATTGACTCGCCAGCAAACAAGGCTCTATTAGGTCCCATAATAACCACAGGGTCAAAAGTTGTATTTTGGTTGGTATACCCAATATCGTAATCCTTATAGAATGTGGGGACGTTGTTAGCGTCTAGCACGATCCGAGGAAACTCTCCCCACACCTCAAAGAAGTTTACAACCTCTAGATATATGTTATCTTGCCAAAGAATATCACTGTTCTCGGCTATGGTGAGTGTCGTCGAGGTAGCGGAAATCACTCGCACACGCCATGTCCTCTTCCCTTGGGCCAGCCCAACGTAAAGGGTCATCCCAGAAATGACGTTCAGATACGACCCTGCGGTGACGTTATCGTAAGTTATAACACGATCACCTTTAGCGGCACCGGCGTTATTCACGGACGCAGCTAAAATTGTACTTGGCTTGTAGATTGCCAGGTACACTTCTGCACTTTGTGGCCGCTTCCTAATCAGATTAGTTGACAGAGACATTCTTGACTTGCATCCTTACGTTTTGTATGTAGTCGTTGAATTGCTCGCCACGGGTGGGCATGCCAAACACGCATCCAGAGTAGCTCTGGAAGTCATCGACTAGGCCTGAAAATTCCGGAAGGTCAATTATAACGGTGCCTGTAACTGTTTGACGGTAGTAGCCTAAGAGTTCGTTGTACTCTGTTTGAGATACAAGACCAAATACCAACTCGTACTCAGCTACCGTTGTGTATATGTCACGATTGTTGCCGTCAACGTCTAACAACTTGGGTGTAACCCATTTACTTCCTGGACTGGGTTGAAGTGTTAGGGCTACACCGTTAACTTTATAACTACCGTCCATAAATTACCTTCGTCCTCTTACGGGTACCACTTCTCGAACTACTCCTGCGATCTTGCCAATAAGACGATCCTCAAAATCGAGGCTAAATGTGTCATCAGCCCGAACATCAAATTCAAATCGTAGTGGGCCACTTAAGCCGCCTGGCCCCACCCCTTGTAACGAGTTGGCGTTTAACTTACTCATTGGGGTCGCAGTCACCAACTCACGTTCCATACCTTCACCAAACATTCCGACGATAGGCCCGTTAGTTATAAACGCTGTACCCTTAGCAAAGCGCGGAATGTTCAGGACGGTGCCCGGAGTCAGTGGTGTACCCAACCCCCAATAGCTGCCGTCGGGTCTCTGATTGGCTAATTGAAGATTCGACGCAGATACAGCATACTTAGCGGCGACGCTGTTAAGGCTTTCACCTGGAAACGTTGTGTACGTCCGAGCCTCTTGGGTCTCTCCGCTTCGTGGAGGGGCATATGGGTTAGGCATCGCTGCGAGTTTTTGTTCTAGCTCACGCGCAGCGGTAAAGCCCTTAAGAATTTGATCTGCCCGACTTCCCGGTCCAAGCACACGCTCAATGTACGCCGCAATAGCGTTGGCTGACTCTGTCGTTAACTTATACTTCTCAGCCCATCCACGAGCCTGCTCACGGGCTTGCTCGTCGTTAGAGCGCTTCAAATCTGCTAACTCTTGACGGTACCTTGCATTGATCTCGTCACGCCGGCGGCCAGCCGCAGTCATTAAGTCAATAAGATCCTTGCGGTACTGGTCCCAAAGCTCTTTACGCCGCTCTTCTCCAGCTTCTTTAATATCAGCAAGTTCCTGTTTAAGGCTCTCTCTAATTTCCTTTTTACGTTCATCCAAGTTCTCGCGAAGCTCTAAAAGCTGGTGGTTATAGTCTTCGAGCCGACGAGCCTTGTCGATCGCATACTTCTCTTGGCGTTGTGCTATCTCACGGGCTAAGTCTTCGGCGTTCTTGGCTCTCTTCTCAGCAGCATTTTCGGCTTCCTTTTGCTTATCGCGGTTGAAGCGCTTAAGGATGTCGAGTACCTTACGTGCATCTCTTTCGCGGACGGCCTCTTCAATATCATCGAGAAACTGCCTTTGAAGATCGCGCAGACGCTTTAGGTGATCCTTAGTATCCTCAGCATCCTTCTCTTGGGCCCGTTTTCGAATGTCCTCGAGATCGCGTTGTAGGTCGAGAGCAGCGTCGGCTTCTTTTCGATCAAAGTCTCGTTTGGCTCCGAAGATAGCCTTGTCGTAGTTAGCAATTGCTTTTGCAATATCGTCCGCCGCCTTCTTACGAGCGTTAGCGATTGCCTTAGCCTCTTTAGCGTCGTCCTCTTTAATTTTCTCAACGACACCCTGTCGAAGCTTCTCTGCATCTTCGGTATACTTTTGATCAACCTCTAACAAGTCGGCTACTTTCTTCTTTTCGAGTCCGACCTCGTCCTCAGCCTCTTTTTCGGCGGCTTTCAAACGCATTTCAACAAGGTCAAGTATATCTTTCCTCGTAGCAGCTTTCTTAGCGCCGGTCTCTTGATCTTGTTGGAACTTCGACTTATCAAATGGTTCAGCTAGTTCAGGGGCATCCTTCAGGTCCTGAACCTTCTTCATTGATTTATATAGTTCATCAGTCTGAGCAATAGCATCTTTGAATGCATCCTTAATGTGCATCCCCTTAGTCATGTTAATGAACGCTTGCAAGAACACTACTGGTGTTAGCATCAGACCCCCAAATACTTCTCCGAATGTCTTAGTCGTCCTTAGAAGATTGTTGAATATCTTGCCCACCATGTCGCTAAACGACATCATGGCCTCTAACAGCTTAGTTGTTGTGCTCATCCAGACAAGTACGAAGCCCTGCCACGAGGTACCCATTTTAGCGGTAACATTGTCCCAGTCTGCTTGCTGCTTTCTGATGTTGGTGGTCGTAGTGTTAAGAACTAGTCCAAGATCCTGCTGACGTCTCTGGACGCGTTCATGTATAATAGCATGATTGACAAGCCTTTGGTCGTACTCAGTCAAAGCCTCGTAAGCTCCAGCATACCCCAACTTCAAAGCCATCTCGTCGCGAGTGGTCGTATCGATCTTACCGATAACCTTGTTGAGGGCCCTAACGGCTTCCTCAGATCCACGTGCTACTGTAGCAGCCCACTCATCAACGGACTTACTTGGATCGAGTAGAGATATCACCAACGCGTCTTCCATCGACGTTTGCATTTGCTCGAAAGTCATACCATACTCACGAGCCACATCTTGAATGGCAATGGCTGCCTTACGTAGATCTGTTGTTGAGAACACACCAAACTTCTTACTTAGTTGATCTATCAGGCTGTTCCACTGTTGTAACGATCCCGCTCCATCACCAAGAGCTCGTTGGGACGTCCTAACTGCAAGAGCCAGCTCTACAATCTGCTGTTCAAGCTCTTGAGCCTTTTTAGAAGTGTCAGTAAAGAACTGTTGTATGTTGCCTATAGCTCCGTAGACAAGCATAGAGAGAATGGACCCGAAGAAGACTGTGGCAACCTTTCGTAAAGAGAACAGGCGGTCCGTCCAAGACTTTGTCCTACCTTCCATGTTCGACATCTGGTTGGCTGTCTGTTGCAATTGTGCTTTTGAAGTCCGCAGAGCGTTGGTCTGAGCGTCGATCGCGACGACATCAGCATTGACCGCGTGCCGATGGGCCTCAGTTTGGTTTACGAGCAACTCAGCAGTAGCTGTTGCTTGTACAGCCTGCTCGGCCTGTGTTGTAGTCGTGCCCCTACCTAACCCAAACATTACTTGAGCTTGTTGTTCCCGAGCAGCCTCAGCTGCAGCCGCGGCACGTTGGTACTGAATAACGGCGTTATCAGCGCGTTCTTTAGCTACGCGTTTCGAATCTTGTAGCTTAGCTATCTCCTGATCAATCCAAGATATCTCTTCACGGATTTGGTTGCGCGCGTCAGTCTTAGTAAGTTCTTTAGCTCGGACCTGCCCCAAAATGCCTTCTATTCTAGCCCGGGACGCTTCAACGCGCGA
>Ga0172368_10005296_pt1 | contig 14468 bp, 14 predicted proteins | sample Lak11m_FD_114540 | JGI IMG/M metagenome (GOLD analysis project Ga0172368, IMG submission 114540) | Freshwater microbial communities from Kabuno Bay, South-Kivu, Congo - kab_022012_11m | ecosystem: Environmental > Aquatic > Freshwater > Lake | place: Democratic Republic of the Congo: South-Kivu...
GCCCGGGCCCCCGGGACGCCCGGACGCGGCCCCGGACCGGCTCGTCGGACGCGCGCAGGACCAGGTGCGGCGGCTCGAGGAGTTGCTTTCACTCTTCGGCGACGCCGCCGCTCCCCGTCGCGAGGACGGCGCGGATCTCGCGAGGACCGCGCGCGCCGTGGGCCGCTTCGCCGCGCACGAGGCCGTGCGCCTCGGGTGCCGGCTGGACGTCGACGCGCCCGGTCCCGCGCCCGTAGGGGTGGAGCCTTCCCGTCTTTCCGAAGCGCTGACGGAGCTCGCCCTGCGCATCGTGCGGGCTCCGGAGGGCACTCCGATCGCGCTGCGCGTGCAGGCGATCGACGGCGCGGCCGTGCTGGAGGCGGCGCCCGTGCCGTTCTCGCCCGATCGCGCCGACGCCGGTCCGCATGCGGCGCCGCTGGCGCGGGCCGGAGCGAGGGTCGAGCTCGCCGGCGACCGCCTGCGCGCCGTGTTCGACGCGCCGAGGGGAGATGCGTCGTGACGCAGCGCACGAGCGTGCTCATCGTGGACGACGAGGCGGCGACCCGCGAAGCGCTCTCGCTGCTCGTGTCCGAGTGGGGCTGGACCCCGCAGGGCGCCGACGGTCCCGCCGCTGCGCTGCGCGTGCTGGAACGTCAGCCGCCGGACCTCGTGGTCACGGACCTCGTGATGCCGGGCGGCGACGGGCTCGGAATCCTGCAGAAAATAAGGGCAGACGGGCTCGACGTGCCGCTCGTGGTGCTCACCGGGCATGCGTCCATCGACCGTGCGGTCGCCGCGACCCGGGAAGGCGCCTACGATTTCATAGAAAAGCCCTGCAATCCCGCACGGTTGCGCGTGACGCTGGAGCACGCGCTGGAGCAGGCTCGCACGCGGCGCGAGGTGCAGATGCTGCGCACGAGGGTGCGCGAGGCGCCGCCGGGCGAGTTCATCGGCCGCTCGCGCGCCATGAAGGACGTGTTCGCGCTCATCGACAAGGTGGCGCCCAGCAAGGCGAGCGTCGTCATCACGGGGCAGTCGGGCACCGGCAAGGAGATGGTGGCGCGCGCCATCCACGCGCGCTCGCCGCGGCACGACAAGCCGTTCATCGCGATCAACTGCTCGGCGATTCCCCCGACGCTCATGGAGTCGGAGATCTTCGGCTACGAGCGCGGCGCGTTCACGGGCGCCGAGCAGCGGCGCCCCGGCCACTTCGAGCTGGCCGACGGCGGCACGCTGTTCCTGGACGAGGTGGGCGAGATCTCCCCCGAGCTGCAGGCGAAGTTCCTGCGCGTGCTGGAGGAGGAACGGCTGCGGCGCATCGGGGGCAAGACGGAGCTGCAGGTCGACGTGCGCGTGCTCGCCGCCACCAACCGCGATCTGCGGGAGCAGATCCGCTCCGGGCAGTTCCGGGAAGACCTCTTTTTCAGGCTGAACGTGTTCCAGATCGCGCTGCCGCCGCTGCGCGACCGGCCCGAGGACGTGCCCGCGCTGGTCGAGCACTTCGTGCACCGCTTCGCGGGCGACGCCGGAAGGCGCATCCGCGGCACCACGCCCGAGGCCATGCGGCGGCTGACCGACTACGCGTGGCCCGGCAACATCCGCGAGCTTCGCAACTGCATGGAGAGAGCGGTCCTGCTGTGCGACGGAGAGCTCATCGGCGAGGCGCAGCTTCCCGCGGAGATTCTCTCGCGCGAGGGCGACGCGTCGCTGCGCATGCCGCTGGGCATCCGGCTGCGCGACGTGGAGCGGGCGTACGTGGAGGCGATGCTGCTGCGCCTGGGGGGCAACAAGGCGAAGGCGGCGCGCACGCTGGGCATCAGCGAGAAGACGCTCTACAACAAGCTGCGGCGCTACTCGCGCGACGACGTGCGTCCTGCGGCCGTGCGGGGGGTGGCGGGGTGAAAAATGAAAAACGAAGAATGAAGGATGAAGGATGAGCATCGGTGCAACTCTTGCCGGATCCGACTCCGCTGGGGGCGCTCGCGGCCCTCACCCCCCGACCCCCTCTCCACACGGGCCGCGGGACGCAGCGCTCGATCCTGCGTGGTTGCGGCCCGGTGGAGAGGGGGAGAAAAGCGCGTCGAATCGTGCGCCTGAGGTGGGACCGCACGGCGCGCGAACGGGAGTATCCGCGCCGTCGGGTCCAGGAGCGGCAGCCCTCCCCTCTCCACCGGGCCGCTGTGCGATCGAAAAGGGCAGTGCGGTTGTGGCCCGTGTGGGCGAGCGTAGCGAGCGAACAGCCAGTGGCTGTTCCGGCCGGGGTCGGGGGTGAGGGCGGCAGGGCTGTCCGCACGACGAGGCCGGAGCTGGCGCGAGCTGCGCCCGTGAAGGATGAAGGATGAGCGATGAAGCTGAAATCGTGCGGATCGCGGACGGGCCGCTCGCGCCCGACGACGCGGCGGCCGCGGTGGCCGGCGACGACGCGGGCGCCATCGTGTCGTTCCGCGGCACGGTGCGCGACCGATCGCACGGCGGCCGGGTCCTGCGCCTCGAGTACGAAGCGTACGGGCCCATGGTGCTGCGCGAACTGGAGAGGCTCGCCGCCGAAGTACGGGAGCGCTGGCCCGGCACGCGCCTCGCCGTGCACCACCGCGTCGGTACCTGCCTGCCCGGCGACACCACCGTCGTGATTGCCGCCGCGTCCCCCCACCGCGCCGAGGCGTTCGAGGCCTGCCGGCACGCGATCGAGCGGCTCAAGTCCGACGTCCCCATCTGGAAGCGCGAGGTGCGCGACGACGGCGCGGCGTGGGTCGGGCGGGGCTCGTGAGACCCGCCGCACCGCCGCGCGCCGTCCCGGGCATGGCGCGGCTGGGCATCGTCCGCGACGACCTCGCCGTCTTCGGCATGGGCGACGCGGCGGCCCGTGCAGAGCGGCTGCGCTACCGTATTGCTCCGCTGCTCGACTCGATCGCGATCCCGTTCGTCCCAGCGCTCTCAGCGCTGGCGGGCCGGCCGCTCTCCCTGCGGCCGTGCGGGAGCACGGCGGACACGTGCGCGGCCGTCCGTTTCGTCCCGCCGGATGGAGAGCAGGAGAGCGCTCACCTTCTCCTTGCGCTCAACCGGTCGGGCGTGCATGCGCGCCTGCGCGTGCCATCGGGGTGTCCGCACCGTGAGGCGTGCGCCCGGCGGCTCGCGCGCTGCACGCAGGCGCTCGCACGGGAGCTGGGCGGAGCGGATCTGAGGCGCTACGACGACGGGTCGTGCGCCTCGCTGCCTGCGCCGGGAGCGCCCGCGGAGCCGTCGTTCTGGCGGGAACTTGCGGAGGATCTCGCAACCGCGAGCGGCGCGCTGGACGTGGGGACGGCGTGGCCCGAGGCGCGCGCGGTGATGCTGTGCCGGGCCGACCTCGTGGCCGCGTTCCGCCCGCTCGCGTCGCTTTGGAAGCGTCTGGAAGGATGAATCATCCGCCTTCATCCTTCATTCTTCATCCTTCAAATGCGGCGGGGCGGCCGGCTGCCCACCGACCGCCCCGCCGTCCGAGCCCTCGGGCGCCGTTTCTAGCTGCCGAAGCGCGCCCCCAGGTTCGCCGTCACGAGCCAGTTGTCCGTCCCCTGCCCGGTCGGCAGGATGTTGGCGTTGTTCAGGTTGAAGTTCCACGTGAAGCGGGCGCCCAGGAGGAACCTGCCGATGTCGGCCTCCAGGCCCGCCCCGACCGGGATGCTGAACGCGTTCACGTTGTCCTTGAACCCCGGCGCGAAGTCGTTGGTGTCGAAGCGGCTGTAGGCAGCGCCGCCGAACACGAACGGCGTGAGATTCGCCGGGAGTTCGCGGTCGGGCGGCACCGCGTTGAGGCGCAGGTTGCCGCCCACCTTGTTGCTGACGATGGCTCCGTCCGTGGACACCGAGCTCTTGAGGCTGTTGAACGCCCCCTGGTAGCCCAGCTCCACGCCGACGTTGCGCTGCGGCCGCAGGTCGAGCCCCGCTCCGTACGCCACGCCGGGGTTGATGAGATCGTCCGCCGAATTGCGGGCGAAGTTGTTGACGCCGATCTCGGCCGCCACTCCGACGCCGCCCATCGGCTTCTGCTCCTCGTACACGTAGGTGGTGTCGGCGATGGCGGATGCGGGCAGGACCGCGGCCGCCGCCGCCACGACGAACTTGCTCCAACGCGCCATGTGGTCGCCTCCTCCGGGTGTGGGTCCCGAAGGGAAGTTGGGGCGCTCGCGCGCGCATGCAACCCTCGCGGCGCGGGGGACGGGCGCGCGGCCGCCCGGGCTCCGTGCGGGCGGGCGACGGGCGCCGCGGGGCGTCGTGCGGAACGTTCGCATCGTTCGGCCTTGACCGAACGATGGGCGGAGGGTACAAGGTGCGTGCCGTCCCCCGCGCGGACGGCGCCGCCATGGCCCGAACCCTTCCCGCAGCCCAGCCGCCCCCCGCCGTCGCCGCCTTCGTCGAGGCGTGCGGCCTTTTCCACGAGCAGCAGGGACTGCCGCGCATGGCGGGGCGCATCCTGGGGTGGCTGCTGGTGTGCGAGCCCGCGGTGCAGTCGTTGACGCAGCTCTGCCGCGCGCTCGGCTCCAGCAAGAGCTCGGTGAGCACCGCGGTGCGGCTGCTGGTGCAGGGGGGGCTCGTGGCGCGGCGCGCCGTCGCGGGCGATCGCAACGACTACGTGGAGTTCGCGCCCGACAGCATGGCGTCGCTGCAGGTGGCGCGAATCCGGCGGCTGCGCGAGCTGCTGGACGACGGCCTGAAGGCGCTTTCGGGCGAGCCCGCGGCGAGGCGCGCCCGTCTGCGCGGCATGCGCGAACACCTGGCGTTCATCGAGACGGAGCTGCCCGCGCTCGCGGAGCGCTGGCGCAGGCAAGTGCAGCAGCGCGCGCGGTAGAGGCGCGCGGAGGATCGATGTCGGCCATCGTCGAGCTGCAGGGCGTCGAGAAGATCTACCCGCTCGGGAAGCTGCAGGTACACGCGCTGCGCGGCGTGGACCTCGCCATCGGTCAAGGCGAGTTCACTTCCGTCGCGGGACCTTCGGGCAGCGGCAAGACGACCCTGCTCAACCTCGTCGGCTGCGTGGACGTGCCCACGAAGGGAACGGTGATCGTGGACGGACGCTCGACGGCGTCGCTGGGCGATCGCGCGCTCACGGATCTGCGCCTGCACCGGCTGGGCTTCATCTTCCAGACCTTCAACCTCGTGGCGGTGCTGGACGTGTTCCAGAACGTCGAGTTCCCGCTGCTGCTGAAGGGCGGTCTGACGCGCAAGGACCGCGCGGCGCGCGTGGACGCGATTCTGGACGCGGTCGGACTGACGGGCCAGCGCCGCCAGCGCCCGAGCGAGCTTTCGGGCGGCCAGCGCCAGCGCGTCGCGGTCGCACGAGCGCTGGTGACGAGCCCGCACCTGGTGCTCGCCGACGAGCCCACCGCGAACCTCGACAGCGCGACCGGGCGCACCATCGTCGATCTCATGCACGAGATGAACAAGAAGCAGGGCACGACCTTCATCTTCTCGACGCACGACGCGCGCGTGATGGAGCGCGCCGATCGCGTCGTGCGCATCGAGGACGGCCTCGTCGTGGGCAACGGGCGCGAGGTCCCCGAGGGGTCCGCGGCATGACCGCCGCCCTGCGCATGCTCGTGCTGCTGGCGCTTCGCAGCATCGTGAGCCACAAGGCCAAGAGCCTCATCGTCGGGGGCATCCTGGCGTTCGGCACGTTCCTGCTGGTGCTCGGCACGGCGCTTCTGGACAGCGTCGAGAAGGCCATGGCCGACAGCATCACGGGCACCATGGTGGGGCACCTGCAGCTCTACTCGGCGAAGGCGAAGGACCCTCTGTCGTTCTTCGGCGGTCCGGGGGGCGGCGGCGGTTCGGAAGAGCTCGGCAGCATCCCCGACTTCTCGGCGGTGCGCGCCGCGGTCGAGCGCATTCCGAACGTGCGCGCGGTCGTCCCGATGGGGCGCGACGCCGCCATGGCCGTGGGTGGCAACGAGATGGATCTCTCCCTGGAAGCGCTGCGGCAGGCAGTCAAGGGCGGCGACGCCGGGGCGATCCGGCGCGCGGCCGCGAAAGTGCGCCAGCTCGCGGGATTCCTACAGGGAGAGTATAAGAACCTTGCGGGCCTGTCGCGCGATCGGGAGAAGGCCGACCGCACGCTGGCGGACCTGGAGCGGGCGAACTCCGATGCGTTCTGGGCCGATTTCAGCGCGGATCCGGAACGCGCGCTCGAGTTCCTCGACACGCGCGTCGCCGGCGTCGAGGGCGCGGAGCAGACGCTGTTCCTGAACTACATCGGCACGGACCTGGACGCGTTCCAGCGCAATTTCGGGCGCTTCCGCATCGTGAAGGGGACCATGGTCCCGGCGGGGCACCGGGGGTTCCTGCTGAACCAGTCCTTCCTGGACGAGCGCGTGAAGAACCGCGTGGCGCGCAGGCTCGACAAGATGCGGCGCGACCTGCACGAGCGCGGCATGACCATCGCGTCCAGCAAGTCGCTGCAGGAGCAGGTGGCCGCGAACGCGCGCCAGTACGGACACGTCCTGTACGAGCTGGGGCCCGACGACGCGCCGAAGCTGGAGTCGGAGCTGCGCCGCCTGCTGCCGGACTGCACGGGAGAGCTTCCGAGGCTCCTGGAGTGCTTCCTTACGCTGGACGACGCGAACTTCGAGGCCCGCTACGACTTCTTCTACCGCGTCGTCGCACCCATGATCCGGCTCTTCCGCGTCGACGCCGGCGACACGCTCACGCTGCGCGCCTTCACGCGCAGCGGCTACACGCGGGCGGTGAACGTGAAGGTGTGGGGCACTTTCACTTTCGACGGGCTCGAGAACTCGATGCTCGCCGGCGGGTACAACCTCGTGGACATCATGAGCTTCCGCGACCTCTTCGGCCTCATGACGCCGGAGCGGCGGCGCGAGCTGGAGTCCATCCGCGCGCAGGTGGGGGTCGCCGACGTCGGCCGGGAGGACGCCGAAAACGCGCTGTTCGGAAGCGGAGGCGCTCTGGTCGGCGAGGCCGAGACCGGACGCGTGGAAATCGCCGCTCCGGCACCGGCCCACCCCGCGGCGCGCGCCGCGCAAGACGAGGACCGCACGTTCGATCGCGCCGACCTGGACAAGGGCGTCGTCGTCCACGCCGCGGTCGTGCTGGAGAACCCCGCGAAGCTGTACCCGACGATGGCCGCCGTCACGAAGGCGGTCGAGCCGCTGGGGCTCAAGACCGTCGACTGGCGCCAGGCGGCCGGCATCGTCGGACAGCTCATCCTGCTCATCAAGGCGGTGCTCTACGGGGCCATCGTCATCATCTTCCTCGTCGCGCTCGTCATCATCAACAACAGCATGCTCATGGCGACCATGGACCGTATACCGGAGATAGGCACCATGAGGGCCATCGGCGCCCAGCGGCGCTTCGTGCTGGGCATGTACCTGCTCGAGACGACCGTGCTCGGGGCCCTCGCGAGCGCGGCGGGCGCGGGGCTCGCGGCGATCGCGGTGGCACTCGCGCACCGGATCGGCATTCCGGCCTGGACGGATACGCTGCTGTTTCTCTTCGGCGGTCCCCGACTGCACCCGGTGCTCGGCGCGGCGCAGGTCGTCACCGCGGTCGTGCTCATCGCGATCGTGAGCATCGCGGCGACCTGGTATCCGGCGAGGGTCGCGACGCGCATCGCGCCCGTGACCGCGATGCAGGCCGGGGAATAGGAGGCGCGCGTGGGCACCTATCTCTCCATCGCGGCGCGCAACCTGCTGCAGGCGAAGCGGCGCACCGCGCTGCTCGGGGGCGCGCTCGCGGCCGTGACGCTGCTGCTCGTCGTGCTCATGGCGCTCACGCGCGGGCTCGTCGAGAACACCGTGCAGCAGGCGACGATTCTGCTCACGGGGCACGTCAACGTCGGCGGCTACTTCAAGACGACGCCCAACGACCTGGTGCCGGTCGTCGCCGACGCGAAGGCGGTGCGCGAGGCCGTCGAGGCCGCGGTGCCGGAGAAGGCGCTCGTCGTCGACCGCATGCGCGGCATGGCGAAGATCGTGGGCAACTCGGGCTCCGTCTTCAGCATGCTCGCGGGCGTCGACCCCGCGAAGGAGACGAGGCTGCGCGCGGCGATGCGCCTGGCGCCCGAGCGCGCGTACCGCGAGGGCGGCGGCGACGCGCTCAAGGGAGATCTCGCGGGGCTCGGCAGGAAGGGCAACATCGTGCTCTTCGCGGCGCAGGCCAAGCGGCTGGGCGTGCTGCCCGGGGACACCATCACGCTCACCGCCGCGTCGCAGCGGGGCCTCGCCAATTCCGCGGATCTCGTCGTCGCCGCGGTCGCCGAGGACATCGGCCTCATCAGCTCGTTCGCCGCGTTCCTGTCGCGCGACGACCTGCTGGATCTCTACACGCTGCGGGACGACACGACCGGGTCGTTCATGATCTACTTGAAGGATATATCGCAGGCCGAGGAGGTCGCGGCGCGGCTGCGCACGGTGCTGGCGTCGAAGACCTGGCGCCTGATGGATGCGTCGGGCGGGGGCTTCCACAAGTTCGAGTCGATCATGGGCGAGGACTGGACGGGGCAGAAGCTGGACGTGACGACGTGGAAGGACGAGGTGTCGTTCCTGGACTGGATCGTCACGGCGTTCGACACGGTGTCGTTCCTGCTCATCGGGGTGCTGCTGGTCATCATCGGCATCGGCATCATGAACACGATGTGGATGGCCGTGCGGGAGCGCACCGGGGAAGTGGGGACGCTGCGGGCCATCGGCATGCAGCGCCGGGCCGTGCTGGGGATGTTCATGACGGAAGCGCTGCTGCTTGGTTTCGCGGCGACGACGGCGGGCGCGCTGGGCGGCTGGGTGCTGTCGGCGGTCGTGGACGCCTCGCACGTGAAACTGGGCAGCACCGCGGCGCGCATGGTGCTGCTCTCCGACGTGCTGCACCTGGCGCCCAGCGCGGTCTCGGTGGTCCAGGCGGTGCTGGGATTCACGGCCGTGACCGCGCTTTCCGCGCTGTGGCCCGCGATGCGGGCGGCGCGGCTGCAGCCGGTGACGGCGATACACCGGGTGGGGTGAAGATGCCCATCTGTCCGACGGACTTGGCGCCCCGCTGCCGGCCCCCTCCCCATCCCTCCCCCGCAAAAGGCGCGGGAGAGGGGGATCGCGCCGAAGGCGCTTCCAGCGCACACTCCCTCCCCCGGGCTTTTTCGGGGGAGGGCCGGGGAGGGGGCCGGTGCTCGCACGTGTCGGAGACCGGCATGTCGATGCCGGGATGCAATGTGGCACCTGCTCCACGCCGCAGTTGCCGCACGGAGGCACTCCCGATGCGAACCTTTGTCACACTTGCGCTCCTACTCACCTCCGCGGCCTCCTCCGCGCTGACCCCGCAGGAGACCCACCGCCTGCTCGTGACGCTGGACGAGCGCCAGAAGAGCGCGGGCGACTTCACCTCGCTCGTCTACATGGAGCGCCACGAGCGCGACAAGAACGACGTCATCTTCGAGGCCGCGATCTACAGGCGCGAGGAGGGCGACAAGATGGTCATCTACTTCACGCGCCCCAAGGAGGAGGCGGGCAAGGGCTATCTGCGCGTCGACAGGAACCTCTTCCTGTACGACCCGACCATCGGCAAGTGGGAGCGGCGCACGCAGCGCGAGCGCATCGGCGGCACCGACAGCCGCCAGCACGACTTCCGCGAGTCGCGCTTCGCGGTCGACTTCGAGGCGCGCTGGCTGGGCGAGGAGAAGCTGGGCCAGTTCGCCGTCGACCACGTCGAGCTGCACGCGAGGGAGGGCGCCGACGTCGCGTACCCCGCGGTGCACCTGTGGATCGACCGCGCCACCGGAAACGTGCTCAAACAGCAGGAATTCGCGCTCTCCGGGCGCCTCATGCGCACGTCCTACTATCCGAAGTGGACCAAGGCGTACAGCCCCGTCAAGAAGGCCGACGTCTACGTCGCCGCGGAGATCCGCATCTTCGACGAGGTGGAGAAGGGCAACCACACCACGGTCGTGATGCGCAAGGTGGACCTCAATCCGGTGGAGGACTCGATCTTCACGAAAGCGTGGCTCGAAGGGCGGAGCCGCTAGGAGAAGCCGATGCGCGCCCCGTTTGCCGCAGCGCTCCTTCTGATCGCCTCCGCCGCGGGCGCCCTGCCCTTCCCCGACCCCGGCGACGGCGAGGGCCGCTCGGGCCTGTCGTCCGCGGCCGAGAGCCCGACGTCTCCGGACTCGACGTCGGACGAATCCGCCGCTCCCGCGCCTGCACCCGCAGTGCAAGTGAAGCCGATCGACACACCCGCGTCGGCGGCGGAGGAGAGCAGCCGCGAGGACGAGATGTTCGGCGCCGCGCCGCCGGATTCGGAAACTGCTCTGCCGGAGCCATCTCCCTCTTCGTCGGACGGGCGGAACGCGCCACCCGCTCCCCGCGACGCCGACACGGAGCGCCTGAAGCCCGTGGACGTGGGCTCGATGGACTCGGCCCTCGCCGCGGCGAACGACAGGCTCGCGGTGGGCGCGAGGCTCTTCGTGCAGGGGCAGCTCTCTCAGTACGAGTCGAGCCCGCCGCAGGGCATGTCGGAGCTGCAGGCGCCGTCGCTGCTGGACGTGTACCTCGACGGAAGGCGCGGCGATCGCGTGCGCGCCTATGCCCGCGGGCGGCTGAGCTTCGACCCGATGACGCCTTCGGGCGGGACGCTCGGCGCCACGGGGCAGACGACCGGACCTCTGCAGACGCAGCTCGACCAGCTCTGGGTGAACTTCGATCTGCAGCGGCGCGTCTTCGTGACGCTGGGGAAGATGCGGGTGAAATGGGGCTCGGGCCGCTTCTGGAACCCGACGGATTTCCTCAACAAGCAGCGGCTCGATCCGCTCGCGATCCTCGACCAGCGCCTCGGCACGGGGCTCGTGAAGCTGCACGTCCCGGTCGAGAGCCTCGGCTGGAACTTCTACGCGCTCGCGGACGTGCAGGACGCGACACGGCCGGACGAGATCGGCGGCGCGCTGCGGGGAGAGTTCGTGTTCGGTCCGGGCGAGGCGACGCTCAGCGCGGCGGCGCGGCGCAACAACCCGCTGCGGCTCGGCGCCGACCTGTCGCTGGGCGTCTGGCTCGTCGACCTGCACGCGGAGCTCGCGGTGCAGCACGGCCTGAAGACGCCGTTCTACCGCGGCACGCTCGACCCCGCGAATGGCATGCTGCCCGAAGCATTCACGCGCGAGCTCGAGTGGATTCCGCAGGCGACGGTGGGCGGCGAGGTGTCGCTCCAGTACTCGGACCAGGACTCGATATTCCTCGGCGCAGAGTATTTCTTCAACGACGCGGGGTACGACGGGTCGTCGCTGTACACGTGGCTGCTCGCGGGCACCGCAGCGGGCCCTGTCGACGCGCGCAGCGGCGCGGCGACCGCGCTTCCGCCGCCGGGACTCTTCGTGCCGCTGTACCTGGGCCGGCACTACGCGGCGGCGTACGCGAGCCTCCCGAATCCGGGCGACTGGAACAACACGTCGTTCATGCTGGCGGCGCTGGCGAACCTGAGCGACGGCACGGGCCTAGTCCGGTTCACCTACAGCGTCCTCGTGCTCACGTACATGAACGTCACCGCGTTCGCGAACGTCCACTGGGGCGGCAACGGCGAGTTCCACTTCGCGCCGGTCGTACCGGCGGGGCTTGGCGCCGGCACCGTGCCGGAGATTCCCGCGCCCGCGTACGAGATCGGCGCGGCGCTGACGGTGAGCATGTAGAGGCGCCGGCGGGTCGGCGGCGCCGGGCGTTGCCGCGACAGGTCCCGCTCTGTAGACTTCGCGCGATGGCGCCAAGAAGAGCCAGCTCGAAGCCCGCACCGCGGCGCGGCCGCCTCTTGCCCGACGATGCCTGTCCGACCTGCGGTACGCAGATGATCGAGCGGCGGGGAACGCTTCGCCTTCCGGTGAACGGCGAGGATGTTTCGGTTCGTTCCGCGACGCACCTGCGATGCCCGAGGTGCGGCGAGATCCTGCTGCGTTTCGCGGACTCCAAACGGCTGGCCGAGGACGCCGCCGCCGTCTATCGTCGGAAGCACGGTCTTCTCTCGAGCGATGAGATCCGCGCAATCCGCGAGCGACACAGGCTGCGGCAGGGCGACCTGCCGAGGCTGCTGCGGCTCGGCGTGAACACGATTTCGCGCTGGGAGGCCGGGCGAAACGTGCAGACCGCCGCGATGGACGTGCTGCTGCGCATGGTGCGCGACCTGCCGGGGAGCATTGCGTTCCTGCGCGGGCACGCCGCCTGACATTTCCATCGGCATGGCCGCGCCCGCACGTTTCCGCGATAATGCGCCGCGTGCGCACTCGGGCGGACATGACGAGGTCGTCCCCCCCGGGCACGGCATGCGTCCTGACCTGCATTCTCGGCGTCTCCGCAACTTCGTCCGCGCGCGCGGACGAAGATCACTGGAGCGTCGCCGGCGACCTGCGCTGGTTGAGCGCACTGCACTGGACGCGGCCCGCGGACACGCCGCTCAATCCGGAGAACCGCTTCCTCTCGTTGCCGCAGGCTCTGATTGCCCAGGAGCTGCGACCGAATCTCAAGCTCGAATTCGCGTCGAAGCTGCGCCTCGTCGCGCGACCCCGCCTGCGCGCGACCATGCAGAAGGCCTACGTCGCCGACGCGTGGAAGGACGAGCGCTTCGACGCCAGCGCCGAGTGGACCGAGCTGTACGGCACGTGGCGCGCGAGCGACGCGGTCTCGATCACCTACGGATTGCAGGACTTCGAGTGGGGCCCCGGCGAGCTGATGTCGCCGAGCAACCGGCTGTTCCATGTCACCGGCCTGCTGCGCGATCCGCTCTTCCTGGTCCGGGGGCGGCACCTCGTGCGCGTGAACGCATCCGTGGGCCGCGCATGGAGCGCGGTCGTCCTGGCGGAGGTCGCGGACAACGGCGAGCCGCCCTTCGTCGCCGGCGAGTCCTTCTCTCCCAAGGGGCTCGTGAAACTGGAGTGGACGCGCGCGGACGGCACCGGCTACGTCGGACTGACAGGCGGCGGCACCGCGGGACAGCGCCCGTGGTTCGGCGAGTACGTGTCCTGGGAACTTCTCGAGGGGCTCTCGCTGCACGCGGACGCCAGCCACGCGCCGGGCTCGCGCGCCTGGTATCCGCGGGCGGATTCGGCCGGACTCGAGCGCCGCGACCTCGACGCCTCGTCGCTTCGCACGCTCGCGATCGCCGGCGCCCGGTATTCGTTCGAGGGCGGAACGGAGCTTCGGTTCGAGTACGTCTACGACGACGCCGGCTGGACGCGCGACGAACTGCGTCGCGGCGCGACCATCGTACGCGCGGCAATGGAGACTCCCACGGCTTCGACCCGGACGGTCGTCGCGATTTCACAGGCGCCCGGTCTGGAACTCCTCGGACGGCAGTTCGCGTACGCGTCGGTCCGCATCCCGGATCTTCCGCCCCGCAAGGAAATCACCCTGCAACTGCGCTATCTGCACTCGCTCACGGACGACTCGGGCGCGGCGTTCGCGTGGGCGTCGTGGAACGCTTCCGACGCGCTGGTCGTGTACCTGAGCGCACTCGCGACGCACGGCCCGGACCATGGCGAGCTGTCGCGCACGGTGCGCTCCAGCATCGTCCTCACCGCCGAGCACACCTGGTGACGCAAGGAGAACTCGTGCCCGACTCGTTCGTGCGGCTCGAAGACGTACACAAGACGTACCGCCTCGGCGAGACGACGGTGAAGGCCATCCGCGGCGTCACGATGGAGCTGCACCGCGGCGAGTTCACGGCGCTCGTGGGGCCCAGCGGTTCGGGCAAGAGCACGCTGCTCAACCTCGTGGGCTGCATCGACGAACCCGACGGCGGCCGCGTGCTGCTGGAAGGCGTGGACGTGGCGCGCCTGGACGACGACGCGCGCAGCCTCCTGCGCAACCGCAAGATCGGCTTCATTTTCCAGTCTTTCAACCTCGTGCCCGTGCTGGACGTGTTCGAGAACGTGGAGCTTCCGCTGCTCGTGAACCCGCGCCTCACACCCGCGGAGCGCCGCGCGCGCGTCGAGCAGGCCGTCGCCGACGTCGAGCTGACCGACCACGTGCGGCATCTTCCCGACAAGCTCTCGGGCGGGCAGCGCCAGCGCGTCGCCATCGCGCGCGCGCTCGTGACCGACCCGCTGCTCGTGCTCGCCGACGAGCCGACGGCGAATCTCGACCGCGCGACCACGCACCGCATCGTGGACCTGATGCTGGAGCTGAATGCGAAGCGCGGCGTCACGTTCTTTTTCTCCACGCACGACGAGAAGCTCATGTCGCGCGTGGCGCGCGTCGTACACATCAGCGACGGGGCGCTCGCATGACCGGCGCCTGGCGCCTCGCGCTGCGCAACCTCGCGCGCAACCGCCGCCGCAACCAGGCCACCGCGGTGGCTATCGCGTTCGGCTACGCGGGGCTCGTCCTGCTCGGCGGATACGCGACGCGGATCGAGCGCTTTCTGACTCAGGTTTCGCCCTTTTTTCGGCTGCCGGCCAACGTGTCCGCTCCCGGCCGGTTAGGTCGGGCGGCGTAGCTCGCGGCGGATTCTCGCGGCGGAGAGCCGCTCCAGCTTGGCCACGA
>Ga0172368_10005298_pt1 | contig 14466 bp, 18 predicted proteins | sample Lak11m_FD_114540 | JGI IMG/M metagenome (GOLD analysis project Ga0172368, IMG submission 114540) | Freshwater microbial communities from Kabuno Bay, South-Kivu, Congo - kab_022012_11m | ecosystem: Environmental > Aquatic > Freshwater > Lake | place: Democratic Republic of the Congo: South-Kivu...
AATACAACAACAAGAACTTGATTTTGTTCGCATCTTAACTTCAATCTATAATTCACTTTATCCTGAACTTGATAAAAATACAATTTTCGATATAACCCCTAATTTAAAATCTGATGCAAAAATTCAATTTACAATACTGCCAAATAATGAAATGCTTTCTAAAGGTAGGAATCAGGGCAGGACTCTTATCTACGATTTATCAGTTCTATTTCATACGATTGAAAAAAACATTAAAGCCCCTCGCTTTTTAATTCACGATGGCATTTTTGATGGAGTTGATAAAACACATTTTATTGAATTAGTTAAGTTTTTAGAAGACAAAAAACTTTCTGGATATGAATTTCAATATTTCATTACATTAAATGAAGAAGGCACATTATCTGATAAGTTTGGCGATGCAGATATAGTAAATCCCGATCATTTAGAAAATGAAGCGATACTTGTATTATCACCAAACTCTAAATTATTTAACAAAGATTTTTAGAATTATTGATTATCCTTTTGATAGTATTCAAAGCAATTTTCCTTTGTCCATTATCTTGCTTATCCCTGCCAGGTTATTATGGATGATAAAAGAATTGTTCTATCCTATTTTATTGAGGGAAAAGCCATACAATATATTGGTGCAAATAAGAATGATGGTATTTCAAAGTGCGATATAATGAAAACGATGGTTACGGCAGCCTACAAATGTTCAAAGACGAAAACATTTTAGAAGGTTACTGGATCGAAGAAGGTTCTGAAGGTTTTTGGAAAATAGAACTTAAATGATGCAATGAGTTCAATTGATGATAGTTTGAATAAATTTTTTAATATCTACAAAGAACTACCAATAATTTTAAATATTGGTTCTTATTCAGTAAAAGATTTGTCAATCTTTGAAAAGGATGTAATCTTAGTAGAAGTTCTTACAAGGCTTGCAGCTCATATTGAAATTATTTATAACCATCTCGATGGTTATATGGATGATGATTATCCTTGGCCTCGTTATATATCTAAAGAACTTAATGATATTGAACCTGATGATAGTATTAAGAGATTTTATGAAGGCACTCTTACTGAATATTTAGAGACAATTAATCAAGATTATGAATATGAAGATTGGGGTTATGATTTCTTAGCATCTTTATATTATTACGTTTTTCCGGAAGAATTAGAAATAGCTAAAAATATTTTTCAATAAAATAAAAATATGAAACTTCTTAACGACAGTATTAATCCTAATTGGCGAAACAAGCTTTCCAAATTAATTTCAAAAGGTAGAAAACAGGATGCACTAAAAGCTCTTGATAAATTTATTGAAGATGTTTTACCTCTCTTTCAGGCAACACCTCAACTCATGGAAGAAAGAAGAATTGCCTGGTTATTAAGAATTGAACTTTTAAGAAAATGGGGAAGAAAAATAGAAGCCCTTGCCTGGATTTGTCTTGAGTGTGAATTACATCCCGATAATAAAACAGCACAAATTCTAAGAGATCAATTAATGTATGAACTGAATTTACTTACCGATGATAGTGTAAAACAGATTATCCACAACCCACCTTCTGATTTTTCTATTGATTGGACTGGTGTAGCAGGTATGCAGGAACTGAAAACTCTTTTAGAAATAGATGTAATAAATCCGATAAAAAATCCAGAGTTATATGCTCGTTATAAAGTTTCAATTCCAAATGGTATTTTATTATATGGTCCTCCGGGCTGTGGAAAAACTTTTATTGCAAGAAGATTAGCTGATAAAATCGGCTATGATTTTATTGAAGTAACACCATCAACAACTGCAAGTATTTATGTGCATGGTACACAAGAAAAAATAGCTGAGCTTTTCACTCAGGCTGAAAAAAAAGCTCCCTGCATTTTATTCTTTGATGAGTTCGATGCATTCGCTCCAAACAGAGGGGATAACAGTACTGGTTATCATTATAGATCTGAGGTAAATGAATTTCTAACTCACTTAAATGAATGTCACGAAAAAAATATTTTAGTAATTGGTGCAACAAATAATGCTAAGTTAATAGATCCGGCAGTTTTAAGACCTGGTCGCTTAGATATAAAAATATTTGTTGGCCCTCCTGATTTTGAAGCACGTCTCGAACTTCTAAAATTATCAATGGAAGATCGTCCTCAGGATAAAATTGATTGGATAAGATTAGTTGAATATACAAATGGTCATACTTATGCAGAGATAAAAAATATTATAGATTTAGCCGCAAGACAAGCTGCACATAGGAATGTTAATATTACAACCGATCTTATAATTGAAATAATTTTGAAAAACCCACCTTCCATATCACCTGATGATATAGATACTATGCGAAAGCTGTAATACTTTGAACAGCAAATTAAAACAAGCCCAGGATTATTATTTTATTTCCCGGCTGTCATAGCTTATCCCGATAATTCGGGAAACCATTTAGAGTCTGGTTCTTATATCTTAGGATAATACCAATCACCTCTCAAACAAATTCTATCTCCTCCCCTTTTAGCTCAAGAACTTATCCCGGTTTCATTTCTGGATGGGATTCTGATGTCTCTGCTCTTCCCCTTGTAAAACCACTTCCTGACAGGCTTCCAATCAACGCCCAAAAAAGTCACTATAGATAGTAATATTTAAGTATTTTTTTCACACATACGTGTATTATCTAATAATATTTTTCACATATATGTGTATTTTTTTTTGTTTTTTTTCATATATATGTGTATTATTTACTAATTAAAAGGAGTAAATAATGCAAAATCTAACTAATAAACTAACTTTAGATCAAATTGACAAAAAACTAAGGATATTCTCTCCTCTTGTTAAAACCTCGTTGCCTGCAGAAGGCTGGATATTTAATATTCGACAGGCATTAGGCATGTCATTAAGGCAATTAGGGAAAAAATTAAAACTGACACCTGCAGGTGTAAAAGAAATGGAAAACAGGGAAAAAAATGGCTCTATTTCTCTGAATGGATTAAAAGATTTTGCTTCTGAAATGAATCTTAAATTTGTTTACGCTTTTATCCCTAACGATGGTTCACTCGAAAAAATGATCGAAAATCGTGCTTATGAAATTGCCCGGCAAATAGTTCTTAAAACTTCTCACACAATGGCACTTGAAGATCAACAGAATGAACCTTCACGTATTAAAAAAGCAATTAAAGATCGTGCACAGCAAATTAAAAACGAAATGCCAAAATACTTATGGGATTAGAACTAAATTACATCAATGGTCAAACCCCTCTTGATGAAGATGAAAAAGATGGTTTGATTATCAAGACAATTTCTACTCGTAGCGACCTTGATGAGTTTGAACAACTAAACATTGAAGAGGCAAAAATCTGGCTTCTTAAAACAAAACAAACTCTAACAAAAATTTTATCAGAAGATTTTATCCGTGAATTACATTCTAAAATGTTTGGAAACGTATGGAGTTGGGCTGGTGTATTCAGAAATTCAAATAAAAATATTGGAGTGGATAAATTTGAAATTCCAATTCATCTTCGCAATCTTTTAGATGACACAAAATATTGGATTGATCATAAAACTTTTTCAGAAGATGAAATTGCAATTCGATTCAGTCATAGAATTGTTCAAATCCATTTATTCCCGAACGGAAATGGTCGTCACTCTCGTCTCATTGCAGATGTATTAATCAACAAAGGTTTTTCTAAACAAGAATTCACTTGGGGCAGTACAAATCTAACTTCCGCTGGTTCAGCACGTTCATCTTATTTAACAGCATTAAAAAATGCTGATGAAGGTAATTTCAAAGATATAATCCAATTTGCCCGCTCCTGATTCCAATTGATCATTGAACATTGCACATTAATCCCGGGCTGTGCCCCGCAAAGCGGGGCTATTCAGCAAGTTCAAAAAACTTTTAACATTCATTCCGTTCGATAAGCTTTTGCCATTAGCTTCATTCACTCATCCGCTCCATTTCGTTTCTCGATAGCAGATTTAAATTATATTTATAATGTTTTTCTGTCTTCAATTGTTAATTGTACATTGTAAATTGTTAATTGCCCTGCTATCGCTCCACTCCATTTCACTCCTTCGATTCATTCAGCTAAACGCACAGTTTGCTGGTAATCGTTGCTTCTGTCATTAATCAGTGTAAATCCGTTCAATCAGTGTCATCAGCGTGCCATTGTGATTTTGTTCAGTAGCAACCATTACCCAATCCCGCAAACTTAAAAGCTACTCACTCCACTCATTAAGTTTTTTATAACTTGCTTCATAATCCCATTGGGATTCAGCCCTCATTCAACCACAATTAAACAATCTAACAATACAACAATTAAGCAATTAGACAATTAAACAATTCATAAATCCCCCCACCCAATCTCCAACTTCCAATCCCCCATTCCCCCACTCCCTCCCCAAAGAAGGATAACAATAAAACAATTCTTCATCTTAATTTATTTAAAGGATAATTTTTTATTGTTGTCATAAATCAGATTCTTTATTTTGCGTTCTAAACATTCCCTGAGATGTACTCAATTCATCAATACATTGAAAGCCAGTATTACATAAATTACATTATAGTACAATCCAAAATGTGCTGTCCGAACCTTGTCATTCTATCGAAGTCCTATAATGTGAACTTATGTAAACTCGGCACTGAACCTAATCAGTTCATCATCGTTCCGCTACAGGTGCAGGCACTCGCTGGCTTTCGCCTGGCGGCTTAGCATCAGCTTACCGTGCAACGCACCTTCCGCTCCACTCACATTGAGCGAGCCTTTTCTTAGAACAATTTAAAATCAAATATTAAATCAAATTCCCCTCTTGAGAGGGGACAAAGGGGTGTGTTCCTAACTCCCCGCCTTTAATAACGAAACAAACACCTTCCCCATAACCCTTTACTTCGTGTAACTAAGTGTTATAGAGGTTCACTTCGGACGGCTCCACCCACCCGCCCGCCGCCGTCCTTCGCTCAGTAAATTCCTTTTCTTTAGTACATCATCAGACATAAACACCAGGACAAAAACTACACTAACGGATCTAATTATTCAGGTTTGATTGTAAACGAGACTTCTGAAAAATTTAGTTTGTCATTCCCGTGAAAACGGGAATCTATTTATTTTGTAATAGATTCCTGCGATCTCCATAGTGGTTGCCTTTGGCGGAAGGAATGACTGCCAATACGTTAGCCTGTCCGTTTGTGCCGGGAGTGGGGGTGGCTCGCACACTCGACACACCCCCACTCCCTTATAGTCTCTTCTTTGATCAGAGCAATCTTAGTCTATTTCACAATGCCCATATCCGCTTATGCGTCGCTCCGGTTAGTTTGCTTAAGGCTGAAGACATCAAACTAACACACGCATCAAGCGGAATACTTTCTTAATTGGTGTATTAATATTACTCCTCACTTTTATCTTTTCTCTTTTATCTTTTTACTTTATTCTTTTATCTTCTCAATTCTTATCTCTTCTTTTCTATATTCTAAATTGTACATTGTAAATTGTACATTCTTCATTGAATCGTGAACTCCCCCTCCTCCAGATTATACCGCTTCACGAAATACTCCTTCGTGAACCTGACCCCGATCTCACTAAGCGCCTTATCCCTCTCCGTACTGTGCTCGATCACGTTTTCCTTTTTCCTTAGCACCACCTTCGGCGCATCAGTCATTCCATAGTTCAAATAACAGTAGTATTCCAGAAGAACATTCAGTGCATTCTCCACTATCTTTTTATCAGTAATTCCAAGGTACCCAAGTATCTCCCTATGAATTTCCGCCGCCTTGTATGAGCCTACATTCTGCAGCTCTGTTGTAAGCGTAACAGTCAGCACCGCCTTACTAACTTCGTTATTATGGAACTTAGCTAAGTTCTCGTACAACTGACCAATATCATACTGCGGACTCTCTTTGATTTCAATCACTGTGCTGTCAGGAAATATCGCTGTCTGATTTTCAATCATCAGCTCTAAATTTTCGAGCAGCGTATCCTTATCAGGTTCAGTAGCACTCGGAGGATACCTGCCGATTAGGTAAGGCATCCCGAACTTCTCCATCATCACCTGCCAAAACTCCACCCCCGAACGCTTAAACGTCACAGCCCAATAACATCTGCTCAATATCTTTTCACCATAAGGATTAGTATAAGTTGGATGATACCTGCTCACAATAAACTTGAAGTCAGGTAGCTTTTCCCCCTCCTCAAACACATAACTGCCGTTGATTCTTTTTCTTAATCTTAACTCATTATCCCTGTTAAATATAAACCACTCTTGTGGTTTACTTACAACATCAACCGGAACAAGCTCATCATTTATCTTTTTCCATTCTATCTCACCGATTGACATCCCAAAGAAAACACAATCAAGAATCTCTCCCATCACTTTCGTGATAGGAAGATTATTTATCAACTCAATCGCTTTGCTCTTTAACTTCTCATCATTATGATTTACCTCCAACTCCATCTGCAGTACCTGCATCTTTCGTTGTTGAATCGTTGACATCAAATGAGGATCAGTCAGCAAGTCACGATAAATATTATAATCATAATTATTCTCTGCGAGAATAGCATCAGGATCAGGCAACGCACTAAACAACTGATAATACAGATCAAGTTTTTCACGGGTTGCAAACTCTTTCAATAATTTCATATTTCCATTCTTAAATTTCTTACTCATTTTTACTCCAATTTATTTATAATATCCCCTTCCCCTTAGGGGAAGGGATAGGGATGAGGCTTGCACTTTTCCCCCTCTCCTTCGGAGAGGGGTTAGGGGTGAGGCTCTTCTTACTTTCCTCCTCAGCCTCTCCATAGTCCTCTGCTTATCCCCCACTCTAATCTCACCGCTCACCTCTCGATTACTCGTCTTACAGTAGTTTAAAAACTGACTCACAGAATCGACCACATCATCAAACTCACCATCCGGGAAGTCCTCACATTCATTCACAAGGTACTTAACCCAGCTTTCATTGATAGGCAGCTTGACTTTACCGGCTTCAATCAATGGAGTAATCGCGTGCACTCTTGCAATCTTATCCTTATCAACTTTTACAGCCTTAATCGGCAGTCTCGTTTCCCTTTGCAGTTCCTGAATAAGCGATTGCCCGCTTGCCTTATCTTCGATAAGAATTTCATTCGGTCTGAACAACTCATACAATCTTATACTCTGCTTTTTCAATTCAGGAAATTCAACCCTGCCCCGCCACATATCAATCAAATAATAACCATCATCAGCAGTTTTCCAGGTAGTACAAACAGAATAATCATTCCCCTCCCCATCCTTAAACCCTGTATCCCAGCTTTGAGTGATACCGGATATTCTTTTCTCAAGAAGACTCTCTCGTTCAAAATACTTCCACCAGCTTGAATCAATAACCCCTTTAGATTCCTTATCAATAAACTTCCCAAACACTTCCTGATCTCTAAGCATAGGTGAAATCTCCATCACAAGATTATCTATCTCACTTTTCTCAATGTACGGATTATCATAAGAAGAAAAATTAAATGCAATCCATTGCATATTCCCCTCTTGAGAGGGGTATAAAAGGGGTGTGTTGCTTTCTCTGTCAGGGAACAAAAGCGCTGTGTTGCTCTCTCTGTCAGGCGACAAAAGGGGTGTGTTCTTTCCCGTTTCACATTTCTGAAACAATTCATAAAACAAATGCTTCTCATTCGTTTTCTTAAGTGATTTTCCCTTTGGTGTTCCGCCGATCAGCACCTTCGCCTTAAAGTCCATAATCATAGGCATAATACTTTCAGTCCAGAGCCTTCTATTCTTTAAGACTATCCCCGCCTCATTGATAACAATCAGCGCATAGCCGAAGCCCTCTATATTCTCAGGCTTGTCCGCACTCCTAAAATCACAAATACTTTTCCCGATCTTAAGATCATTCCTGTTTGCCCGGTACTTATAATATTCTTTCGGTATCGTCCGCAGAACAGGCATAAAATATCTCTCGACATACCGTTCGATATTTCCATAAATAGTATCAACCCAAAGCACAGGAGTAACTCCTTCGATCATCTGCTCCATAACATAATTTGCAAAGCCCCTGGTCAAACCGAATCTTCTTCCTTTGGCGATGATCTTATAACGTGCATCACTTTCAAAAAATATCTTTGATTGATTAGGATGGTACTTTATTTCTAACTTTAATTCTTTGCCCATTCCTGCTCATTCAATGCGCTGATCGTTCGAACTACAGTTATTTTAAGCTCTCCGCTCTCCTCCACTTTCTCAGTTTGACCGAGATATTGTTTTCCAAGCCAGATAAGCATTGTAACATTCCCCTGCATCGCTACTTGAATCTGTTTCCTCCTTAACCTCTCTTTAAGATTAGCCTTCCCTTTTATGAGAAAAATCTCAAAATTCCTTTTCAAGGTATTTTCATCATAGCCCAATGCTTCGGAAATTTCTTTGTTTGTTAAGCCATAGGAAGCAAGCTTCTCTACCCTTTGCTCCTCACTTAATTCTAATTTCTTTTTTGGTTTTTTATTCATTTCATTCTCAAATATCTTGTGTCTAATTTAATTAGTTCTATAATACAAAATTACTTATTTTATAAAGTAATTCAAAGATAATGTTTGTTTTTATTAGGTTAATTCTTTATTTTGCTATATATAATAAAGTAATTATTACTATTTCATTAATAATTAAGGTTTAATAAAATGGAATTCGAAATATTCAAGACCGGATCACATACTTCTGACAAAGGGATCACTAAAGATTACTCTCTTGATGATCTGAACTTTATTGCTCAGTCGTATGATCCCTCAGTCCTGGAAGCGCCGATTGTTATCGGTCATCCTGTTGATAGTTCCCCCGCCTATGGCTGGATTGAATCTCTTAAAGTAGTTGGTGACAGGCTGATTGCTAAAGCTAAAGACCTAATCCCGGAGTTTAAGGAAGCTCTTTCTAATAAGCTTTATAAGAAAAGAAGTATATCGCTTGACTCTGAAGGTAAGCTCAGGCATATCGGTTTTCTAGGTGGAGCATTACCCGCTGTAAAAGGTTTGGCTGACATTCAATTTTCTGATGAAAATACTAATACGATGGAATTCAATACTGAGTCTTCTAATTCAATTATTGAACCTGACTTTGAACCTGCACCAGAGCTTGAACATAAGCCTGAAATATCTCCAAATAAAGATTTGTTCACTTCTTTTTCAGTAGAACTTGAATCTCTAAAGAACTCTCTAAGTACTTTATCTCAAAATTTTTCAGAGCTTTCAACTGCTAATGTTTCTAATCAACTTGATAATCTTTCAAACCAGGTTAAATCAATCAGCAGTAAACTCGATCTTTCTGAATTCAATCAACTTCTTGATGATAAAATTACTTCAGGTAACTTGACTCCCGCCTTGCGGAGCAAGTTGGAATCTCTTGTTGGTTTTGTCGCTGCTTACAATTTCTCGGATGCTGTTGAGTCTTTTCAATCTAAGCTTGTTAATCATCTATCTGAATTTATCAACTCAATGCCAAAGCTTCTCTTTTTGGAAAACTTCGCTGAGAAGCCGAATGATTTAGTTGTAGTTAAGGATGATTTTGATGGTCTGCCTCTCAATCAGGAGTCAGCGCTAATTCATCGAAAAGCTCTTGCTGCTATGAAGTCTGAAAATATTTCATACTTAAGTGCAGTGCGTAAAGTCACTCAACCTTGAACTTGTAAGTAAACTTGAACTTTAACTAAAATATGGAGCAAGATATGTTAGCTAATAAATCTAAATCACCTTTTCTAAAAATAGAACGTAAGAAGAAAATAACTTCTTCTTCTTCTGGACATGTACCCCCTCTCGATACAAAAAAGTATCCTTTTAGTGATAACCGGGTTACAGGTAATTCTCACAGATCGAAATAATTTATAATCATTTTAAGGAGATAATATAAATGGGTACTCTATCAAAAAATCGAATCGTTGATCCGGTTCTAACCAATATCGCTAGAGGCTATGTTAACGCTTCGCTTATTGCATCAAAACTCTTTCCCATCGTAGGTGTTGATAAGGAAGGTGGTAAAATTCCTCAGTTCACTAAAGAAGCTTTTAAAATTTACAATACTGAAAGAGCTATTCGCGCTAAATCGAACAGGATAAATCCTGATACTCGTTTGGAGATTGATTTTGTCTTAACTGAACACGATCTCGAGTATCCTCTCGACTATCGTGAAATTGACGAGGATATCACTCCCCCCCGCATTCACGCTGCTACTGTCGTAGCTGACGGCATTGCGCTTAGGCACGAGAAAATGGCTGCTGATCTTGTTCAGGATTTAGCGACTTACCCTACAGGTAATAAAGTCACTCTTGCACCTGGAGATAGATTTACAACTACCACATCAAATCCTTTCACTATCTTCGATACTGCAAAGGAAGCCATTAGAGGCAAAATTGCTAAACGTCCTAATGTTTGTGTCATCGGTGCTCAATCATTCAAAGCACTTAAAAACCACCCCGCCGTACTCGATAGAATCAAATACACTCAAAGCGCAGTCATAACCCCGGAACTTCTTCGGCAATTACTTGACTTCGATCAGCTTTATGTTGGGGATGCAGTCTTTGCAGATGATGCCGGTACTTTCAGTGATATTTGGTCTGATAATGTTGTAATAGCTTTTGTACCGCAGCAACTGGCTGATTTACCCCGTTCGTATTACGAACCTGCTTTTGCATACACATTACAGAAAAAAAACAATCCAATCATAGATACCTATGATGAAGGCGGTAAAGTTGAAATTGTACGGAACACAAATATCTTTACAGTTAAAGTTGTCGGTTCCGAAGCCGGTTACATAATCAATGACACCAATGCCTAATGCAATACATCCCCGCTGGAGAGGGGACAAAGGGGTGTGTTTTTACCAATAACAACAAACTATAACCTATGGACACATACATAATCCAAAAAACTGACCTTTTCTATAAAGGCAAACTCTATCCAGAAGGAACTAATATTAAATTATCAAACGAAGATAAACAAGGTCTTGATGACTACTTAATTCCTTTGGCTGAAAAGAATCATTCCGCACCTGTTATGGAATCTGCATCGCTTCCGGATTTAACGACTAAAACAACAATTAATAAAAGGAACAATAAATGAAAACAGAAAACCCGGTTCTTATTTCCTCAGTAAAGACTACTGCTGCTATTACTAAGAATTTATTTATCAATTTCAATGGAAGTCTTTGCGCCAATAGTGCTAAAGCACTCGGCGTATCCAATGCAGATGCTGACTTAGGTGAAGAACTTCCTGTAATGATTGCAGGAATTGCTCTTGTTTATTCCGGCGCTGCCATTACTCTAAATGCTAATGGTTATAAAGAGGTTATTTCTGATAATAATGGCAAGGCACGTGAAGCAAATAGTCTGTCTATCTCTGTTCCTGCAGGTGCCACTGCAGTTACCTCGACAGCCGCGCAGCCTAATCTAACTGAGGCAGGTTCGATACCTCCTGAATCAATCAACGGTTATGCAATGGATGCCGCCACCGGCGCAGATCAACTGGTTAGGGTTCGTTTACTCTAACATTATTTCTTTAATCTTTTTCCTTTTACTTGTCCCTTTGGGATCTTTATTCTTAAAGAGGTGCCAATTGCACCTCTTTTTTATTGACTCTTATTTTATTTCTTAATAAAATTCTCACGCCATTTTTTCCCTCCTGAAAATATGGTTTCCTTTGAGAGAGATGGACTGTCCTAGAATTATTCCTTTAAATATTTCTTTCCCATCTCTCTCTTTTATTATCTTTGTGAAATAGAAAAAATATCCTAAAATAAATCCCTTATTCTTTTATCCTTGTCATTTTCCGTTCCCTTTTTTAGTTTTCGATTGATGATTAAATCATCAATATAATATTGTTAGCCTATACAAATGAGGTGTTCAAGTCTGAGCACCTCATTTTGTAGTATCCTAAGAGGGTTGAATCTAAATAAATACATTTTTAATTGTTATAATTTTTCTTAAAATATCTATTGTTTTGTATGATAAATTGGCAAATCAATGAATGGGGACAAATCAAAAATATTTCCTGTGACGTTTTAATCTCTGCTCTTGAAAGAGATGAATGGACTCGTGAAATATCTAATGGAGCAACATTAGTTTACTTGAAAGATAACAATCGCGTTGTCGTTCATTACCATCCCAGAAAAACATTTTATAATCCAACCTTCCTTAAAAAACTTATTGATGATATTGGGTGGTCAAAGGATGACTTAAAACGTTTAAAACTATTAAAATAAACTTCGTTTTTTTTACAAATTCATATTTTATTACTTTTTTGATAATTATTTATTTTACCATACATTTGAATGGTATGGCAAAGAAAATATTTTGGTCTCAGTTATTTCTTAAAAATATTCAACCCAATGATCCTGAATATTGGCAAAAAGTCTATGCGGAATTACTTTATAGGTTAGACGATTATAACGAAAAGAATTGCTCTTGTATGAAATGCAATGCTGAAAAATCCAAACTCCTCGAAAGCAAACCACACTTAAAATCTAAACACCACATTTGAGATGTTATCCTTTTTAAGAATAGTAAAAAAGATGATACTATCCGCTTAAATGTTTTATCAGGCTTAGATCACTCATACCAATCCCATATAAATAATAAACCCTGATACTGCAGCATCAGGGTTTATTTTCATTTTTATTTTGATATTTTTAATCAGGCAATGAACAACGACCAGATTATATAAATTAATGCACCTGCGATACTTAAGCCAATCACTCCAACTAGTGCATAGAGTGGTATATCCTGAATAATTTTATTTTTCTTTTCTGTCTGCATCGAGTATTTCCTTTCAATGATTATTTATTTACTAAAATGTTAGCTAATCAATTAAAGGGATTAGTTACGTGCTCGTAGAAAACACTACAGTAAGAAATCTACTGTATCTCTGAAGGTATGAAAAACCGCCTCCATAAATTTTTTTTGTATTAGTGAAATCCTGTATGGGAGTTATATCATATTTGTCATAAAAATAATTCGCAGGCGATAAATTTATTTCTTGATTAGGCCTAATTAAATTATTTTGACTTAAATTATTTGGTAGGGCTGTAACAGCAATGTTTTGATCCGTATTCCACTCAGGGGTACCCTGATTGGATAAGGTTTGGGTCTTTTGATTCGGTAGTATCTGAATAAATAGAATCAGTGCCGCTATAAATGCGCTTAAATTTTTTATTCTCGATATTCTACTTAGTATCATCTTTAATCAATTTGTTTATCTGATTCAAATATAACAATTTTATAATTGTTTAATTTATTATGCAATTGTCATAAAATATAACAACACAATAAAAAAATAAAACTGTTCCGCTACTTTCGTGCTGCCGCACTTGAAATCGCTACACAGTCCTATTTTTTTCATTAATACCATTCGATTAAAACAATCGCAATGCTAAAACAGAAGAAGCATTGCCATTGTTTTCTTTAATAAATACCTAAATGTTTTTGCCCCTGAATTCAATTTACGTAAGTCATCTTAACCCTTCCTTTGCATTGAAAGCCCATTTTCATTCTTACCTTACAAGGTAAAGGCAAAAAGGTGTAACACGAATAACGTCACCCCTTTTCGCCTTTACTTTCGGCGCTAAATCCTTTCGAAGTACCTACGGGGCAAAAACGTTTTTTGCGGGGTGTTGTGCCCTATTTATTAACTTAATCGAAAGGATACCTTTTATGAACAGTTCTAAAGATACACTTCAAAAATGCAATGCAGGCGGCTGGAATCCGCCGCATACTTGCCGCCTGCACCTGATCATTCTGGAAGAAACTCATTCAGTGAATAGCTCGCATAATATCGTAATTGCCCGTCGTTCAAAATGTCGAATTTGCGGAAAGATTTTTGAAGAATCTAATGATCGGGGATTATGATGAAAGTTTACGAAAGCAGTCACCCAACAAAACGGGATTATAAAAAAGTTCCGCAGATCAAAATAAAAAACTCACAGCTTAACGATTCCGGTTTTAATATCGGCAAGGAATTTGCCGTAATCTATCACCCCGGAAAAATTACTTTGGTACTTGTTGAAAAAGATAAATCATTGAGCTAATTTGCATCAATAAGATATGTTAAACTTTAATCCAAATAATTCAATCACTAAAAATATAATTCCGGTAAGGATAGGTATTTCTAAAAAGTCCCTACTTTACTCCCTACCTACTCCCTACTCTATCAGCGGGATTCAAAACGGCTTTAAAACCAAAAAGCCTCAAATCCTTTCAGATTTGAAGCCTTTTTCGTGGGCCCAGATGGACTTGAACCACCGACCCTCTGATTATGAGTCAGATGCTCTAACCAACTAGGCTATGAGCCTGTTTTTACTTTTTCTTTTTTTTCTTTGGTGCTGCGACCTCCGTTAGCTAACGGATGTGCTATGAGCCCGCTTTTTAATTGCACAAAAATAATATTTAATGAGTCATTTCGCAATGTTATTTCTATTCTTCTAAAGGAATTCTTTTATTTTTTTTATTGTCAGCGGTGCCGAACCTTCAAAGTGATTATTGACATTTACATATA
>Ga0172368_10005306_pt1 | contig 14450 bp, 13 predicted proteins | sample Lak11m_FD_114540 | JGI IMG/M metagenome (GOLD analysis project Ga0172368, IMG submission 114540) | Freshwater microbial communities from Kabuno Bay, South-Kivu, Congo - kab_022012_11m | ecosystem: Environmental > Aquatic > Freshwater > Lake | place: Democratic Republic of the Congo: South-Kivu...
TGCTGGAATTAGACGACTTTTAGTGGCAGTCCCAAGGGGTTTCGAACCCCTGTCTCCGCCGTGAGAGGGCGGTGTCCTAGGCCTCTAGACGATGGGACCATTTGGCGTGGTTTTATTTTCGTACCAGGTTCCTTACCGCCTGTCAATCCTCTCAAGTGCGATAGCCCAGAGGAGAAAGGACGGCGACAAACGTTGCCCAGGGACGGTCAAAGCGCTCTTTGACGATAGCGTAGCCCGCCTCCAGTAGGATGTCTTGCAATACCCTTGCCTGGCGCTCATCAACGCCGGACACGATCCATCGACGCTGCGGGACGAGTCCCCTTGCCGTAAGAATATCCCGCAAGATACTAAAGGGCAGGTTTGCAAACACTAAATCAAACGGCTCATGTACGTAGTGCCGAGCCTCGCCCAGGAATACCGTTATCACGTCGTCTAGGCTATTCCTCTTTACATTCTCTTTGGCTGTTTGAACCGCAAGGATGTTGCGGTCCACCGCCAGCACGCGTCTGACGCCAAGGCGGGCTGCCACGAGACCGAGTATCCCCGTCCCTGTGCCAAGATCCAGTACTGTATCGATATGAACCTCTCCATTGATGGCTCTAAAGTATTCAAGGCAGGCCTTCGTGGTGGGATGATCGCCGTCGCCGAAGACTACTGACGGATCCAAGAGCAGCGCGTCGGCCGGCGGATTGGGGTTGTCGGGTCTGACAATTAGCACGCCTCCCAGGCTGATGCCCTCTCTTGGCACACCTGTTTGCCAATCTCGGTAAGCCATTTCATGACTCGCCCCGAGTCTGATTCCTGTAGCCCGAGATAGCTCCGAAACATAAACATCTTCTTTGCTGGCAAAAAAGAGATATGAAAATCCCTCCTCGTTCCAAAGTCCCAAGAACGCGCTCGGGGGATTGTGGAGACGGCCTTCGAGCTCTCCTTCAAATTCATAAATAAAAATAGGGGATTCGGGATAGAGCATGTGAGAAATTTTTCAGCCCATGGGCGGCTTCATTTTGGCGAATTTTGCAATTCCTTTCGGATGGAAATATAAGAAGCAACTGCCGCCAAGAGAGAGTTCTTGGCTGATGCTAGATCGACGATCTCGTCAGCGCCCAGGTGTTCGCGAGCCAGAAGCTGATCAATCTTGCGATTGATTTCCAGGATCTGCCTCGGAGAAATGAGCTCTGAAACGTCCATGTCATCATGTTTGCTGCGCTGAGAAATGACGGCGTTTTTGTTTGGTTGGAATTGGATTTTTTCAATCCAGCGATCGATCTCTTTCCACTTGCTAATGGTGGCTGGGCTAACCCCTACTGAAACGGCAAGCTGTTTATTTGTTATGTTTCCACCAGCTTCAAGATATAGTCTTTCGGCGAGATCTCGCGCGTCTCTTTTGCGTACCAGCGTTGGTTTGTCGTGGCTTTGGGGTGCGACGTCCTGTTCGGACAGTGCCATCTCCCAGCGGTCTTCTTTGCGCCATCTCCCCACGGTGAGGGCGTTTACATGCAAGGCTTGAGCGATTTCCTTGTTGGTGATGTTTCCTTTGGCCGCCAAGAACATGTTTTGTGCCAACAGCCGAGCTTCTTTCTTCATCATGATGATCGGATCCTCATGGCAGGTTATTGTAGTGGTTAACTATGAGGCGGCTTTCGGCATAGGGCATGCACATCACCACAATGACGATGCGATACCATACCATTTTGGTAGGACACAATCAAACCCTTCATTGCCATAGGTATGTGTTTAACCGTTGCCCGGGCTGAAAAATGGGCGAAACTCGACGCGGTAGTTGACCTACTCGTTTTCCAGGTGTAAGGGTAATGATTTTGAGTGCTTTGAGGTCAGTCGCTGGGCAGCCCAACTAGCGGCAATGCAGCCTCCTGTGGCGACGCCAAATTCGATGTTCCCATGCACTCATAAGGCCAGAGAAGTCCTATCTAAGGGGGACCTGCGATGATTCCTGTATGTGAACCGCTCCTAAGTGGGCGCGAGAAAGAATATGTCATCGATTGTTTGGATACCAACTGGGTATCCTCGGCTGGCAAATACATCACTAAATTCGAGGAAAGATTCAGTCAGTACTGCGGAGTAGCTCATGGTGTTGCGTGCAGTAATGGAACTACGGCCATTCATTTGGCCCTTGTCGCGTTGGGCATAGGCCCCGGGGACGAGGTCATTATCCCGGATTTCACGCTTATAGTGTCGGCAAATACCGTAATACTGGCAGGGGCCAAACCCGTCTTGGTGGACGTCGATCCCGAAACGTGGTGCATTAACCCTGACCTTATTGAAGAAAAGATTACTGGTAGGACCCGGGCCATAATGGCAGTACATATGTATGGACATCCGTGCGACATGGATGCCATTTGCGCGCTTGCAAAAAAGCACGGGCTATATGTGATAGAAGATTGTGCGGAGGCGCACGGCGCTGAAATCAACGGCGTCAAGGTCGGCATTTTCTCGGATGCTGCATGCTTCAGCTTCTATGGCAACAAGATACTGACTACGGGCGAGGGCGGCATGGTGATTTGCAACGATGACAGGCTCGCGGAGCGTCTCCGGCTGTTTCGGAATCAGGGCTTTCGTGTGCCTCGATTCGTTCATGATGTGATGGGTTTCAATTATCGAATGACCAATATTCAAGCTGCTATTGGACTTGCCCAGACAGAAATGGTAGAGGAAAAGGTCGCTAAGAAATGCTGGATTGGCAAAACGTACAACGAATTGTTATCGCATTGTCCTGATATTATCTTGCCTGTGGAGCGGCCTTGGGCCAAGAATGTTTACTGGATGTACGGCGTTGTTCTAAGGGAGAGTTTTGGTCGAGGCCGAGACGAGATGATGTCCATTCTCCGAGAAAAGGGCGTGGATACGAGAGCCTTCTTTTGCCCCATGTCGCTTCAGCCGGTGTTTCACGGGGACGACCCGCGTTTTCCGGACGTGTCCGGTTCATATCCAGTTTCTGTGGGATTGTGGAACAAGGGCTTTTACCTGCCTTCCGGAATTTCATTGACTCGCAGCCAGATAGAAGAGGTGTGCGAGAAATTGTTGTCATGCAGGAAGGCACTGTGACAGCCCTGCTGTTTTTCGTTTTAACTTACGTTGGAAACATTCTCTTCCGGAGGAAAGACCGTGGAAGGCGACCCGAAGGTCTCTATAGTGCTCGCCACATACAATGAGCGGGAAAACATCTTAGAGACGATTCGTAGCATATTCGAACACGTTAAAGAAAGCGTAGAAGTCATTGTCGTGGATGATGATTCGTCTGATAAGACTTGGGAAGTTGTGCAAGAGCTGAATGACCTCCGCGTCGTTCTGATAAGAAGGGTCGCCACCAGGGGGCTCGCGTCCGCATTCAACAGGGGTGTTATCGAGTCCAGGGGCCAGATAGTGGGTTGGATGGATGCAGATATGTGCATGCCGCCGTCTATGTTGCCAGGGATGATAGAGAAACTGAAGGATTATGACATCGTTGTGGGATCGAGGTATGCCCCTGGAGGTGTGGACGATAGAAGCGTTCTTAGGGTATGGTCCAGCAGGATGATCAACGGCTTGGCCGGGATCGTGCTTGGCTACGGCATCAAGGATTATGACAGCGGGTTTGTTGTATTGCGTCGCAAGGTATTTGATAAAGTTTCCATTATCCCAACTGGATATGGCGCTTATTTCATGGAATTTCTCTACACATGTCGTAAGAAGGGCCTTACCGTCTGCGAGGTCCCGTATGTGTTTCGAGATCGGGCCAAAGGCGTCTCAAAGTCTGCTCCCAGCCTGTTTAGATTTCTTAACACGGGCGTGCAATACGTCTTACGGATATTTGTAGCGCGATTTAGAAGGATAGATTAACGTGTCTCATAGAATCTTAGTACCCGAATACGAACGGACTGATGACAGGGGTTTATTTCAGGAACTTGTCAGTATAGGTCCGTGGGAATCGCTTATTCGCGGGGAAATGTTGAAAGGCGCTGTCATCGGGAACCACTATCATAAGGTTACCAGGATATTCTTTTTTCTCGTGAACGGGTTGGTTCGTGTCAGGACCGTGCAAGTGGAGACAGGCGTTCGGGACGAGTTTTGGTTGAGATCAGGGCAGGGGGCAGCTCTGATCCCTTACGAGTCTCACGCCATAGAGTTTCTTGAGGATTCAGAGATAGTCATGTTGAAGAGCCATCGTTATGAGCCAGACGCACCGGACACCTTCGACTATCCTGTGTAGGTAAGACAGCGTGGAATCTTATGAATATGAGACCATGTACAACCTCGAGAGCACGTACTGGTGGTACAGGGGGTTGCACTCAATCTTATTGGATGTGTTGCGGTCCTTGGGAATGGACACCACGTCAAAGGTTCTGGACGCCGGTTGCGGAACGGGCCAAAACATGGCGCGGATTAGCAAGTCCATAACCGAACATGTTTACGGGCTTGACTATTCCCCTTATGGGGTTTGGTTATGTAGAGAGCGAGGATTGCCCAATATTTGCGTCGCTTCTGTGAACGACATCCCGTTCTCCTCGGACACATTTGACGCGGCTATGTCCATAGATGTTCTCGAGTGCGACGAAGTGTTAGAAGACCGCGCGTTGGCGGAACTCAGGCGCGTGGTCAGACCGTGTGGTTACGTCATACTGGTGGTACCCGCTTACGATTGGCTCCTGTCTGAACAGCACCATCGGGCTGTGAGAGCATCAAGACGATACTCCCGAAGCCGTCTAGCTTCTCTCTTGAGGAAACACGAGATACACGTTTTCCGCATGACTCATCTTTTTGCGGCTTTGCTGCCGGCGGTCGCGGCATATCGTTTTGCCCTGAACTATATGGATCGTTCGCCAAATGACTGCCCACGTTCGGAACTGAAGCCTTTACCGCATTTCATTAACGAGTCGTTGTTTCATGTAGTGGATGCAGAGCGACGGTTACTAAGGAGGATGGATCTCCCATTCGGCAGCTCTATCCTCGCGGTGTGCAGAAAGGCGTGATGTAGTGGCGCCAAAAGTTTGGCAATTGGGTTCGCCCGGAACGCTGATTTACGGTTTCTACGACGCCCTTCGGAAACGTCTGAATCGAAAACTCGTTCACTACATCATTTCGTGCAGCCCTGAGACTGGAAATTGTGTGGTATTGGAGGCCGGTTCAGGCACCGCCTATGCCTCGTCCATACTGTGCAGAGAATCGTGTATCAGGCTGAGCGTAGCTATGGATATCGATCCCGAAGCGCTGCGGGAAGCTCTTAAGCGAGACCCCCACCTTTGCGTGGTAGTGGCCGACCTCACGGCGCTGCCCTTCCGCTCTGGAAGCATAGATATAACGTGGAACAGCAGCACGATCGAGCACCTCCCCGAACCTATGCATGCGCTTGAGGAAATGTCGAGGGTGACCAGGGGCGGAGGCAAGGTTTTTGTAGGCGTCCCCAATGTGTACGGTCCCTTGGGTATTCAGAGAGCGATGCAAACCACCGCAGCAGGCGAGTGGATAGGTAAGACCTTCGCGCTCAAAGACGTCCGCAACATGGTAAGCATCGTGGGCTTGTCGCCCGTGGATTCCTTCTTCTATTTTTTTAGATTTTTCGTAGGCGTTCTTGGCAAAAAACCTTGATCAGCCGGCTAGGGCCGCTAGCAATCCTTCGTGGATCAGCCCGTTTGTGGCAACGATGTTTGTACACTGGTAATCTACGTTTTCCCCGAAACGATCTGTTACCTTACCTCCCGCCTCCTCAACGATCAGCATTCCTGCAGCTTGATCCCAAGGCTTGAGTTTCAGTTCCCAGAAGCCGTCGAATCGTCCCGCAGCCACGTAAACTAGGTCAAGAGCGGCGGATCCGGGTCGTCGAATCCCCTGAACCTTCATGACCACTCGGGAGAACTCCGCAATGTTGTTTTCGGCAGATCTTGCCTTGTCGTACGGAAAGCCAGTTGCCAGGAGGCTCTTGTTCAGGGATTCCGCCTTGGACACACGAATAGGCTGCCCATTGAGAAACGCGCCGCCGCCCCCTACAGCCCAAAATCGTTCTGCCTTTAGCGGATCGTACACCATGCCTGCGACCAGCTCATCCCTATGAGCTACCGCCACCGAAATGCAGTAGTGAGGGAAGCCATGGGCGAAATTTACCGTTCCATCAAGTGGATCCACTATCCAGAGCCACTGGGATCCAGTGCGATCAGTGGCTGTTTCTTCTGTGAGGATGTCATGGCCGGGAAAGTTTTTCGCTACAGCGTCCATGATGTATTGCTCTGACGCGCGATCTGCATCGGTGACAATGTCGATACCACCCGGCGTTTTGTCTTTGCTCTCGATGCGAAACGCGCCTCTGAAGTATGAAGTTAGCAGCTTGCCGGCGTGCCCCGTCAAGGCGTCCAAGAATGGGATCAATTCAGCGGGCCTCATTCATGACTCTCCGGAAGGCGTTTCGTCCAACAGGTTGTAGTTTGTGTGAGACGCTGTGACCTTGCACGAGAGATCTCCTTTGTGAAGCTTTATTCGAAGGGCGTCTCCTTTTGCCACTTCGCGTGCATCAACTACGACAGCCCCGGTCTTTTTAAGAAAAGTTATCGAATAGCCGCGGGCGAGTACGGCCAGGGGGCTGACGCTTTGAAGCCTTTTTATCAATCCTTCCGAATGGATGTGACTCTGATGGACGGTAGCTTTCATGGCCCTTTCCAAACGACTCTGCAGTTGCGCTCTCTCTTCTCGCGCACGATCCAGGGCATTTCGCAGTAACTCAGGTCTGAGCCTCTTGAGAGTCAACTGCGCGTCCTGCTTAGCGAAAGTGAGCCTATTAGTCATGGCGCGAACGAGCCGGAGCGACAGGTCGTCTATTGTAAGGCCATGGTCTTGGATTCGACGTCTGGGGTCTGGCAGTCGCTTCATGGCCTCATCGACGGCTTGCCAAGATGTGTTGATGAGATTTTGCATCGCATTTCTCATGCGGGCGATGAGATGACCGATGCCGTCCGTGAGATCGCTGCGGTCCCGCACGACGAGTTCAGCGGCAGCGGATGGAGTTGAGGCGCGGAGGTCAGCCGCAAAATCCGTAAGGGTGTAGTCTATCTCGTGACCAACCGCGCTGACTATAGGGATGGGACACTCAGCCACTGCTCGCACGACCCGTTCGTCGTTGAAGGCCCATAGGTCTTCGGCGGAACCGCCGCCCCGGCCAATGATGATGACGTCAATCCCCCCTGCCCTTTCAAGCCTATGCAGCGCCACCACAAGCTCCTCGGGCGCTTTGTCACCCTGAACTGACGCAGGGCTCAAAACGATGTCAGCAGGAGGGAATCTCCTGGAAATGATGCGGATCATGTCTCTGATGGCCGCGCCGTGAGGCGATGTCACTATCCCGATGGTGTATGGGAAAACAGGCAGCGTTTTTTTGCGCTTCACGTCGAAGAGACCCTCTGCTTGTAGCTTTTGTTTGAGCTGCTCGAACGCAAGCATGAGGCTGCCAAGGCCCACTGGTTCCATGCTGTCTAGGACTAGCTGATATTGACCCCTGGGCCCATATACTGTGAGCTTCCCCCAGACCACGACTTCCAGACCGTCCTCTGGACGAAACTTCAGAAAACGACTCTGGCCCTTAAACATCACACAGCTAATCTGGCATTCTGCATCCTTGAGCGAAAAATAAAGGTGCCCCGAGTGCGCAGGACGATAGCCCGTTATTTCCCCCCGCACCCAGACGGATGTAAAGGATGATTCCAGTATGTCCCTGATGCCGGTGGTCAGTTCAGTTACGGTGAAGACTTTTCTTTCGGGTAGTTCCATGGCTTTGCTAGTTTAGGATTGCGAAGAGATTTACTTGAGGCGACTCTCTTCTCAGCCGTAGCTAAACTCGATTAACAAAAGTTGATTGTAGAGCTTTTGCCGCGTTGTTTCAACAGAGACACGAATCTTATAGCCATTCCCGGAAGGGGCGCAAGCGCCGCAGCGATCTCAAAGTCACGGGCGCACACACGGCAACGGTGGCCCAGTCGGCCGGTTGTATTTGAAGTCTATACAAGAGCGTGAATTGTTTTATCCAGATCGCAATTTGAGTTTATTTTTTTGTCAGCATTGGGTATATAATGTCATGATTCCGGATCAGCTTAAGAGAGGCGGGTGTAAAAAAGCATGCGAGCCATTCGCGGATTAGTAGCACTGACGGCGGTTGTCTTTTCCCTGGCATTTGTACCGCAGGTCAGCCAAGCCCAGGCACTGCCCGCAGGCCTCGTGGTGGACTCGTCATTCCAAATAGACTTCCTTTTTGGGCAGCAGACATTCGGGAGACAGACTAGAACAGGACCTGAGGACATTTCCGGGATCCTCGTGGGCGATATCCTGGAGAACCTGAGACTCGATCTGACTACGCGGTTGCCGGTAGCGGAAGGGATGGTTGAGCTGGGATCTTATCGCAGTCTTTCGGTAAGGTTGAGGGGAGCGGGCACTTTTTTGGAGTCCGACTCGTGGACCACGGTGGGGAAAGGACCAGACACGGCGCTTGAGTTTACTGCAAGGCTGAGACCTGAGATGCGGGCTTGGGAGGCTGCGGGGCTCTATCATGTTAGCTGGGGAGGACCGTATCGTTTCAGCCTAGTAGGTGGTTATCGTGAGGAGTACTGGAAGTTTCTGAGGCAAGAATCTGGCTTTGGCGGGGAGGCCATGGATTATCGGCATACGTCTAGGGCGCCTCTGATAGGTCTTCAGACGTCTATGTCCTTTCCTTGGTGGAAGGCCAAAATGGAAGTTATAGGCTCCCCCTTTATGACCAAGCTGGTTTACTTTTACGCCAAGAATCCCAATCATTTTATGCACGTTGACGGCACATGGCGAGACGGTGGTCTGCTGGAAGTGGCTTTGGATGGATCGGTGTTTGTTTCTCCAAGCGTCACTTTGGGCTTGTCATTCCGTTACTGCCATGAGGAACTCAGAGGTGAGGTCAGGGGTGAGCGAAGCTATACACGCGACGAGGTGTGGCCTTACGATTATTATTCTGTCCAAAACCTTGCATACGTAGGGTTCATCGCTGGCGTTATTTTTTAATTGTGTACGAGGACGCAAATCTGTGGCTACCACGAGTCAGCAATAGTGGTTATTAATTAATGGTAGGCGGGTCGGACTCAGACACTACTCCGGATAACGGAAGTGGCGGAGACGAGTGCCTGCTTGTGATTGTCACGGCCTTAAGCGCGGCAAAGAGATCGGCAAAGATACAGAAATTTCAATTAGGAGGATATATCAGAATGAAGTGTCAATCAGATTTTGACGACGAGACTGAAAAGACGCTGCGACAAGCGGACGAGTGTGTTGAGCCATGGTGGGATGGACCGGACGGCAGTAAACCGGCCGAAGCCAAGACAAAAGGCCCCGAAGGTACTTCTTCGTCCGAAAGCGTGGAAGAGGAGGCGCTGCGCAGGGGGCTTCTTAAATTAGATAGCGAGGGCGAGACTTGTCTTTCGTGTGCGGATGAGCCTTCCAAGTAGCGGCGTCTGAATGTTTGATGATGGCCTGAAACAGAGTCAGATCGCGCTCGATTTGAGGGGCCTCTTGTGAACGGCAAAATGATTTCCTCGTTGTGCATGGCATCGGCCCACGCCGAGGGCTGTGCATCTATTCAGACGTAAAGTTTGCGTTGCCAGAGCAAATTTGAGATCCATTGTTTCGGACTCCCCCTTTTGAGGGGAATCTTAGCAATGGGTGAGGGCCTAAGTATTCAACTCGTTTGTTCACATGGTCTTATTTGCGGGGGGGACAAAGAGGCCAAGCGCTCTCGAGTTTAATCAGGGGGGCTTACTTTTCGCAGTCCATTCCGTCTCAATACGGCATTGAGACATGATAACCCCAAGAGTTAGCAAGGGGGGAATTTATGCGTTTCATTCATACGGCAGACTGGCACCTGGGTCGGCTGATGCACGGCGTGCATCTTACCGAAGACCAGGCGTATGTTCTCGATCAATTTGTTCTCTTGGTAAAAGATTCCCAGGCCGAGTTGGTGATAGTTGCGGGGGATATCTTTGATCGCGCCGTGCCCCCTACTGATGCTGTGTTGCTTCTTGACGACGTACTGTCACGGTTGGTCCTGGATCTCAGCATCCCTGTGATCATCATAGCCGGCAATCACGATAGCGCGCCGAGACTTCAATTTGGTTCAAAGCTCCTGGCAGAAGAGAGGCTTTTTGTCTTTGGTGAGTTTAGGGATCGAGTTCCTGTGGTGAGGCTTACGGATAAATGGGGAGCTGTGCAATTTGTGGCGATACCATACTCAGAGCCTTCCGTGCTGCGAGAATGCTTTTCAAGCGAATCGATCAGCAATCATCAAGAGGCGTTTCAATTCCTTCTCGGCAAGATTCCTTGTACCGTGAACAAACAGCATCGCATGGTACTTATTGCCCATGCGTTTGTGGGGGATGGAATTCCCAGCGAGTCGGAGCGGCCCCTCTCCGTGGGCGGTTTTGATCGCGTCGGTGCATCTTTGTTCAGAGGGGCGCATTACGCGGCGCTTGGCCACCTACACTGCCCTCAGTCAGCCGGATATGATCACGTTAGATATGCTGGATCCCTTCTAAAATACTCCTTTTCCGAGTCTGACCACGTGAAGGGTATCAATGTCGTTGAAATGAATCAGGATGGCGCATGCAAAATCGAAAAGGTCTGCTTGACGCCTCGCCGCGACGTTCGACGAATCGAAGGCCTGCTTAAAGACTTACTCAAAGGACCTCAATCCGGAGAGAGCCGGGAAGACTATATCTGCGCAGTGGTAACCGATACAGACCCCATACTCGACGTAATAGGAAAGCTAAGGGAGGTCTATCCCAATGTTTTGCATGTTCAGAGACCATTTTTCGACGTCTTTCGGGGGAATCATGGAGGCAGAATAGATCACAGGAAGCTCGACGACATAGATTTGTTCAAGACTTTCTTCCAACAGGTTATGGGGCAGGAACTGAACGAAGAACATATAGCGGAGTACCAGAGAGTTATCGAAAGCCTCAGAAGATCGCAGAGGGAGGAGAAGGCGTCATGAGACCTCTGAGGTTGGTGATGCAAGCATTCGGGCCATATCCCGGACGACAGGTTTTGGACTTCCGACTACTGGGCGACCGCACTCTGTTTCTCATTCATGGTGCAACGGGAGCTGGCAAGACGAGCATACTCGACGCCATAGCCTTTGCCTTGTACGGCAAGCCAGCGGGCTCAGGGCGCGATGCCAAGCGAATGCGCAGCGACTACGCAGATCCTAACACGCCCACTGAGGTAGTGTTTGATTTCAGACTGCACAACGACGCGTACCGAGTGTACAGAAAACCTGAGTATGCTGCGCCCAAGAAGCGTGGATCAGGGACTGCTACTACAAAGGCGGAAGCTTTTCTGGCGCGACTTACTGGGATTGAAGACAACAGCCAGCAGAAGGTCCTTGAAACGGGTTGGAAGAATGTCACGGAAAAGATTGAAGAATCATTGGGGTTTCGCAGTGACCAATTCACCAAGGTGGTGATGCTTCCCCAGGGTGAATTTCAGCGGCTACTTATGGCCAACTCGAAAGAGCGGGAATCGATACTCGAGGTGCTGTTCCAGACAGAATGGTACACCCAGGTTGAGGAGGCTCTGAAAGCAAACGCAGCCGACCTGAAGGCAGAGATTCAAAACCTCTCCGCCAAACGAAATGAGCAGCTTGTGCAGGCCAATGCTGAATCTTTTGAGGAGGTTCAGACCAGTCATGTCGAGAATAAAGGCCGTCATAAGCAGTTAAGATCCAGGGTTGCAGAATTACAGGCCGAAGAGAAAAAAGCCAGAGAGGCGTTGGAAAACGGCAGGCGTGTGATCGATAGATTTGAAGAACTGCAACAAGCGAAGTTCGCTCTGGAAGAACTCCTGTCCAAGGGTGATGAGATTGAATCAAAGAAAAGGCAGTCGGACCTCGCCACTCGAGCCCAGAAGATCGTCCCCGAAGAAAAGTACCTTGACAACCGCCTTGATGAACAGAGAAAGGCAGAGCAAGGCCGAGAAGCTGCCCGCAATGCAGTGCAAGCCGCCAAGGATAGCATAAACCGTTTAAATAAGGTCTGGCATGATCATAAATCGAAGGAACCCGAGATTGAACAAGCGCAACAGGAGCTTGGCAAAATCGAGGGGCTGTCTGATCAAATACGTCAACTCGAAGCTGCCTTAAGAAATCGTTCTGAGGCAAATGACGAGTTTTGTTCAGCGTCTAAGCGTTTCGTGGAATCGACCAAAGCGTTAGAAGACCGAACATCGAGTAAGGAACAACTGGAGAAAGAAAAAGAAGAGGCTCACAAATCGGCTGCGAATAAGGAATTGTTCACTCATAAGCTCGAGAAGTTGGATAAGGACCTGAAAAACATAAAACAACTCGGCAACCTAAAAAAGGAACAGGAGCAAATCGAGGAACAGCTTCGGAGGGCGAATGACAAGTGCAGTGGTCTTGAGAACGAAGCGGGTCAAAAAAAAGAAGAATTAAGAACATTGGAAGAGACGTGGATCAGAGGTCAGTCCGCTATTCTCGCACAGAAACTCGTCGAAGGGGAACCTTGCCCTGTTTGCGGCTCCTTGGAACACCCTCAACCAGCACAGGCAGTGGGACATGTGCCCGATGAACAGGAAGTTAGAGCCAAAAAAGAAGAACTTGAACGAATCCAGTCACAACTCGAGAAGGCTCGGGAAGAGAAGAATCAGAACGAAAGAAAACGCTCTGGCTGTCTCGGAAGCATTCTAGTACTCTCAGAGACGCTGTCTCACATCGAGGGCGTCACTGATATCGATCTTGCACGCGACAAAAAGAGTCTCACGGCAGAGCTAAAAAAGGCTAAGGAAGCTGCTGAGAAAGTCCAGAAAATAGAAAACCGCATCTCTGAACTCACGGCCAATCTGAAAAAGATACGAGAAGATAGCGACCGAGCGCAGGCTGAAAAGGAAAAGGCTCAAGAGAATCATGCCGCTGCAAGGGCCAAGGCAGATACACTGGCAAAAAACATTCCGGAACATCTGAGATCTGTTGACGCCTTAGAGAAGGAGAAAAGTAGGCTCTCCGACAAGATCAGGCACATGCAGACGGCTCTGAAAAAGGCTGAAGAAGAGCTTCAGAAGGCAAAGAACCAGGTAGCCGGTAAGGAAGCCGAGCTCAGGGCTGCGGAGGACAATTGCACGGAGGCGTCGCGGAATGTTCTCAATCAGAGACAAGTCTTTGAAAAGTTGCTGAGTCAGCACGGGTTTCGAGATGAAGTGCATTTCGGAGAATCGAAGAAAACAGATGCAGAATTAGACTCCCTAAAGGCCGACATCGACCACTTTGAAAAAGACCTGAAGAGCGCCCGGGATCGGAAGCAGCGGGCTGAGGACGAAGTCGCGGACATCGAGAAGCCTGACGTCCAAGCCCTGGAGGAGGCAGCCGCAACCAAGAAGAGACAGCACGAGGATGCGCTCACGGAAGAGGCAACCTTGGCCAAACAGCTAGAGCATGAAGATGCCCTCATTGAGCGGTACAGAGGATTACAGGATCAGATAGCAGCCCTTGAACGGCGGTTTGCGGTCGTGGAAGCTATTTCTGCCGCGTCCAACGGACGCAATCCTTTGGGTATTACGTTTCAGAGGTACGTGTTGGCCACGCTCCTCGACGATGTGCTTGCTGCGGCGACGCAGCGATTTCACATCATGAGCAACGGAAGATTTGCACTAAATAGGCTTGGTGAGAGGACGGACAAACGGTCTTCTGGTGGCTTGGACATCGAAGTTTATGACGCCTACACAGGGATATCTCGGCCCGTAAATACCCTGTCAGGGGGCGAGGGATTTCTTGCGTCGCTGTCCCTGGCCCTTGGCTTGGCCGACGTAGTGCAGGCTTATGCCGGCGGTATTAATCTAGATGCCATTTTTGTTGATGAAGGCTTCGGCAGCCTTGATCCGGAGGCCCTCGACCTTGCGTTCAGGGCCCTTGTAGATTTGCAGCAAAGCGGCCGTCTGGTGGGAGTCATCTCCCATGTTCCGGAATTGAAGGAAAGGATGGACGCCCGGTTGGAAGTCACGGTCACCAGGCGTGGCAGCAGTGCACGGCTGGTCGTACCGTGAGACGAAACGTTCCATCCATTTTTAGCGTCTTTGTAGCAGCAGGCGAATCGCTATGGATAGACATCATGGCCGTTGAAACTCGACGTTCAGGTGAAGCCGGCATTGGTCACCAAACGTCTTTGTGGATCTGTCACGCGGAACTTAGCCTAGGGGCTCTGAAAGAAGGGCAAAGAATGTGACATATGGCATTCGCAAGAGTAAACACGGATTCCAAGTATTAGTCCCTCTGCCACTGACGTGAAAAAGGGAATCCAGGCATCTTGGATCCCCGCGGTCGCCTCGGGCACGACGACGCCTGACCTGAATCGCTCATTCCATACAGCGCAGACGCCATCAAGGCGACTTGACCGGTCATGAAAGACGTCGCAAAGACAGTGCTTCATTACGGCAGGACTTTAGAGAAA
>Ga0172368_10005308_pt1 | contig 14449 bp, 7 predicted proteins | sample Lak11m_FD_114540 | JGI IMG/M metagenome (GOLD analysis project Ga0172368, IMG submission 114540) | Freshwater microbial communities from Kabuno Bay, South-Kivu, Congo - kab_022012_11m | ecosystem: Environmental > Aquatic > Freshwater > Lake | place: Democratic Republic of the Congo: South-Kivu...
CTCCAGCTGCCCAACAATAATATATTTAACGTCGTATTTGGCCAGGAACGCTTTCGCGGCCGCTATGTCGCCTGTGTTATAGAAATCCGTGATCTGCTGGATACGATTTGTGACCCATTCGCCGGGGAACAAGGCGCGCTGCTGGCGTTGATGCCAGCTCCAGCCAACCACACCGGGCAGCCCGGTGTAAATGGTATAACGGGTGCCCCAGTGGTATTCAACTGTATTGGCCTCCACAATGACCGGAGAGCCTTTGACATTCTCCTGCATCCAACGAATACCACGGTAATCCTGGCTCAAGTCCATATCGGTCACATCCGAGTAGTGCGAATACTGCATAAATGTAATGGTATCGAATGTGAAAGGAATATTGGGAGCAATGCGATCGCGGAATTTATCCATACTGGCGGTAAAAGGATAAAGCAGCGCACCAGCCAACAACAGTCCGCCAGCAATTTGAAAAACGGTTCTGCCAGGCGCACTCCACTCATCAAACTCGGTCAGGATCCAGCCCAAGGAGGCGGCTGCGCTGATGGCAAACAACACCCAGACTTGTAAATAGAATTTGAAGACCGTGTTCATACGGCCAATATCGCCTGAGAGGACAATGAATTCAACGATCAGCGTCAGCACGATCCCGGTGCCGATCATAAATAATACGAGACGTTTCACATCAGGCTGCCCGGGACGCAGCATCAATACCAACGCCCAAACAGCCAGCGGGAATGCAAACCAGGCCACGGGCACATCCAGGATGAACTGCAAAGACAGCAGAATACCCACAGCCAGCGCCGCCCCTATCTCGAGGATCAACTCATAACTCTTCAGCCCAGCCAATGCAGATACCGGCGTCTGCGCCAACCACTGGCGAGTCTCCCAGGCCATCCACGAGATGATCACGAACAGGAATAAACCCCACTGCGTCCAGTAGGACCAGATGGGAGTTTTCTCATTCGTCCATTGACTGACCTGCGTGTATGCCAGGCCATACCACTGGGCAAAAGGCTGGTACAGCAGGAGGGCAAACCCGACCAGCAAACCAATCCCTGCCACAGCCAGGAAGGCACGCTGAATAAGAGGAGCCAGCCCAAAACGTGGCTTTTCGCCCACATCAACATAACGAAAAATGGAATAACCGGTGACAATGGCCCCGAGCGCCAGGTAAGTGGGAAAATCCCAGGTATTGGTGGGGCGAAGCACGCCAATGACCAACCCACCAAAAAACAGGCTGACCAGCCAGGACCAGCGGCTGAGGTTGCGGGCCAGCAATGTGGATAGTGTCCAGGCAATGGCCAGCAGCGTCAAAGGCAGGGCGATCATGTGGGCATGCAGATCGCTATAAAGGAAAGTAAACAGCGGAAATTCCGTAATTGCCAGGTCGCCGAGCGGCATCACGCGACTGGGGGCCCAGTAATATTCACCCCAACCAATAGGCAGGCTGGAACCGGAAAGAATCTTCCCGATACCCTGCATGGCCCAGCCCAGGCGTTGAAAGATCAATACATTCCTGGCATCCACCATATCATTCGTGACGGCCATTTTCTGAAGGGCATGGTAAACCAACTGGACCGTGCCCAGGTTACCGATCAAAACCAATGCGGCTCCGGCAGCAACACCGACGATCAGCTGCCAGGCAAATGGTGAAAGATTGGAATTGTTTTTTGACCTGAAACCGCTCATCAGGTTCCATGCCACCGAAAAACCTCCGATCCCAAGCAAAGCAAAGAGGGTGGGAAGCACAAAGTTATACGCAATCGAAGGCACGATCCCGAGCAATTTAATGGGTGTGCCAACCAGGATAAAACCCCAGTAATAATAATTAATGTACCCGCCCGCGTACCAGGGATCATAGGGTGGAAAACTTGTGCTCTTTAAAACGGCATTCAGATAAGAGAAATCCATTGGGCGCTCGCCACCGCGCGCCGGGTGCCATAGATCAGGATTACCGAGACGGATGGCGAGGTCGATCAGGAAGAAAGCCAGGAAAAGTCCTTCAACGATCAGGAAATATTTTCCGCGTGTGCGGATTTCTTCACGAATCTCGATCCGCCTGGCATAGAAGGCAGCGCTGCCAGCCACAACGATTGCAAGATAGCCAGCCGCAATCGTCAAGCGCGAATACTGCCCACCAAGAGAGCCAACCAACCAGACAATGTACGCCAGCAGAAGCAAACCAGTCAACCGGGCAAGCGGAAAACCCTTATCCGACAGGCCGGGCAGCAGGAAATGCAGCAGCGGCCAGGTAAACAGCCCGAGCAATCCAATCGCCAGGTACCAAATGAGGAGCCCTACGACCGGGTATTTGTTTTGGATGGACTCGTACGAGAATAATTCACTCCAGGTACCACCTGCGCGGTCAGCCGCCAGGCGGTCGGCGGGCAGAGTCAGCTCACCAGGATATCTGGCCGCCTGACGCGGTGTAATATGAACAACATGGGTCAGGTCAACCGCGCCCAAAATGCTGCGAACCACTTGAGAGTTGTAATCTGCGGTTTTCTTGAATATAAGAACCTTGGGAGCATCGTATACGGTGAAGGCTTCCTCAGCAAACTGCGTGTTGAATTGAAATCCAAACAATTCCGGATAGGATGTAAAAGTCTGGACCAATTCAAAACCAAAATTGCCCTTGAACATACCCGGCACCGCCACGTTGTAACACCAAATGATATCCTTGTCTGCCGGGCAGCCAATCAGGTTGCGGTAATAAGCACTGGTTAAAGGGTATCGTTCAGGGACACGGCTGGTGGTTGCCCACTGGCGATTGGATGAGATGAAAACATAGTCACCAAGGTACAGGTTGGACACAAAACGATCCAGCTTGTCGGGGTTGTCATCCCAATACATCTCATTGTTGATATCACCCTGGTACATACCCCCAAAAGCGTCATAGCCATCCATGCGCAAGGGCAGCCCATCATCCCAGGATGTTTCCTGGACGGGTGCACTTCCCACCAGGGAAAGCGGGGCCGTGCTGATAAAACGCAGCAGGTAATTGTGCCCTTTTTCCAGGGCAACAGGTTTTTCAAACTGGAGGGTGTAATCCTCACCGCGCGGATCGGTCTTGATTGCAAAATCAGACACCAGGCTGGCAACGCCCAGCATGTTTTCGCTTGAAGCGCCGGCATCGGTATAAACATTTATCGTCAGCGACCTGGAAGCGGCGCCGCCCTGGCTGGCGGCATGCCCAAGCAATATTGCAGTCAGATCGCCCGAGGCAAATGCGGTAAATTGCACATCATACGGCGCCTGGGGTGTGAAAACATATCCGGGCGGTACCGACATGGGTTGGGTATAGGTGATGCCATCCGGCTGTTGGATTTTAAGATTATATGGGCCGGGAACATTTTGATAGATCCAGCGGGTGGCCTGTACACGGCTGTGGTCACGTGTATAGATGCGAGTAAAGGCGTAAGCCCAGGCAAATGTGGCCACAAGAACAATGATACCGGCAGCAGCTGCCAGCCAGGGAAGAAAATTCTTCTTCCGGTCCTCATTTTCAGATGTGTGGTTGAGACCCTGCACCACCAACCAGGCTGCCATCATGGCCAAAAGTGGGTAAATGGGAAGCTGGTAACGCATGGTGGGGTTCCATTGGGTGGACTGCCAGATGAAATAGGCTCCCGTCCAGGCCCACAACATAAGGTGATCTCTCCATTCACCCCTCAGTATGCGCCAGCCCATATACAAGAAACCCAGCAATGCAAGAATAGCAAGGGGCCAACCCAATCCCCAGGCCGCCAGGTTGTATCCTGAGAACAAGAAGGAACGTCGCGCCCACTGCAGCGCGGGCGGAAAATCCACATCCCCACCAGCCTGGGCGCGCTGCTCGGTGATGTTTGCAACCCACTTTGCATTCGGCGTCACACCCAGGAAACCCGGCCCGCTGAAAGCATAAGGCATGAAAACCCGGAAAGCCAGGGCAGAGACAAGCGCACCTAATACGAGCAGAACAATGATCGTTTCTGTAGTAATTACCCGCTTGCCACTGCCGGTGATCTCCGGGTCGGTTTCTGCCAAGGAGCCGCCATTTTCAGGCAAGGGATTTTCACTAACGATATGCTTGTTGAAATATCCTATCAACAGGGCGCCCGGGAGCAGCACAGCCAGCGGAGCAGCATTAATCTTCGATGCAACCGAAGCGCCTAATGCCAGGCCAAAACCAACCACATTCCAGACCAGGGGCTCGCGCAGGAGGGTGGATAACTCAAACCCGCCCGCTTCGGAAATTTCACTCCCGGTAACATCCGCCAGTCTTTTACTGGTCATGATCTGAACCGCGAAATATGTAGCCAGGAACATAAAGAAATTGGCAAACATATCCACGGTAAAGAAATGCGACTGCTGGATTTGCATCACCGCCAGGGAAGAAAAAGCGGCAGACAGAGTGGCGACCTTGCGCCCGTAGAGCCTGGAAGCGATCAGGTACAACAACACGATTGAACCGATGTCGGAAAGTGCCGAGAAAACACGCCCCAACAGGGCAACTTCATCGTATCCAGCCCAGTTGGTGGCTGTACCCTGGATCCCTTGAATTGAGCCGGCGAAACCAGCAACAGCATTGGTTTGAATACCCGGCGCCATCAAGGCCGAAGCACTGGTCATCCATTCAGCCGCATAACGCACGATAATAATTGGCAGATCCCCATAAACGTAAAAGGTGTAACCACGATTATGCGGATTAAGGGTTGAAGTACCGGTATTAAAATATTCCGAAACACTGTGCACTGGCGCTATCGCCGCTTCAACCATGGTCATGAAACGTTCGTCAGGATGCAGATGTTGGTTTTGATCCCAGTTAAGACCGCTGAAACGAAAATACCCCGCCAGAAGCAGGACCAATAGAAAAAGCGCATTGTAAATCCAGGTGCTGTTACGAGAATTTTTCATTTGCAAAAGACCGTGTACTTAATAACAATCAGGGGTTTGTGGCTTGATTATCGGATACTGAATAAATCCAGAAGTTTTTACCTTCGAGCGGGCTGGTGAAATGACCAACCTGTCCATTTGGGTAAAGATTGCGCAGAGCAGCCAGCGTATCCTGATCATCTTCCTTGACAATAAATAATTTATTACCCGGCACTTCCTGTGTTTTGGGCAAATCATCACGCCACATGGCAAAATCCCTAGTGGGGTAACCAGTCTGGATGCCAACCAGGCGGGTATCCACCCAGTAGGGATACGGCACAACAAAGGCATTATCCGGATTATTCCCAGCGGCTACAAAAGAGCGGATAACCCGGCCCATATCGGATGTGTTCCACGCGCCCCGTAAAAATTGGGTAGAGAAGGTATCAAAAACCAGGGTGTAATTTTGAAGTGTGGAGAGCGCCAATAGAAAAATGATCACCACCGATGCAAACCCGCGATACCTTGAAGCACCGCGCAGGGATTGCAGCCCGTTATAAATACCATCCAGGGCCAGAGCAGCAATGACAAACACCACCACCGCAGCCCCCCCGGTGCGGTTCAACGATGGGTTTTCGGCCGGGAAGGCCAGCGAAAGAATGGATGGCATCAACAACATCGGCACTGACAGGAAGAGGAAAAGATCCAGCCAATGCCGCTTGTTGATATATCGCACAAACAAAAATATGTATCCGAATACAAACAACACGGCAGTGACCACATCCAGGGCCGGGCGATGAGGAATTGAATGCACCCAGATCTCGCCATTGTCGTAGTTGAACATTCTCATCGCATTATAGGTGTTAGAGAAAAATATCTGCCAGGCGGGAGCCGGCAGCGGTTGTTCCTCGCCCGTCAGGCGCGTCAGGGCGCGATACGAGAACATATCCGGGTTGTCCATGCCATAACGCAGCAATGGCAGGAAAACTATGAAAGAAGCCAACACCAGGATGGAAAACATCATGAGGGTCTGTTTGCGATTGCCATTGGCGTGTTTATGCAGCAAGTACAGACCAACACCCAACAGCAACACGAATGGCACAAACCGGAAAGGGCTGTAGCCATGCAAACCCAGCCCAAGGAATAATCCGGACAGGATGAAATCGTTGCGGTTTTGACGGCGCAAGCCCCGGATAAGATAATACAAGGCCGGAGCGGTAAAGGCGGGATAGAGAGGGAAACGCAGACCAATGCGGCTGATGGTATTCAACCAATAGGATGTTCCAGCAAGGATAAGGGCAAACAACGCCACCCGTTTACCACCGATTTCCCGGCCCAGTAAATATATGTACGGGAGGGTAAAGAGACCGATCAAGACCGTGCCGATCTTCAGGCTGATGAAAGTCAAACCGGTGCCAAACACGTATGAAATCAGTGCCGTCCAATAGAATTGGATAAACTCACGACCGGTATTGCGCGGGAAGAATATGTGCGTCTGTCCCTGGGTGACATCGAACACATCCAGCAGTTTTTCGGCATGGTCACTGAAAGGTTCACCCGGGATGCCATCCAGGCGGTAAAAACGGAAAAAGACGATCAAAGCTGCAATCGCCACCAGGAGCACGGCCCAACGCGTAACAGGAAGCAGCCAATGGTCGCGTCTAAAAAAATCAACCAGTTTCTTCATGGAGGGGATTTGGCCTGGACTACCCAGCCACAGGCCGCGCACGAAAAGGGCAATTGCAGCGAGCCATAAAGTGACATTTACGGTTGTGAACAGGTTATCAGTAAAGAGAATAAAAGCAGCCAGCGCCAGGAAAATGGAAATAATGAGGGCGTTACGCCGGTAAGATTGGGGATCGGTCCGGCCCGGAACTTCCGCAAAATCGGGCAGGGCAAATTCCTTGACCATAAAAGCGGAACCCAAAAAAAGCAGGGCAATACAATACAAACCGATCGCCAGCATAAATGAATTGGCGGGCGGCTCAAGAAATCTCTGGGCGATCAGCCCCAAGACCAGCGCCAGGAATGTCCGCCACGGGACATGGGTTGGCATGCGCAGCTTGATGGTGATCTCCCGCACACCCTCTTCAGCTGAATCGGATGCAAGCGAGAGTTCAGGGGACGCGGATGATCCTTCCTGGGTGGACGATGGGTCCGGGGTGGGTGTCTCATCACCAGGTAATTCAGAAACACGCGGGATCTCAACCTTTTCTTTTTGCCAGGGGTTGAGCCTGGATTTCAGGTAATCAAGGATACTGGGCTCTTTCATGCGAGCATCTCTCTCCCAAAACGGCCGGAAAAATAATGTTATATCGTTTTCTGATAACCAAGCCGGCTGTTGGCAGCACGGGCAACAATAAAAATTTCTTCAGGATAAAATCACTTCAGGTTACCAGTGCAACACATTGTTCTCATTAAACGCGGCGGGTAACATAAAAAGTGTAAGCGCCTTTTTCCTGCGGAACCGGCTCATCATAATATTTACGCAGGATATTCATGACCGGCACAAAATTCCAATAAGCTGACGAGATATGCCAGCGCCGGGTAAAAAAATGAATGATGAGCGATGGCAGGCCAAAATAATGACCCCATTCAAGGGTGGCCAGCGCTGCTGGTGAAAAGTAATGCCAGTATTTTTCCACCTTAAAACCGGCAGCCTCGAGGCGGCTGGTCCATTGTTCGGGGCTATCGCAGGTAACATGACGCGATATCCGGTTAAAGAAGGCACGGTATGAGCGCGCCAGTGATCTCAGCCGGATGGAATCAAGAAAACGCGCAACGGAAAGATTGGGTAAAAAGTTGTGATTGGGTACACAGAAAACAAATGGGGCACCTGGTTTGAGCACGCGGGCGGTCTCGACCAGCACTGCATCCAGCTGCGGAATATGCTCAAGGACTGAATTGCTAAGAGCGCTGGCAAAATATGCATCCGGATAGGGCATCCTGGCCCCATCCGCCTCGGTTAGCAAGTTGTAAACATCGCGCGATCCAGCTTCATGAATGGGACCCGTCCACGGATCAATGCCAACGTCCAGCCTGCGATCAAAGGTCAGTTGTGCAAAATGGCCATCACCGCAGCCTACATCCAGAGTCGGGGCGGGGAGATCCAAGCCCTGGTAAAAACGCGATTCAACCGCGCGCAGAAATGCGCGAAAATAGGGCAGATCCCGGGTGTGGAGGAATAAAAAGTCTTTCATGGGTTACTTAAGGGTTAACCTTTCAAATAATTTCTCGTATTCCGCGGCAATCGCATCAGGATCGTACGCACGGGCAATTTCGGCCGGGTCACGGCGATATTTTTGCGGCTCGGCCAGTATCTCCAGAATGGCGCCAGCCAGCGCTCCGGCATCACCAATCGGGGTGACCTGGCCCATACCGGTCATCTGCACCGGACGGCGCACACCGGGCAGGGCGGAAGCCACGCACGGGACATTGTTCATCATGGCCTCAATCTGCACCAGACCAAACGCCTCAGTGGAATTCAGGCTCGAAACAACCAGCACATCCAGGTTTGGATAATAAGCAGCCATCTGCTTGGGGTTTTGGTTGCCAAGGAATTTCCAATGACCGCTCTGTTCGAATTTACGGATGATCGAGATCAAACGCTCAAAATAGGGCTGCTCTCCCATCACGTTAAGATGCTGTCCCGCAAACAGTACCTGGGCATCCGGATATTTCTCCAATATTATTGGAAGGGCCTCAAGCAGGATCTCAACACCTTTTTCAGATGCAAAACGCGTGGCCATACCGATGACCGGCCGGTGAGTGGAAGTCTGGTTGAGGGTGGCGAAGGATTCCACTGCGCCCAGCGGAGCCGGAGGTAATTGGACCGGCGGCAATATGGGAGTAAGTTTGTGCTTATAGCGGGACAGAAATGGCGAGTGATCGGCGTAATCTTGAGTATAAGTGACGATATGGCTTGAGAGCAGGGCTGCGGTGGTGTTTTGAAAATCCACCACGCCATTTACCAGGCGGTTAAATAGACCCGAAGGCAGATGCAGATCGCAGTGGTAGGTAAGAATGGCCAGTTTTCCAAGCAGGCGCGCCCGTCCCGCAAACCCGGGGGCATCAAACTGTGGCAAATGCAGCTGCACCACATCGTTTTCAGCGACATACTTCCAGGCCAGCCAACCAAAAGTTGGCATGATAACACCCTTGCTGATGCGCAGAGCAACGGGGGCGCGCACTATTCGCACGCCGTTGACCACTTCTTCGGCCGGTGTTGACCTGTCAAAATGAGATGTCAGCACGGTCACCTGGTGGCCTCGCCGCGCAAATGCTTCGGCCAGGCGCTCCGCATAAATGGTGAGACCGGACGTATGCGGGCGGTAATAAGTGAGAACGGTAAGAATTTTCATCAGTTTGCGAATAAATTCCTGGAATTAATCCAAATGAAATTGGTCCGGGTGTTGATATCAGCACCTGCCTGGAGTGCAAAAGGAGCCGGGCAAATCAGCGAACCAACCGGGCGGCAACTTTGCAAGACCAGGCTCGACAAATTATTGAGCAATCGTTATGTTCAACTGCTCAATGGGTGCCCAACCGGAATAATCTTTAAATTCCAGCAGCAGCCATGTGCCGGAGGAGTCAAGACCCATAATCCTGCCAATTGCGCCGGGAAGGGCCGTGCCAGAGGCTGCCGATTTTCGGTCCGGAAGACTGTGCAGCACAATTGACTGCAAGCCGGCATATTTCTGCACGGTTGCGGAACCCACGGTTGGCGTGGCCACACTCGAATCTGGTGTGGCAAAAACGACAGCCGTGGGAACAGCCGGAGTCGGGGCTTGCGCCGCACAAGCGGAAAGCAGGAAACCTGTTATCACAATAAGGGTAATTATCTTAATCATTTTTGCGACCTAAAATAAGTTTTTGTTTTCGCCAACCCAGTTAAACAGCTGTTTGATGCCCTTCTCAACATCGAATTTTGGTTTCCAGGCCAGAGAGCCCTGGGCTTTGCGGGTATCAGCCACAAACACCTTCTGGTCGCCCGGGCGCCAATCACCTTTTGCAACCGGGATTGCCCGGCCTAGCAGCTTTTCCAGGCGGGGGCCAAATTCGGTCCAGATCGACATGGTGTTTTCCCACCCGCCACCCAGGTTAAATACTTCGCCCTGGGTACTGTCGATATTGCGAATAACGGCATCGTATGCATCGATCAGATCATAAACATGCAGCAGATCGCGTATCTGCTTGCCATCTCCATAAATGGTGATGGGACGACCGGTCTGTGCGGCAATGATCATCCATGCAACCCAACCCTGGTCTTCCACACCGAATTGGCGGGGACCGTAAATGCAGGATTGGCGCAAGACTACAGAGCGCAGGCCATAAATCCTGGAGTAATCACGCACATATTGATCGCCAGTCCCCTTGGAACAGCCATAAGGGGAATGGAAATCAAGCGGCTGTGTCTCCGGCGCGCCAAACGGCAGGTTTTCATACTCCCAACGCTGGCCTCTCTCAACCACCCGGACATCCTCCATCCCGCCATAAACTTTGTTTGTGGATGAGTACAGGAAGACCGGGTTGCGCTCGTTAAGACGGGCCGCCTCGAGCACATTAAATGTACCAAGCGCATTGATCTCAAAATCCTCGCGCGGTTTTAGCACGGATGTCGTCACTGCAACCTGCCCCGCCAAATGGACGATAATATCGGCTTCACGGGCAGAGATAACCAGTTGACCGGCATCGCGCACGTCACCGACAACCAGATTAAAAGCCTTTTCGCCAAACTTATCCTGCAGCCATTTAAGGTTACGCTGGGCACCTGCGCGGCTTAAGTTATCGTAAATGGTCACATTCTCGCCGCGTTCAAGCAGGCGATATACATAATTTGAACCAATGAAACCGGCTCCGCCGGTCACAAAATAATTGCCAGCCATCATTACTCCTGGTTGGGATTTTCCGCTCGCGGTGTTTCCGCAGAACGGGATTGAAATTTAATCAATTGTTGGTAAATACCGGAAATGGTCTGGCCCTCACGGGATAACCCGTACAAGCCAAATACGCCACTGTAAAGATAGTTCAGCATGTGGCTGGTTAGGGCTACAGCCAGCGCCGTGGATTGGTTCCCCGAGAGCAACGTCAGGGCGCCAGCCATGGCACCTTCAAGGGTGCCCAGACCACCCGGAAGGGATGGGATTGCGCCGCCGAAAGCAGCCGCCCCCAACAAAAACATGCCCCAGATCAAGGTGGCTTGCGGGAAGAATGCGCGGCACAATAAATAATACTGGAAGATGGCCATGCTCCAGTTCAAAGTCATTAAAAGGAAAAAGCGAATGAAGAGACCGGGATGGGTCAATACCTCCAGGCCTGTAAAAAAAGCTTCGAGCAGGCTGCCGCCAGTGCGCTGCAATACCGGCCAGCGCATGCTGAGTTGGTGAAACACATTTAACGCCCACTGGCGGTTGCGAGCCAGCAAATACATCACGACCAGTCCCACAACAACTGCCCCGCCAACCACGAAACCAATCCGGTCCGCACCCTGTGCGCCAACAACAAACGGTACCGCAGCCACAAAAATCACCGCGGAAAAAGCCAGATCAGTCACGCGTTCGATGACAATGGTTGGGAGGATCTCAACAAATTTCAATTCTGACTTACGGCTGAGCAAAAAAGCGCGACCAATTTCTCCCAGGCGAAAAGGGAGAAAATTATTCAGGAGGTAACCTTCCATGATGGTCAGGAAAACATCGCGATATGAGGCGTGGTCGCGCAACAGGGTGCGCCAGACCAATGCCCGCACCAGCAGCCAAAGAATACCCAGAACCACCCCTATCAGCAGCAAACCATAATTGGCCGCCTGAATGGCCGCAAGTGTTTTCTTCAGATCAACAAAATATAATATAACCGCCACGATGATGAGGCTGATGACCAGACCCGGCAGCATGCGGCGCAGACTTTTAAGGGTTTCAGACATAATATACTTTGGCTGCCTTATTCACTTTCCAGTTTCAACACCGCCATGAAGGCTTCCTGCGGAATCTCAACGTTACCCACCATTTTCAGACGCCGCTTGCCTTTCTTTTGTTTCTCGAGCAGTTTCTTTTTACGGGTGATATCACCGCCATAGCATTTGGCAAGCACATCTTTTCGCATCGCCTTAACATTGGCGCGGCTGATAATGCGCCCGCCGGATGAAGCCTGGATGGCAACATCAAACATCTGGCGTGGAATGATCTCTTTTAACTTGGTGATCAGTGCCTGACCCTTATGGTAGGCGTTTTTTTCATGGACCATGGCAGCCAGCGCATCGACTGGCTCACCATTCACCAATATCTCCAGTTTTTGGAGTGTATCGGCTCGATATTCCGCGAACTGATAGTCGAGGGAGGCGTAGCCCTTGGTACGAGATTTTAATGTGTCAAAAAAATCAACGATCAATTCGGCCAGGGGGATCTCAAAGTTGAGTTGAACGCGGTGGGGCGCCGGGTATTCCTGGCCCTTGTATATACCGCGCCGGTTGATGACCAAGTCCATGATGGTGCCGTAATAATCAGTGGGAGTGATGATCTCGATATTCATCCACGGCTCGCGGATCTCGGTGACCATGGCCTCATCCTGCAATTGCGCGGGCGAATCGATCCGCAAGGTCTCACCGCTGCCCATCACCACTTCATATTCCACCGATGGCGCTGTAAAAAGGACATCCAGGTCATATTCGCGCTCGATGCGTTCCTGGATGATCTCCATGTGGAAAAGACCCAGGAATCCAGCGCGAAAACCAAAACCGATCGCCTGGGATGTCTCGGGCGAATAGGTGAGCGAAGCGTCATTCAGTTGCAATTTTTCAAGAGCATCGCGCAAATTAGTGTAATCATCCGCATCAACCGGGTAGATACCGGCAAAGACCATTGGCTTGGGATGGAAATAGCCCGGCAGCGGTTCGTTGGCGGGGTTGACCGCGCTGGTGATGGTATCGCCAACGCGCGCATCGTGGACGGTTTTCAAACCTGTGGCAATGTAACCTACTTCTCCGGCATTCAAACGATTGACGGGTTTCATGGTTGGCGCAAAAATACCAACCTCAATTGGTTTTACATTGATCCTGGTCGCCATCAAGCGAACGGTCTCTGTGGCGGAAAATGAGCCTTCCACCACGCGGACATAACAGATAACCCCTTTATAGGCATCATAATGCGAGTCAAACACCAGCGCGCGCGGACAGTCCGCATCCAGACCGATGGGTGGCGGGATACGTTTAACGATCGTCTCGAGCACCTGTTCGATATTTATCCCGGCCTTGGCTGAAATGCGGATGACATCCTCAGGCTTGCCGCCAATCAAGGATGCAATATCCTCGGCGACATCATCGGCATGGGCTGAAGGAAGATCAATTTTGTTGATAACCGGGATGATATCCAGGTCAGCATTAAGCGCGGAATATAAATTGGCCAGTGTCTGCGCTTCGATACCCTGCGTGGCATCCACCACCAATATTGCGCCTTCGCAGGCGTTAAGAGCACGGCTGACCTCATATCCAAAGTCGACATGGCCTGGAGTATCGATCAAATTCAGTTCATATTCCAGGCCGTCCTGGGCGGTGTACTTCATGCGCACCGCCGAAGCCTTGATCGTCACTCCCTTTTCGCGCTCCAAATCCATGGTATCGAGCACCTGCTCGGTCATGTCGCGATCGGAGATCGTGCCAGTAACCTGCAGCAGGCGGTCCGCCAGGGTGGATTTGCCATGATCGACATGGGCGATAATGCAAAAATTACGGATATGTTCAGACATTCATTTCTTTCATCGAGGAAATAGCAATTAAGCGGCTAAAGTATAACCGATTTTTAAAAGGAACCACGCGCCGGGCGCGGCGCGTGGCGCAAACACCAGTTTCAAGTTGGTCAAAGGTATTTCACAAGGTTACTTCCAGGCTCGGAAAACCAACCCCGAAGAGTGAAAAGTCGGTTTTTTAGTGGTATTTTGGCGGGAAGATCCGCCAAAATACCACTTGCGGGGCAAACCACCGATTTTTTATTCTTCCCAGCAGGCGAAATCGGGATGGCAAAGATTGAAAACCGATGGACGCAAGCATCTACAATCAAAGCAGTAAGAACCCACCTGGCGCCTTATTCTGACACCAGACGGTGCGCAGCGGGGTTGGCGGCTACATTTTTGCCAACAATTCAGATTTCTTGGTTTGGAATTCAGCTTCTGTCACAATCCCCTTTTTGCGTAATTCGTCCAATTCGGCGATCATGGCGGGGATGTTATTGCCCTGAGAGGCGCGAGCGCCTGTGCCCTCAAAACCAAGACTCTCCTTGGCATTCAGCATGGCGGTTTTGAATTTTACCGGGTCGCCAATCCGCTTGAACAGGTTGACGCCCAATTCGCTGGCAGTCATGATCTCAACATCGCCATAATCAAACATGCGGCCCAAAAAGGATTGGGTCATCTTGACATCGTTGACCTTTTCAAGGGATGAATCAACCACGCTCTTATTCATGATACCCATGATCTGGATCACACGCCGGTTGGTAACAATATACTGGCGATTTTTCCAGGCAATAATATCGTGGAGCATGCTAAGCAGCGGGATGATCACCAGCACAAATGCAAAGGCGGCCAAGGGGAAATTAATGGTTGCAACCAGGATGGC
>Ga0172368_10005309_pt1 | contig 14446 bp, 14 predicted proteins | sample Lak11m_FD_114540 | JGI IMG/M metagenome (GOLD analysis project Ga0172368, IMG submission 114540) | Freshwater microbial communities from Kabuno Bay, South-Kivu, Congo - kab_022012_11m | ecosystem: Environmental > Aquatic > Freshwater > Lake | place: Democratic Republic of the Congo: South-Kivu...
ATTTTCACTCCTTATTAATTAATAATTGTCATTTCAACTCCGTAAAACGGGTGGAGAAATCTGACACGGAGTGTCACCCTGAGCTTGTCGAAGGGTCTTTCTAAAACAAGATCTCTCGGCTCGACCCAAAGGGTCCCCTTCGGGGCTCGAGATGACATACTTTTTTTAATTTTCCTCAACTTTAAACTTTTAACCTTAGACTTTTAACTATTACAAATACTTTTGTTCCCTTTTATCAGCTTTTAATTTATCGATGATTTTAGTAATTTCCTGGGCATCATTTTTGTTGCAGACGAGCAAGGCATCCGGAGTGTTGATGATAATTATATCTTTTAGCCCGACTGTGGCAACTAGTCGCTCATCCGATATGACTAAACAATTTCGCGACTTGATGTCGAGATGGTGTCCGGTCGAGATCAGATCGATGCCACGGCGTTGGCTTAGTTTTTCCAGTAAAGTTCCCCAATTACCAATATCAGACCAGCCAAAATCAGCCGGGATGACCAGGATATTCTTCATCTTTTCAATAATACCATAGTCGATCGAGATGGCATCGATATTTTTGTACTGCATCTCTGTGGTATAGCCATTTAGCGATTTAGCAATAGCTGTAAAAGCCGCCGCTGTCTTGGGTAGGTATTTTTCGTAAAGCTCTTTTAGATATGAGGCTTTGAAGATATAGATACCGGCATTCCAGAGAAATTTCCCGGAGGTGACAAAGTCTCTGGCAGTTTCCAGATCGGGTTTTTCGACAAAGCGTTTGACGCGATAGATGCTGAAATGACCGGCGGCATCCTTCTTGTCGCCATACTCGATGTAGCCAAGACCGGTGTCAGGGAAGGACGGCTTGATACCGATCTGGATAATCTCCTCAGGAAATTCGTTGATCATCTGCTCGGCAAAATCAAGCACAGCGATAAATTCGACAGGCTTTTTCATCAAGTGATCACAGGGCAAACAAACTATTTCAGCCTTAGGATCATGCTGATTGATGATTGTGGTCGCCAGGCCGATAGTGGCGGCGGTACCGACAGCAAATGGCTCAACGATAAAATTGCGCCGCGGTAGCTCGGGCAATTCTTTCTTGGCAATCTTGTAGTGCTGCTCTGTCACAGCAACAAAGATTTTGTCAATTGGGAACTTTCGCCTGACCCGATCGAAAGTCTCACGCAGCAGCGTCTTCTCGCTGACTAGCGGATGAAATTGTTTTGGCTTTTGCGATCGTGACAGTGGCCAGAGCCGTGTTCCCTGTCCGCTCGCCATAATAAGTGCATACATAATATTAGATTACCGAATTAAGAATACAGAATACAGTTATAAGAGTAACAGAGAATAGAAGAAATGTTTAGCAACCTAGCTTGTATTTACAACTTGACAAGAATATATTTGACTTAGCAAAAGAGCGGCAATCACGCCGTCTCTGGCCCACGCAGGTGCAATATGCCAGTCACAGAACAAACCAAGGAGCTAGAAGACACTCCCTTCACAGTGATCGAGGTGGTGACCACCTTTAACGGCTTTCGAAATGTTGCAGTCATCGACACAACCAACCAGCGAGCCGTCTTCTCGATCCCTGAGACGGTTGATGGCCCGATGAAAGGCAATTGTCAATACCTTTTCTCAGGAGTACTCTTCGGTAGCTTGGGCGACAGTCACACCCCCTGGTACTCCATCACCCGCATCAAGAACCTTGACGGTTCGCGGCTGTGGCCAGCCCTCGATCCAACGGCATGAGTACCTCACATCGGCCAAGTGCCGTTTTCCGAGCGCCCCCGCGGTTCCACCGTCGGAGGCGCTCTGCTTTTTTTATAGCTCCTAACTACGTAAACTTTTAAGATTTAGGAAGACCCAGTCTCCCCTCGGGAAACATCAACCTGAAAATCACCCATAAATATGCTTTTATTTTCATTTGTTCGTACACTGCTCAACGGCCGTCGTAAATCTTACGACAAATTGAGCTTTAGGTTTTTGAAATTTACAACTCTAACCATTGACAATCTGGTCTCACAATGCTACATTAGAGCGTTTCACCACCAGACAAATGGCGAATAAAACAAATGAAACTAATGGCTAATTTGTTTTTTCGTTCTATTCGCTTAATTAGTTATTCGTATTGAGATGGAATTATCTCCCAAACAACAAGTTGTCGAGGCGCTGAAGAATAGCCAACGCATTCTCCTTCTCACCCACAAAAACCCCGATGGCGATGCCGTCGGCAGTATTTTGGCTTTGTATCTTTCTCTAAAAAAGCTAGGCAAGGATGTCGTCGCTGTCTGCAACGACCCGGCGCCATCAGTTTTTGAATATATGTCACAAATCAAGGAGATCAGCCAAAATTTTACCAACGGCCGTGATTTTGTCATCTCGCTTGACGTGTCACAGATAAAAGCCGACAAGATTATGTACAAGGTCGTCGGTGACAAACTCAATATCATTGTTACTCCGGCTAAGGGTAATTTCACCCCTGAGATGGTCTCGTCAACAAGCGGCTCCTTCAATTTCGAGACTGTCGTCGTGCTTGATTCGACCGACCTCGATCGTATCGGTTCGCCATACGAGAAGAATCCTGAGGTCTTTTACGAGATTCCCGTCGTCAATATCGACCATCATGCCGGCAACGACCAGTTTGGCAAGATCAATCTAGTCGATATGACCGCAACTTCGACCTCAGAGGTTCTGGTTTCTGTCCTCGAAGCTCTGACCGGCGATCCGAAGTTTATCGACGAAGAGATCGCCACGGCATTGCTCACCGGTATCATTACTGACACCAATTCTTTTCAAAATAATAATACGACGCCAAAATCGCTGACCGTCGCCGCACAGCTAGTTGCCTTCGGCGCTCACCAGCAAGATATTATAAAGTATATATACAAAACAAAGCCGCTCTCGACGCTGCGTCTCTGGGGCCGAGCACTGTCCAACCTGCGCGATGAACGCGGTGACCATTTCGTCTGGTCACAGCTTTATAAGAAGGACTTTCTCGAATGCAGCGCTGCTGAGACCGAATCATCCGGTGTTATCGACGAACTTTTGAAAACTGCTGCTGGCGTCGACTTCGTTCTCTTGCTCTCCGAGAAAGGAAATGATGTTCATGGCTCATTTCGCTCGACCAACAAAAATACAGACGTTGCTGAGATCGCCAAACTCTTTGGTGGCGGTGGCCATGTCATGGCAGCAGCTTTTCAAATAAATAACTCGACACTAGAAAAAGCTTCGAATATGATTATCACCAAGATCAAGGAATACCAGATGACCAAACAGTCCAAGCTCTAGGTTTAATGTCGCGCCCGCACAATTGTCATTGCGATCCAGCTCTTTTTTAAAAAGGGCTGGAGTGGCAATCTTTCAAAAAAATTGAATTTAATAATTCTGAAGTGGCAATATTAAGTTGAACTTCTTCAACTTAATTTGCCTCTCCAGAGTTGAGAGTGCACGGATGACGTCAGAAATGAGTCTGGAACACACAGCCATGGATACCATGGCACTGATCGGTTCCGACAGCGGGTTGTACACGTTGCCGGTACAGATCACCGAGCTGTACAAGCTTCTCGATGAGTACGGCCTGGTACGTGGCGAAGACGTGCCGGCGACCGAGTTCTTCGCGAAGCGGAACGTCGGCATCCACTGCGCCATCGTCGAACTACTCTACCAGGAGTGGGCCGAGAACGATCGCAGGATCCCCCGCCTCGAGGCGCTGCTCGTCGCCACGATCGAGTCGTGAAAGGAGGTGCCAGCGATGGCAGCACAATTAGTCGCGCCAGACGAAGCAGTCACCGACAAGATGGTGGCTCTCTCTGACCTGCCACTCGGTGCAGTCTTCTGCGGGAGTGACAAGCTGGTGTATCGTCGGCGAGACCTCGGCGGGACCGAGCGTCTCGTCGAGGCGATCAACGACGACGGCACCGTCGAGCCGTGCCTGTACTCCCGTGACATCTGGGGTGACACATGGGGCAGGACGGCTGTTTCCATCGTCGACCAGAGCAAGCTCGGCGTCACGATCGCCAAGTGTGGGTTCAAATTGGTGCCCGGTGGCTTCGATTGTATAGCGGAGTCGTACACTCCCGAGAAACGGTGACGGAAACCACCGTCACCCATCCGCCAGATCCCCTACCGCGCGCCGGTGCGGGATCTGGATGGAATTAAAATAAATTATTTGAAACAAAAATATTGATCTAAATATTTTTTAAATTCTACAATATTGGACGATCGTCTAGATTTGTAGAATTTTTTAAATGCTTTTTGTTTTAATACTTAAAGTGTCTCCTTTAATTTTTTAGTCAATGGTGTACTATTATAATAATGAATGGTGTGCATTGATAAGAAAAAAATTGAACGAAGCTGTTTTTTGTTTTTTTGTGTAAATGTAGCAAGGAGTAAATATGGCAAAGATTAAGGAGATTAAAGCTAGAGAAATTCTCGATTCGCGAGGCAATCCGACAGTCGAAGTTGATCTGACACTTGATGACGGTCTCCGCCATCTGGCGGACGGCCGCGCTGCTGTCCCCTCCGGCGCCTCGACCGGCAGTCATGAGGCGGTCGAACTACGCGATGGCGATCTACGCTATAGCGGTAAAGGTGTCGAGAAGGCAGTCGAAAACGTCAACACCGTTTTGCGTACTAATCTAATCGGCAAAGAATTTGATCAATCAAGCCTCGATTACTCAATGGTCGATCTCGATGGCACTGAAAACAAAAGTAATCTTGGCGCCAATGCTCTGCTCGGCGTCTCCCTTGCTTTTGCTCACGCCGCCGCTAAAAGTGAAAAAATTGCTCTCTATAGATATTTTGCCAAAATCGCTGAGCTTGATGAACCGATGCGATTACCCGTACCGATGATCAATATCTTAAATGGTGGTAAACATGCAGCAAATTCCACCGACTTCCAAGAATTTATGATTATGCCGCTTGGCGCCCCTAGTTTCAAGGAAGCACTTCGCTACGGCGCAGAAACTTTTCACGCGCTGGAAAAAATACTGGCTGAGCGCGGATTTAATACAAATGTTGGCGACGAGGGTGGTTTCGCTCCATCTCTGCCGACAAATGAAAGCGCGCTCAAGCTGATCGTCGAAGCGATTGAAAAAGCCGGCTATACGCCAGGCAAAGATATCTCTGTTGCCATCGATCCGGCGGCAACCGAATTTTACATCGACAACAAGTACAACCTAAAAACGGAAAACCGCTCGCTGACAAGTACTGAGATGGTCGACTACTACGACAAATTGTGTAGCAAATATCCGATCGTTTCGATCGAGGACGGTTTTGCCGAAGATGACTGGGAAGGTTTCAAATTGCAAACTGACAAAATCGGTAAGAAAATTCAGATTGTTGGTGACGATCTGTTTGTGACAAATATCAAGCGACTAGAGCGTGGTATCGACGAGAGTGTGACCAATTCAATCTTAATCAAACTCAATCAGATCGGCACAGTTTCAGAGACAATCAGCGCCATTAAGATGGCTCACGACGCCGGCTACACCGCCGTTGTTTCTCATCGAAGCGGCGAAACTGAAGATACAACCATCGCCGACTTCGTTGTCGGCCTTGGCACCGGCCAGATCAAGACCGGCTCGGCTTGCCGTTCTGAGCGGATGGCAAAGTACAATCAATTGCTACGTATCGAGGAAGAACTCGGCGACAAAGCCATATTCCCCGGCGTGGACGCGCTGAAAAGAAAATGATCAGAAGATTGAAATTCACAAAAATTCGATCTAAACTATAGTTATGTTCAAAGAAAACTCAAAAACGACGAACGACGACTTAGCAAGAATGATTGCCAGGGAATTTAACCGTGTCTCGGAACAATTTGGTGAAGTAAATAAAAATTTTGCAAGAATTGATCAACGGTTTGAGCAAATTGATCAACGGTTTGAGCAAATTGATCAACAGTTTGAGCAAATTGATCAACGGTTTGAGCAAATAGAGACTAGGTTTGACAGATTTGAGAAACGGTTCGATGATTTTGAAACAAAAACAGATCTTAATTTTGAGCGACTTTGGCGTGAAATTAATAAAATTAACAGCAGACTTGATGCAATCGAAAAACGCACTTTCGAAGATAACGATCTCGCGCTGAGTGAACTTGAAAAAATTAAAAGCAGGGTTGCAGCCCTAGAGCGACAAATAAAAACAATAAAATGTTAAATGGGAGGCTAAATGAAACCATGGCTCAAAATTGTACTAACGATCGTGATCACCGGAGGAGTTGTCGGTGGCATAACTTATTATTTTGTCAACAAAAATGCGACAGCTGACAAAAACAATCTGCAAAGTCAGATTGATGATTTGAATAAGAAATTGAGCGATGCGAAGACAGCACTAACAACAGCGCAGACAGTTGCTTCTTCGACTTCAAACTCGAGTATAAGTTCGACCAGCACATCTGTTGCAGATTCAGCTACAACTTCCACTACTTGGAAAAATTACTCAAATACTGCCTATGGATTTTCGATGACTTTTCCGAATGACAACTGGAAAGGATATAAAACTGCCGAAAAAACACCTTCTGGCAACACAAAATCCATTTATTTCTGCGTGAAGACAACTGGCAATAGCTGGAAAGATTCTGTGTGTGAAGATGGCTACTATAGCATAGTAGCAGTCGGTGTATATACAAAAGCGCAATGGAACGTTGTTGCAAGCGAAGATACTCCCGAATCAGAAAGTAAAATTGCTGAGAATTCAAACTATGTGTTCACTCTCGCGCACGCCCAAGATGTCCCTGATGATTTAGTAAACGTGAATTTCAATACTGACGCATTAACGAGTTCGTTTAAAGCAAACTGAGCTATCACCTACTAGTTTCAAATGTTTCGCCATTTTGTAGATATGGTGTCAGATTTGGTGAGCTCAAAATCCGTGTTAGCATCGAGTTTTTGACTGCGTCGGTGGCGAGTTGCGGATAGAGTTTTTTCGATTGAACTGGAGTAAATTTTAGTTCTAATTTGTCAACCGTAATCGTGCCGGTCACGATTAAACCTTGCTGGGTATCAGCCGAGAAGGTTTGATCGAAGACGAAGTTACCGAGTGAGTAAATAATCGGTTTGCTTTTGTAAACGTCGACATCCTCGACAACGTGCGGATGACTGCCGATAATTAAGTCCGCACCGGCATCGATCCAGGCATTGGCGGCGGTTTCCTGTGATGAAGTGTGAGTCAGAGAGTATTCAGTTCCCCAGTGCGGGAAGACGATAACAAATTTCCCCTTGTCTTTTTCGCTTTTGATCGCCGCGTTGATTTTGGCGTTTTCAGTAAAAGCTAGATAATCGACACAAACAATGGTGACGGGAATCGTCGTATCGTATTCGACGATATTGCTCTCATCAAAGCCGGTCTGTGAGCCGGCGTATTTTATATTGGCGTCAGATAATGATTGCCGAGTCGAATTTAGACCTGATACACCAGCATTTAGGGTATGATTGTTGGCCAGTGAGACGCCGTTTAAATTCAATGATTGTAATGTGGAAATTGTTTCCGGCGGCATGTTGAAAACTAGAGCGCGTGTCGGATAATCATCGACGATCGGCGCTGGTGATATCGGCCCCTCTAGATTGGCGAAGCGAATATCTGAGTCGGAGAAAAGCGTCTTGTCGAGATTGTCAAAGATGTGGGTGAGACCAATGTTTTTGAATGAGTGATTGACATAGCGATCAAACATCATGTCGCCAGCAAAGGCAAAAGTGGTTGTTGGGGCTTTAACTGGAGTCGCTGATTCAGCAGTAAAATCATCAGCATTTTTTGCCACTGGTGACACTTTCCCCTCCGGTGCTCGCGCACTTCCCGCCAACCAGAAAAATGCCGCCATCATCGCGACAAATGCCAGAATAAATACCAGCCTTCGACGTTTTTTTCTTTTCATACTTATTATTATACCGCGAAACACATATAATGTTGATTTTTGAGGTGAAATAAGGTATAACATATAGGTAAATTAATTAGGGAGAAACCGGTGCGAGGCACCGCAGTCTATAAAGTAATTAAAGTTAAAAAGTTCATAAAGTGATTAAAGACTTTACGAACCTTAAAAACTTTCTACTTTACAAACTAGCGCGAAGCGCTTCGCTTGCCGGCTGAAAGGAAAAAAGGAAATGGCAGAATCACAGGAAAACAAAGATCGTCGAGAGGACCTGATTAAAAAGTATCAGACTCACAAGGACGACACTGGTTCGACAGAGGTGCAGATCGCAATTTTGACCAAGAAGGTCTCTGATCTGACCAAACACTTGAAGGACCACAAGAAGGACTTTGATTCTCGTCGCGGACTTCTAATGATGGTTGGCAAACGTCGCCGCTTGCTAAACTACCTGAGAAAAACTGACGAGGAAAAATACACCAAGCTGATCGCTGACTTGGGATTAAAAAAATAATTACCTAAGACGAAGCAGGTACGCCTGCTTTTCTTAGTTAATTAACAATTAGCGAAAGTCAAAAGACAAGTAGTATGAAGTATGAAGTTATAAGTATCCAAATAATATACTAATAACTCTATACTTTATACTTTGGTCTCAATACTCTTTCGGAAGAAAGGATCAGAAATGATCAAGAAACTCGAGTTTACAACTCGCACCTACGAGGTGGATTTTGGTGGTAAAAAATTAACGCTGGAGACAGGTAAATTAGCTGGTCAAGCCAGTGGTTCGATTACGGCACGCTACGAGGACACGATCGTTTTGGCAACTGTCTGTCTCAATTCGGAACCAAAAGAGGGTATGGATTATTTTCCTCTGATGGTTGAATTTGAAGAGAGGTTTTATGCCGCCGGAAAAATTTCCGGCTCTCGTTTTATCAAACGTGAAGGTCGTCCATCTGACCGCGCCATTTTGGCCGGACGCAAAATTGATCGACCGATTCGTCCTCTCTTCCCGAAATCTTACCGCAATGACGTTCAGATTATCGTCACTGCGCTGTCCTATGACGGCTCGATCGACCTGGCGACTCTCGGTACTGTCGCCGCATCTGCTGCACTGATGCAAACCAGCGCTCCTTTCAAGGGGCCAATCGCTGCGATCAACGTCGGTCTGATAGATGGACAATTTGTTCTCAATATGACCGAGGATGAGATGGAAAAATCGGCTCTCAATTTGAATTTTGCTGCCAATACCGAGCGAATTATGATGATTGAAACCGAGGCAAACGAAGTGCCAGAAGAGAAGATTTTCGAAGCGATGGAGTATGGCCACAAGGCGATGCAGGCCGTGATCGAGATTCAACATAAGATTGCCGAAGACCATCAACGCCAGGTTGCCGAAGATGCAGAAGAAAAGATTATTGGTGTTCACGCCGAGGTCTATAATCTAGTTGCCGACAAAATTAAGGATGCTTTGGCGGAAATGGATGAGGCCGCTAGAAAATTGAAATTAAAAGCCTACGAAGATGAGGTTCTCTCGACACTTGAAGGGAATTACAAACAGGTTGAGATCCAGGGCGCATTTACAAAAATAGTTGAGAAAGAAATTCGTAGCTTGATCTTGGATAAAGGTATCCGCCCTGACAATCGCCAGATGGAAGAAATTCGCCCGCTAAATGTCGCTGTCGGTATTTTACCACGACCACACGGTTCCGCTCTCTTCACTCGCGGCGAGACTCAGGCTTTGACTATCGCGACACTGGCTTCTCCAGGAATGGAGCAATTTATCGACACGATGGAGGGAGAATCGACCAAACGTTATATGCACCATTACAATTTCCCGCCTTATTCTACCGGTGAAGTCAAGCCGGTTCGTGGTGTCGGCAGACGTGAAATAGGTCACGGTTATCTAGCTGAAAAAGCCTTAAAACCAATGATTCCTGATTCCGAAACTTTTCCATATACGATCCGTTTGGTTTCGGAAATTTTATCTTCAAACGGTTCTAGTTCGATGGCAGCGACCTGCGGTTCAACTTTGGCTCTGATGGATGCTGGTGTACCGATCAAGAAACCGGTTGCCGGTATCGCTATGGGCTTGGTAACGAATGATGACGCCTCACAATATCGCGTCCTGTCCGATCTACAAGGTCTTGAAGATTTTGCCGGCGATATGGATTTCAAGGTCACCGGTACTGCTGATGGCGTCACCGCGATTCAGATGGACACTAAAATCACCGGACTTACTTACGACATTGTTCGCGACACCCTCAGTCAGGCAAAGCAGGGGCGTATGGAGATTCTCGGCGCAATGCTCGAAGTTATCGGCGCACCACGTGAATCGATCTCCAAGTATGCACCAAAGATTGAATCAATTAAGATTAATCCGGACAAGATCGGTGAACTGATCGGACCTGGTGGCAAAAATATCAAGAAAATTGTCGAGGACTGTGGTGGCAAAGAAATCACCAGCATCGACATCGAGGATGATGGTACAGTGATGATTTCCTCAATTGATCCTGATATGGGCGCTAAAGCGATTGAAACAGTTAAGCTGATGACTCGCGAGATCAAGGTTGGCGAAATATTGACCGGTGAGATTATCGAGATTAAGAAGGATCGCATGACCGGCAAAGAGATCGGCGCCATCATGGCGATCTCACCAAAGATCGATGGTATGATTCATATTTCTCAGATCTCAAATGAACGCGTCGAGCGAGTCTCAGATAAACTCAAAGTCGGGCAGACCGTCACCGTCAAGGTCGTCGAGGTCGATCCGATGAAAGGTCGTATCTCGCTTTCGATCAAGGCAATGACCCAAAACGAACACGCCTAATTGTCGCATAACTTAGTTCACAACAAAACACCGTTGCAAAAGCGGTGTTTTGTTATTTTATCGATCTCAAAATCAGTCTGACCTGCTCTTGTGTCAGGCTGATTTCATTATTGAAGTTTTTGGTTTCAAGAAGCGACTCTATAAAAGCCGACAATGTCGAGGACAAAGATGAACGAGCGGCGGCTAATTGAACAAAAATTTCCTCCGTCGGTCGGTCCTTGTCGAGCATATCCTCGATGCCCCTGATTTGCCCCTCGATCCGACGTAAGCGGTTGTAAATACTTTGGTGCTTCATACTACGAAATACAAAAATACTAAATACAAAATTAATTGTCATCTCGAGCCATTGCTTGCCCGCCTTTGGCGGATAGCAAGGAAGGCGAGAGATCCTGTCGTATACGCGATGATGGGATCCTCACGTTGCCTGGCTTTGCCAGGACTCCTCTGGATGACAGTCAGATTGAAAATTGATATTTGATAATAGATCACTCTGGGGATAAAATTCTTTATCCCCAGCCATACCCCCTTGTTTCCACATTATACCCCCCTCTGGTATATTTACACTGTGGATAACCGTGTTTTTTGGGGATAATCCAACAAAATTTCTAATTGCTCTAATTGACTTAATTGTTCTAAGAAAATCTTGAAATCCCAATTTCTAAATTTTTGTCATTGGTGCTTGGTATTTTGTTTAGGTTAATTAGAAATTAGAATAATATGGTTAATTTATTATTTCATCCAAAACAAAAACCCCACGAATATACCGAGGGATTCTTGTAGATATGAGTTAACAGATGTTGTTTACTCTTCTCTTTTTCGTGGCGGACGGGCAAAGTCAACCTTGATAGCCCGGCCGACAATCTCTTTACCATCCAGCTCTTCTTTGGCCTTGGATGCCTCGTCGACAGTTTCATACTCGACAAAACCGAAACCTTTTGATCGGCCGGTGTCTGGGTATTTAACTACCGAAGCGGAGACAACATTACCACAAGAAGCGAAGGCTTCCTTGAGATCTTCATCGGTCGCAGCCCAAGCAAGACCACCAATGAAAAGTTTCTGATTTGGCTCAGCAGGAGCAAAATCTTCTCTTTTGTCTTCCATATTCACCTTAAGTAGATTTTAAATCGGTGCCAAACCAAGAAACTCTTGTACAGCACGCTAATCTAAAAAATCTAAATAATTAACCAAGCTTCGACCAGGAGTGCAAAATACACTCCTCGCTTTCAGCCTTTATAATATCGTAAAAAGAGTGAAAAATCCACGCTCAGCAAAAAATTTTTTAGTAAATTACCAACTCTGAGAGCTGTTTTATGATAGTAGCGATAAACGAATAACTGCCCTTAGCCAAAATTAGCTAGTTTTAGAGTGAAAAAACGTTAAATTTCGCCTTATATCAGCAGCTTATTTTGCTTGAAGGTAGGAGCTTTGACCTTCTTAATCTTGGCAATGTCGTCGATGACGAGCCAGCCTGACATCGTGCCAAAACCACTTTTGTCGATGTCAAATGGATTGATTTTCCGAATATCAGTCAAGAAAATCAGGATGCCAAATCGCTTATTTTTAATTTCGGAAAAAAAGCTGTCTGATTCTGATTTTGTCAGACCAAGCTGAGAATTATATTTATCCAGGAGCTGTCTGATCTTGGCAGGATTGAGACGATCATATTGCTTGACATCGGCGACTTTAGCACGCAACGTCACCGGCTGACCAGCATTTTTGAAATAAACGGCGTCGCCAGCAGTGATCTCGTCCCAAGGAGCCGTTCGCTGCAGATACCAGCGCGACTCGATCGTCTTGTCGCCGGATACAATTTTTTCCAGAAATCCCAAGCACGGACGCATAATGGCGACATGATCCCTCCGAGTAGAGATGAGAGCGAGTTGCTCCATACTTATAATTTAATCCTATAGTAGGAAATGTCAATAAAATTTAAACCAGAAGAATATTGCATAAGCGCTTTTCAGCACTTTGTACCAGTTATCAACAGTTGACAGCTATTGATCGGCAAATGCTAAACTACCAAATAGTACCTTGGGTCTTTGCGAGACGCCGAGCGTTTTGTGAGGATACAAGCTGGACATGTTTGGAATCCATGAAAAAGGATACGGCTGATGACGACCAAGCCCGCCATCGTATCGTTGGTCCCGTCACAAGGCACAACAACTGCTGAGTCACAGTCAAATGTAGAGATGCTGCCGGCGCAAGTGACGCTGCTCTCGAATGCTGATGTCAGCGAGTTGCTTGTGTCCCTTAGACGATTCGGCTTCAGGGTCAGTCGCGAGGATCTGTCGCTGATCACCAACAACAGGGTCCCAAACGCATACGACGTCCCCGACCAGACCACACCGCAGCTGTTTCGGCTCGGTCAAAATGTCTGCGCGGACAACGTCGGACAAGAGTTGATCGGTCAGCGTTACGCCGACTGGCGTCTCCTGATCGCACTTCTCTTCTGCCGCGACATCCCTTTGCCGGACAGGACAACGATTATCGCTGCTGATGCGATAGTCGAGAGCCCGCACGGGCTTCTCTACGGCACGCTCCAGCAATATGACGGCAACAGAGTCCTGGCCCTCATCACCCGCCACCGCATGCTAACAGACTGCCGTTGGCTAACCTATGGGTACAGCCCACGGGCTGGTCAGGGCTGCTTCCAGGGGATGTGAAACGACCCCTTGACTCGCTCCGCTTTCACAAGCGGACACTTACAATCCGTAAAGTTGCTACACGCAACGATGAAGATCCCCTCACCGGCACACACCCTGTGTCGGTGGGAAGGGTTTTTCCAAAAATCGTCGTTGCTAGATATATTTGGTTCTCTTGAACAAAAATCTTGGTACAAGCTGAGATTTTTATTATGTGGTGCAATTCTAATTTTGTCCCTGTTTTTATAACGGCCGTTGTAAAAAGAAGGACAAATTCTAGCTAAGAACTTGTTAGGTTTGTTTCAGCGGATCCCCACATCCTTGACATATTTCTTCATAATCTTCTGAGCTTCCTCCAGCTCTTCGTCAGTAAATGGCTCGTAATCGATCTCTTCGTTTATGCGCTTGGATTTCTTGTAATTTTGCAGGAAATAGCGCTTGGCTCCCTTGATCATCTCCCCCATCTTCTCAAAATCCTCTGGTTCGTGGATGGGATGACTGATAGTGGTGCGGAACTCATAATCGATGCCAGAGTTTCGAATCAAATCTATGCTTCGCATTATCTTTGATTCTAGGGACGGGGGGACGGAGGGACGGAGGGACGAGTCAAACGTTCCATGTTCCCTGTTCCTTATTCCTGCTGTCACCGAATATTTTGATAGCGGCGACTTCACGTCCATTGCAACATAATCAACATCACCATCCTTAATTATTTTTTCCAGCATGTCAGGGAAGGAACCGTTGGTATCGAGCTTGACGTCAAATCCCAGGGCCTTCAAGTGAGAGATGAACTTATCAGCGTCTCTGTTCATTAGCGGCTCACCGCCGGTGATACAGATGCCATTTAATTTGCCATAGCGTGATTCAAGAAACTCGAAAATTTGCTTCTCGGATAAGAGCGGATTGAATCGCTCTGGTAAGACAAGCTCTGGATTGTGACAAAAACCGCACCGGAAAGAGCAGCCACGGGTGAATACCGTGGCTGCTACGTGACCGGGAAAATCAACCAATGTAAGTTTCTGTATTCCTGCTATCTGCATTCGTTTATTGTTCAGTGTTTATCGGCTACGAAGCCCGTTTCGTCAGACGTTAGACGTTTATCGATACGGGGCTCGTTACCGTCGGCCG
>Ga0172368_10005311_pt1 | contig 14443 bp, 10 predicted proteins | sample Lak11m_FD_114540 | JGI IMG/M metagenome (GOLD analysis project Ga0172368, IMG submission 114540) | Freshwater microbial communities from Kabuno Bay, South-Kivu, Congo - kab_022012_11m | ecosystem: Environmental > Aquatic > Freshwater > Lake | place: Democratic Republic of the Congo: South-Kivu...
GGTTTCATCGCCGAGTTCTTCGGTGCGGTCCAGGCCGTCAAAGTCTCCACCGCCGAGGAGGGCGTGATCGCGCGCTTCAAGGAGCTGTGCGAGGAGCGGCGCGTGCTGGCCCTGCGCGACCGCCTGTTCAACGAGGTGCTCAACTCGATCTTCCACAACGCCGCCAGCCTGAGCACGGGCGTGATCCTGGTCCTGGCCGGACAGGCCATGCAGGCCGGCAGCTTTACGGTCGGCGATTTTGCCTTGTTTGTTTACTACCTGGAATTCCTGGCCGACCTGACCGCCTTCACCGGCCTGCTGATCGCGCGCTACCGCCAGATCGGCATCTCGGTCGAACGCATGCAGCGCCTGATGGAAGGCGCGCCGGACGAGGGGCTGATTGAGTTCAGCCAGATCTATCTTGACCAGCCGCTGCCCGAGGTGCTCTACCCCGTTAAGACCGAAGAGGGTCAATTGCGCGAGCTGCAGGCTCACCACCTGAGTTTCCGCTTCCCCAATTCGCCGAATGGCATTGAAGATATCAACCTGCGCCTCGAGCGCGGCAGCTTCACCGTGATCACCGGGCGGGTCGGCTCGGGCAAGACGACCCTGCTGCGCGTGCTGCTGGGCCTGCTGCCCAAAGGCAGCGGCGAGGTGCTGTGGAACGGCCAGCCTGTGGCCAAACCTGGCGAGTTTTTCACCCCGCCCAACTGCGCTTACACCTCGCAGGTGCCGCGCCTGTTCAGCGATTCGCTGCGCGACAACATCCTGATGGGCCTGGACCGCGACGACGGCGACGTGCTGCGCGCGGTGCGCTCGGCCGTGATGGACAAGGATTTGGAGCAGTTCGAAGGCGGCCTGGATACCAAGGTCGGCCCCAAGGGCGTGACCCTCTCGGGCGGGCAGATGCAGCGCACCGGTGCGGCGCGCATGTTCGTGCGCACCCCCGAGCTGCTGGTTTTCGACGACCTGTCCAGCGCGCTGGACGTGGAGACCGAGCGCGTGCTGTGGGAGCGCGTCTTCGAGACACCCGGCCGGACCTGCCTGGTCGTTTCGCACCGCAAGACCGCCCTGCGCCGCGCCGACCACATCATCGTGCTCAAGAACGGGCGCGTCGAAGCCGAAGGCAAGCTGGACGACCTGCTTGAAACCTGCGAAGAAATGCAGCGCCTGTGGAAGGGTGAAGTGAAATAAGCACCCCACCCCCAACCCCCGCCCCGGGGCGGGGGCAAAGCCATTTTTTTGCAGTTTATGTGCCGCTTGCGGCACATAAACTGCATTTCATTTAAGACTTAGCCCTGCGCGGCCAGAATTTGGCGGTGCAGGGCGATGTTTTGCAGATAGGTCTGGCGGTAGGGGCTGTCTTCGGGGATCATGGCATACTTGCGCATCAGCTCGGCGCAGGCCTGGGCGTGGGCCTGGCGCGCTTCCTCGGCCTGGCCGCTGGCGGCCAGAGCCTGGCCGCGCAGAAAATAGACTTCCTCCGAGGTACACTCGATGATCTGGATGAAGCCGTAGCTCTGGTAGATCTCCAGAGCGGTCTGTGAATCGCGCAGGGCCAGCGCGCGGAAATGGTCGCGCTCGCCGTCGTCCGTTAGCATGCCGGTCAGGGCCAGGGCTGCCGTGCAGGAGACGCAGCAGGCCGCCATGTGATACTGGCGCGAAATTTTTTGCGCGTGCACCAGCCCGATCACCTCTCCCACGAGCTCGATCGCCCGGCGGCAGTCGGCCTCGCCGCCGCGCTGCACGCACAGGATGGCGTGGTTCAGGCGCACCGCGCCGCGCCCCAGCTCATAGGTTACCTGCTCGGCCAGGGCGTAGGCCAGATCGAGGTTCTTTTGGGCCTGTTCAAAATCGCCGGTCATGGCGTAAAGCTGGATCGTGCGCAGCAGCGGGTAGAGGCTGCTGGCCAGCTTGCTGGTCAGGCTGAACGCCTGGCGCACATCCTGCAGCGCCGCCTTGTAATCGCCCAGGTACAGCCCTTTGGCCTGCGCCAGCGAAGTGAGGATAAAACCCTCGCTCAGCCGGTCGCCGATCTCGCGGCACAGCTCCAGCCGGCGGGCTTCATAATCGACCAGCTGGCTGTAATAATTGCCCGCGCGTTCCACCGCCATGCTTTGAGCCGAGAGCAGTTTGATTTCGATCGTTTTGTCGGCAATCCGCCGGTTGAGCTCCACCGCGCGCGCCAGGTATTCCTCGCTGAGCGCCAGGTTGTCCAGCCCATAGGTTTCAGCCAGCCCCAAGAGCAGCACGATCTCGCGGCGCGGGTCGTCCAGCTCGCGCGCCAGATCGAGAGCCTGCGCCGCGACCTGGTAGGCGGCATGTTCGCTCCTGGCCAAAAGCTGCCCGGCCTTGACGATCAGCGCCTCCAGCTGGCGGTGGCGGTCGCCGAGCTGGCAGGCCAGCTGGTAGGCCTCTTCGGCCATCGCCAGGCCGGGGTCGAGCGCGTCGCGCCGGTCGGGGCGGGCGGTTTCGGGCTGGCTTAACAGGGCATCGATCAGCCAAACCGGCTCGGCGTTCTCGCCGCGCGCGATCTCGAGCAGCTGGCGCGCGTCGCGCGTGCCGGCTTCGACGTCCCCGGCCAGGTAAAAGTCATGATAGCGCCCGCGCAGGGTTTCAAAGCGGGTGGAGAGCAGGGCCTTCTTTTCAAAAACCGTCTCGGCTTCGATCTCCAGCTCATCGAGCAGTTCGAGCGCGCGCGTGTGATGGTCGAGCGCCTCGGCCGTGGCGAAAAATTCGTGAGCCTGCTCGGCCGCCCAACACGTGTAAAACAGCTCTTTGCGCAGGTCGCCGCCCTGGCGGAAATGATAGGCGATCAGAGCCTGCGAGTGGCGCTGCTGCAGGTCGGCGATTTCTTCCAGAATCTCGGCGGTGCGCTGGTGGTAACCGCCGCGCTGCGAGCTGAGCAGGCTGTCATAGGCCGCCTCGCGGATCAGGTTGGACTTGAAGGCATATTCCGCGCCCATCTCGGTGCTGCGCCCGGTGCGCTCGATCACGCGGTCGCTCATCAGCGCGTCCAGGCAGGCGCGCAGGTCCAGGCTGGCCCCGGTCATCGCCTGCAGCGCGCCCGACCAAAACACCGGGCCGATCACCGCCGCCAGCTGCAGCACATAGCGCTCGTCGTCGTTCAGGCGGTCGAAGCGCGCCTGCAGCAAGCGCAGCATGTTGGCCGGCATGTCCAGGGTGGTCAGCGCGCGGGTCAGGCGCCAGCCGCCGCCCTGCGCGTCCTGAACCAGCGCGCCGGTTTCGATCAGCGTGCGGAAAATTTCGATGATATAGGCCGGCATGCCGCCCGAGTTCTTGACCAGCAGCGAGCGCGCTTCGGGCGGCAGCATGTCCTCGCCGGCCAGGGCCTGCACCAGGCGGTCGCAGGCCTCATCGTCCAGCGGCTGCAGGTCGATCGAAAGCAGGTACTGCGGGTAGGAGATTTCAATCGCGCGGCGCAGGTTCCAGACGTCCGCCGAGCGCTCGGGCCGGTAGGAGAGCAGCCAGAGCAGCGGCGCTTCTTCGACCAGCGGCAGGCAGTAGTTGATCAGCTCGATCGAGGACGGGTCGCTCCACTCTGTGCCAGTCGAAGTGATCACCACCGCGCGGGTTTTGAGCAGGCGCGCCAGCCAGCCGCGCACCGCCGCCTGCAGCTGAAAGCGCAGCGCTTCGCCATCCAGGTATTTGACCTTGCTCTGGTAGTGCTCTTCGAGCGGCAGCTCGAGCATCGTCGCCAGGTAGGGGTAATATTCGCCCATCTCGTCGCCCCACAGGCGCTCCGCTTCTTCGCGCAGGCGCTGGTGCAGGTCGGCGCAGTCTTCGCCCTGGCAAAGCGCCAGCCAGCTGGTCAGCAGCTCGGTCCACAGCGAATAGGGCGAGTTCCAGTCGTAGGTGCGCGAGCGATTCGAGAGCCAGAGGGTCGCCTGCGGCCCATCGCCGCCCAGACCGTACAGGTCGGAGAGGATCGAATCCTGGCGCAGCACGTGCCGGCGCAGCTGGCGGATCAAGCCGTTCTTGCCCACGCCGGTTTCACCGCTGATCAGTACGATCCCGCCCCGCCCGTTTTCCAACTCGGTATATTTTTGCTTCAGCCAGGCGAACTCCTCGTCGCGCCCGATCACATCGACCGAATAGCCGAAGACCTCCATATCGGTCAGGCGTTCTGCCTCCGAGCGCGATTCGAGCGGGCGGTAGACCATAATTGGGTGGCTGAGGCCCTTGACGGTCAGCTCGCCCAGCGGCTCCCAGACGAAGCGCGAGATCAGATGGCGGTAGGTGTGGTCGCTGGCCAGGACCGTGCCGGGGGCCGCCGCGCTTTCCATGCGCGCCGCGACGGTGATGGCGATGCCCATGGCGGTGTCCTCGCGGAACTGGCTGCGCTCGCCCACCCCGCCCACGATCACCTCGCCGGTGCTGACCCCCACGCGCAGCTTGACGCCGCGGGTGGATTTTCCGGCCAACTCGCGCTCAAATTCGGCCATCTTTTTCTGCATGGCCAGCCCGGCCAGCACAGCCCGCTCGGGGTCGTCTTCGCTGGCTTTCTCGACCCCAAAGAAGGCCACCAGCCCGTCGCCGCGGAACTGGTCGACCTGCCCGCCGTAGCGGTAGATTTGGGCCTCGAGCGTCGAGAGGATGCGCGACATCAGGTCGACCCAGGCCTCGTTGCCGATCTCTTCCAGCAGGTTGGTCGAGCCAGCCACGTCGGCGATCACCACCGAAATGACGCGCCGCTCGCCTTCCATGATCGGCGGTTCGGCCGCTTTGTCTGCTTGGGATTCGGCGGTTTGCGCGGCGGGTGGGGCGGCAGACATCAGGACGGCGTTCTCAAAGGCCGCCCCGCAGCGCCCGCAAAAGCGGAACTGGAGCGGGTTGGAAAAACCGCAGCGCGGGCAGGCCTGGCCAACCGTCAGCCCGCACATGCCGCAAAACAACATGCCTGGCGGGTTGTCAAACCCGCAGGATGGGCAGTGGATCGGGGCCGAAAACGAAACGCTCATTTGCCCGAAGCCCGCAATGCCTTTTTCGTGGTGATTGCAAGCCATCGGCGCGCAATCACCACGAAGTTATCCAAAAGCCCCTGGGTTTAGAGATTGTCGAGGGCCAGGCGGAAGCGGCGGGCCAGCTCCTCGAGGATGGTCACGGCCATGTCGGCGTCTTCGCGCAGCAGGGCCATGAAATCCCAGCGCGTCAGCACCAGGCAGCGCGTGGCTTCGGTGGTGGTGGCGGTGGCGGTGCGCAGGCCGTTATCCAGCAGGGCCAGCTCGCCCAGGAAGTCGCCAGGGCCCATCTGGTTGACCAGCGCCTTGGTGCCATCGGCGCGCTCGCGGATCACATCCACCTTGCCGGACTGGACGATAAAGAACCCCTCCCCGCCCTGACCCTGGGTCACAATCTGCGCGCCAGATGGGAAATCGCGTTCCACGAAGCGTTTGGCCAGCTGTTCCAGCTGATGTTTTTTGAGGCCGTGGAAGACCGGCACTTTATAAAGGAAATTCACGACATCGGCAGGGTTCGTCATACTCTTCCTTTCCAATCCAGGCATGAAAACGGGCAAGCGGCGCTGATCGCAAAATCAGCTGCGTTGGCAATGAATGCAATTAGTGTAGCATAAAATGGATCGACTTCACAAGTTTCGCACGAATTTTTGGTTCACGTGAATTCATCAAATGCATACAATGTTTTTGTTGTTTCTAATGCCAGATTCATTGCAGTGCGCGAATATGTGGTATATAATCATTTCAACTGTTGACAAAAAAACAGAAATTCACAAACCTATTTCAGTTCAGTACCTGAGACATGCCACGGTCGCCGATACCCTGGATCTTCAGGTCTCAATGTGATGTGGTAACAGAAGGAGGTGGTCGGAGAGGAAGAATGTCGTTTGTCGCCTGTTTTGTTTGTACCAATCGATTTTGATTTTTGTATCTGGAGGAATTGAACAATGGGAACTAAGAAATTGACGCGCCGCGAATTTTTGCTCGTCTCAGCAACCGGCGCTGCCGGCGTAGTGCTCGCAGCTTGCGCGCCCGCCGCCACCCAGGCCCCCGCGGCCGAACCGACCAAGGCCCCTGTCGCTGAAGCGACCAAGGCCCCCGCCGCGACCCCCACGCCCATCCCGACCCAGGCCGCCACCGCCACCCCCGTGCCGACCGCCAAGCCCGAAGTCGCCAAGGAATCGCCCGTTTTGGCTGAACTCGTCAAAGCCGGCAAACTGCCCCCGCTTGAGCAGCGCCTGCCCAAGGTCCCCCTGACCCTCGCCCCGCTCTCTGGCAAGGGCACCTACGGCGGCCGCATCCGCACCTTCTGGCGCGCTGGCTGGAACGGCTTCTTCCAGGAGCACCAGTACGGTCACTCGCCCCTGCGCTGGATCGATGACGGCCTCGGCATCGCCCCCGGCACCATGGACAAGTGGTCCGCCAACGCCGACAACAGCGAATGGACCTTCCACATGCGCGAAGGCCTCAAGTGGTCGGATGGCAAAGACTGCACCGTTAACGACATCATCTTCTGGTGGGAAGAAGTCACTCAGCGCACCGAAGCCGCCAACCCCGACGCGATCCCCGACTTTGGTCAGGATGCTGTTGGTAAGCTGGCCGAGTTCAGCAAGAAGGATGACTACACCCTGGTGATCAAGTACGGCACCCCCGCTCCTTTGACCGCCAAGCGCCTGGCGATGTGGACCAACGCCAACATCGGCCCTCGCTTCATCATCCCCGCCCACTACGTCAAGCAGTTCATGCCCAAATTCAACACCGAGATGAAGGATTGGACCAAGTTCAATGAAATGGCCAATACCTACACCAACCCGGAAATGCCCTCGTTGAACTCCTGGGTGCTGACCAAGTACGAAGCCGGCAAGGGTATGACCGCCGAGCGCAACCCGTACTACTACTGCGTCGACACCGAAGGCAATCAGCTGCCCTACATCGACGGTGAGGACTGGATCGCCACCCAGGACACCCAGGTTGAGCTGCTCCAGGTTCGCCAGGGCTCGATCGACTGGGTCCATTTCCACGGCTTTGCTCTGTCCGACATCTCGACCCTGAAGGACAACTCGGAAGCTGGCGGCTACAACGTCCTGCTGTGGGACGGCGGCTCCGGCACCGGTATGATGTACTTCCCCAACTATGACATCGACGATCCCAAGCTGAGCAAGCTCTATCGCACCCCCGAATTCAAGCAGGCCCTTTCGCACGCCATCGACCGCGCCACCATCCAGAAGACCGTGTACTACAATACCGGCTTCCCGACCACTGGCACGATGAGCCCCAAGGCCTTCGAATTCAACTTCAACGCCGAAGCGCAGGCCTTCTACAAGAAGTCCCGCGATGCCTATGTGGCCTTCGACACCGCCAAGGCCAAGGAACTGCTGGCCAAGGCCGGCTACGCTGGCGAAGAAATCCGCATCGACCTGCCCGCTGACGCTGGCCAGGAATGCTTGCAGGTGCTCGAAATCGTCAAGAAGAACTGGGAAGCCGCCGGCATTAAGGTCGTCGTCAACCAGATCACCGGCACCGCTTTCGACGCGCTGTGGAAATCCGGCAAGGGCTCGATCCACACCAACTGGGAAGTTGGCGATGGCCCCGATCACCTGCTCTACCCCTCCTGGGTTGTCCCGAACGAGCCCGACCGCTGGGCGCCGCTCTCCGGCCGCCTGCTCCAGGTCGCTGGCACCCCGCAGGAGACTGCTGAGAAGGATGTCAACCCGTGGGACCGCAAACCCCCGCGCTTCAACAAGGACGACGCGCAGTACAAGGGCACCCCGATTGAGAAGATCCATGCGCTGTATGCCAAGGCCGTCGTCGAAACTGACGAAGTCAAGCGCGCCAGCCTGGTCTGGGATATGTGGAATATCCACATTGAACAGGGCCCCTTCTTCATCGGCACCGTGGCCAACCCGCCGCGCATCATCATCGCCAGCAAGAAGATGAAGAACGTCCCGACCAAGGAACAGCTCAAACTCGGCGGCTTTGTCAACCCCTGGATCATCCCCTACCCGGCTGTTGTCAACCCCGAAACCTGGTCCTACTAGGATAATCCGTAAATCAAAGCGAAGGGCGCATGCTCCACAAGGGCTGCGCCCTTCATTCCACCCAATTTCGGATTCATGGCGAACATCACCGGCCTGAGCCGGTGAACGGGGAGGAGGACAGCCAACAGTGCAAGCTGTTGGACCTCCTCCCTTGTTTTTATCCAAGGCCCCTGGCGGTTTAGGAGTTAAACATGTTTCAATATATCATGCGGCGGCTGGGATACATGCTGGTGACGATCGTGATCGTGGCTATCCTCGGCTATATCATCATCGAGCTGCCCCCGGGCTCTTACGTTGACGCGGAAGTAGCTCGTTTGCGCGCGATGGGCGGCAACATGGCCCCCGAGCAAATTGAGGCGCTCTACCAGCGCTTTGGACTGGATAAACCCCCCTACCAGCGCTTTCTGAAATGGAGCATCGGCCTTTCGATCGATAACGGCGCGGTCAGTTTCAGCGGCGGGTTTATTCGCGGCGATTTTGGCAAATCCTTCCAGTACAACATGGAAGTCAATAAATTAATCTGGGACCGTCTTGGCCTGACCCTGCTCTTTTCTATGTTATCTCTCGTTTTTAGCTGGGTGCTGGCGATCGGGGCAGGCGTCTACTCCGCCACCCACCGCAATTCCATCCCAGACTATTTCATCACGGTTCTGCAATTTATCGGGCTTTCGATGCCCAGCTTCCTGCTTGCGCTGCTGCTGATGGTTTTTGCCCAGGATGTCTTGAAACAGGAGGTGGGCGGCCTGTTTTCCTCCAACTATATTAATGCGCCCTGGTCCTTTGCTAAATTTATGGATTTGATCGGCCACATGTGGATCCCGATCATCGTCATCGGCGCCAGCGGCACGGCCTGGCTCTCACGCGTCATGCGCGCCAACCTGCTGGACGTGATGAACATGCAGTACGTGCAGACCGCGCGCGCCAAGGGCCTGACCGAGAACGTGGTGACCTGGAAGCACGCCTTCCGCAACGCGATCCACCCGCTGATCATGGTGCTGGGCGGATCATTGCCCGGCCTGATCTCTGGCGAGACGCTGGTGGCTTTGGTGCTCAACCTGCCGACTACCGGCCCGCTTTATATCAACGCCCTGCTGCAGAAAGACATGTATCTGGCCGGCGCCTTCCTGATCTTCCTGGCCGTGGCGCTGTTGATCGGCAACCTGGGTGCAGATATCCTGCTGGCCTGGGTTGACCCGCGCATCCGCTACGAGTAATCAGAAACGAGGAACTTATGGCACAAGCAGTCACCCCCGTTCCGCAAGGCTCTGCCGCGGAAGAACAGATCAAGGACGTTGGCGCGCTATCCCAATGGACCCTGATCCGCATGCGCTTTATGCGCAACCGGCTGGCCATGGTCGGCACCATCGGCCTGATCATTATGTACATTCTGGTCTTCCTGGGCGATTTCATCGGCCCCAATGAGTTTTCCCACCAAAACGACAATTATGTGTTCGGCGGCCCCAGCCAGTTCACCCTGACCGGCTCCGATGGCAAGTTTGGCCTGTATGTGTACGGCACGACCACCGTGCTCGATGAAGACAGCTTCAAGTTCGTGGTCAGCGTTGACAAGAGTGTGACCATCCCGGTCAAGTTTTTCGTCAAAGGCGACCCGATCAAGGTTCTGGGCTTCATCAATACCGATATGCACCTGTTTGGTACGGGTGACCCTGAGCAGCGCATCTACCTGATGGGCGCCGACTCGATCGGGCGCGATGAGTTCACGCGCACCCTGGTCGGCGGGCAGATCTCGATGACGGTCGGTTTGATCGGCGTGTTGATGAGCATTATCCTTGGGTCAATCCTCGGCACCGCATCGGGTTACTTCATGGGCCTGGCCGACGATGTGATCCAGCGCACGATCGAAGTGATTTCCTCCTTCCCGACCATCCCGCTGTGGGCCGCGCTGGCCGCGGCGCTGCCGCCGGTCTCTGAAGATTTCACCGCCCTCGACCGCTACTTCCTGATCACGGTGGTGCTCTCCTTCGTCAGCTGGACCGGCCTGGCCCGCCAGCTGCGCGCCAAAGTCATGGCTTACCGCTCGGCCGACTTCTGCCAGGCGGCCATTGCCGCCGGCGGCACCGACGCGCGCATCATCTTCGTGCATATGCTGCCCAACGCTTCCAGCCATATCATCGTCACCTCGGCCCTGGCCATCCCCGGCATGATCCTGGGCGAGACCTCGCTCAGCTTCCTTGGTCTGGGCATCCTGCCGCCGCTGGTCAGCTGGGGCTCACTGCTGCGTGAATCGCAGCAGGTCTCCGTGATCATTCAGCACCCCTGGATCCTCATCCCCGGCCTGGCGGTCGTCATCACCGTGCTGTTCTTCAGCTTCCTGGGCGATGGCATCCGCGACGCGGTTGATCCCTATTCCATCTAAAAGAGAAGAGAGATAGCAATGAGCGAATCGACGGGATCTAAAACGGCTGTCAAAGAAGATGTCATCCTGCGGGTGAAAGATCTTCACACCTATTTCTATACTGAGTTGGGCGTCGCGCGCGCATTGAACGGGGTCAGCTTCGACATCCCCGCCCGCAAAGTCATGGGCGTGGTGGGCGAATCGGGCTGCGGCAAGAGCGTGACCGCGCTGGCCTGCATGCGCTTGCTGGCCAAATCGGCGCGCATCCCCAAAGGCGAGATCAAGCTGTTCCGCCACGACAAGCAGACTCAGGCGGTCGCGGAAGAGATCGACCTGCTGGCCCTCGACCGTATGAGCCCGCAGATGCGCGCCATCCGCGGCGCCGAGCTGGCCATGATCTTCCAGGAACCGATGACCTCCCTCAACCCGGCTTATACGGTCGGCGACCAGATCGCCGAGGCGATCATCCTGCACCAGAAGGTTGACGCGCCCGAAGCCGAAACGCGCACCATCCGCATTCTCGACCAGGTCGGCATGGCCAACCCCAAGGCCATCTTCCGGCGCTACCCGCACGAGCTGAGCGGCGGCATGCGCCAGCGCGCCATGATCGCGATGGGGCTTTCGTGCAACCCCGCCGTGCTCTTCGCCGACGAGCCGACCACCGCGCTGGATGTGACCACTGAGGCGCAAATCCTCGACCTGATGCGCGACCTGCAGAAGGACATGGGGATGACGATCGTCTTCATCACCCACAACCTGGGCGTGGTGGCGCAGATGTGCGACTATGTCTCGGTCATGTACCTGGGGCGCATCGTCGAGCAGACCGACATCGATAATATCTTCTACAACCCGCAGCACCCCTACACCAAGGCTCTGCTCAACTCCATCCCGCACGCCGGCGCGCGCGAGCATGCCCGCCTGCAGCCGATCCGCGGCATGGTGCCAGATCCTTACTCGCAGATCAAGGGCTGCCCCTTCCACCCGCGCTGCAACTCCTTCATGCCGGGCAAGTGCGACCAAAAAGTCCCGGCCATGACCAAGGTTGCCGACGGCCACACCGTGCGCTGCTTCTTATATTCCGACGAGGTGCAAGAATGACCGACCAATCTTTGGTTCAATCACGCGAAGATGTCCTGCTCGAGGTCGTAGATCTCAAGAAGCACTTCCCGGTGCGGGGCGGCTTCATCAAGAAAGGCGTCGGGGTGGTCAAGGCGGTCGACGGCGTCAACCTGTTTGTGCGCAAAGGCGAGACGCTCGGGCTGGTGGGCGAATCGGGCTGCGGAAAAACCACCGCCGGGCGCACGATCATGCGCCTGATGGAGCCCACGGGCGGGGAAATCCGCTTCAACGACCCCAAACAGGGCTGGATTAATCTGGAGAAGCTCGACCGCAACCAGATGCGCGCCGTGCGTCCCAACATGCAGATCATCTTCCAGGACCCCTTCTCCTCGCTCGACCCGCGCATGACCGTTGAACGGATCATCGCCGAGCCATTGGAGATCAACAATGTGGCCAAGGGCAAGGAACTGCAGGACCGCGTGGCCGAGCTGCTGCGCACCGTGGGTATGCGCCCCGAGTTCATGAGCCGCTACCCGCACGCTTTCTCGGGCGGGCAGCGCCAGCGCCTCGGAATCGCGCGCGCTCTGGCGCTCAACCCCAAGCTGATCGTCTGCGACGAGCCGGTCTCAGCCCTCGACGTCTCGATCCAGGCCCAGGTCATCAACCTGCTCGAAGACCTGCAGAAAGATTTCAACCTGACTTACATCTTCGTGGCGCACGACCTGAGCGTGGTCGAGCACATCTCTGACCGCGTGGCGGTGATGTACGTCGGGCGGCTGGTCGAACTGGCCAAGACCGAAGACCTGTACTACACGCCCAAGCACCCCTACTCAGAAGCCTTGATGGCCGCCGTGCCCAAGCCCGACCCGCGCCGGCGCGAGCGCCCGATCAAGCTGCCTGGCGAGGTGGCTTCGCCGATCAACCCGCCCAGCGGCTGTTACTTCCACCCGCGCTGCCGCTATGTCAAAGACATCTGTAAAACGGAAGCGCCGCCGCTGCGGGAGGTGGCCCCCGAGCACTGGGCAGCCTGCCACTTCGCTGGCGAGCTGAGCCTGAGAGGGATCAGCACCCCGTCCTAATGAGACCGGGCTTGCGCTATAATCAGCGCAAGCCCATCTTTTTGGATGGATATTTCAAACCCGATTGGAGTTTTGCTATGTTAAAACCACACACTGCACCCGGCTGGCTGGTCACTATTGCCCAATTCACAGCCTGGCTCGTTACCAGCCTGGTCGCGGTTGTGGACGCGCTGTATATTCGTGAAGCGGTCTTGAGTATTCTCACGGCCTTGCAGATCATCAACTACAATGAACTGCACAAGCGCGGCTTCGCTGGGATCGATTATCAATTCGGCTTTGCCATGGGCGCAATTGACAACTTTGTCATGCTTGGCCTGGCGATCGCCGTGGTGACCTTCACCGTTTGGGTCGAGTACTATTTCCGCAAGGGCCGCCCGCTTGGCTTGATGTGGAAGCGGACCGGGATGGTGCTGGCCGCCCAGGTGGGTATCATCGCCCTGGCCTACCTGATCATCGCCGTGACCAAGTAATCAATAATCAATGCCCTGCCAAAAAACGCGCTTTTGAGCGCGTTTTTTGGCAGGGCATCCTATGGTTTCCACTTGCGGTTGCGCGCGTGGGGCGGGTCGATGAATTCGATCTGCTGCTCCAGGCGGTCCAGCTTGCTGGACAGCTCGGGCAGCTTTTTGCGCAGCTGGCCCAGGCGCAGGCGCCAGCGCAGAAACTTCAGCTGGCCCCACAGCCCGCTCACGCCGCGCGCTTGCTGCTGCAGCCGGTCATATTCCAGCTGGGCTCTTTGCTCGGTCATCACGTTCGACCAGTAGGCCAGCTCGAACGGCGAGATCATGCTCAGGTTAAAGAATTCGGCTGACATGGAAGACATCATCTCCACGCCGACCTGGCGTTGGGCAGCGCCCAGTTTGGCCGCGAACGCGACCTGCAGCGATGTGTAAGCTTCGACGAACAGATCAACTACCTCGCGGTAGATTTCATTCTCACGCGTCTTGTTGCGCCGTTTGCGCGGGCCGCGGCGGACCATCAACTCCTGGCCCTCTTCGAATGCGTCCATTCCGCGCAAGAAGGCAAACTGCGACTTTAAGTCCAGGCGCGCGCCGCAGTGATCGCAGGTCACATACCAGGCGTCTTCTGGCAGGTCAAGCTCGCGCAAACAGTGCGGGCAATGAAAAGAATCCGCCGGTTTTATGTCTTCATCCATCGCATCCAACCGTACAAGCGCCATAAAAACGGGGCAATCGGCTGTTTACAGCAGGCTGCAGGTGACGATCGAGTTGTAGAACATGGGCAGCCAGTACTCGAAGTCTTCCACCGTGCGGCCCTGGGCTGTCAAGATCAGCTGGCCCTCACCCCAGTAAATGTTGCGTACCCAGCGTTTGCGGCGCGCATCGCCTTCCAGGAAGCTGAAACGGGCGTCGAAAAAGCTGATCGAAGAGGAGTAGGCTGCGTCGAGCGCCTCGATCTCTACCCCCGGCATCGCTTTGACGCCGTCCTCAAAACCTTCGCGCAGGATCAGCAGGTCATCGGTGGTGACTGCGAATTTCAGTTTTTTCTTCTGGGCCAGGATGCTGGTGTTGATGTCGTCCTTGTAAGGGGAGAACATCATCCCGACCATGCCGCGCTTCAGCGGGATGCGGGTCCAATCGGAAGGCACGACCAGCGAAAATCCGCCCTTCTTGTCAACATGGTTATACATGCCCGTGTAAAATGGGGCTTCTCTTGTCTCTTCAGTCACGCGTTCCTCCACACATCATACAGAATTGCCTTGCGCCATGCGCCCTGCGATTATAGCACATCTGGCGGTAAGAACCCGGGCCACCGGGCAGCGCGTGTAGGTTAAACGCATCAGAGCATTTGCTCTATCAAATGTCTGTTTCTACCTTGACAATGTCACATTAAAAAGCCCACCCCCTGCCCCCTCCCGAAGCGGGAGGGGAAAGAGGTTTTTGGAGATCGTTTGTGGCACAAAGTGCCACAAACGATCTCCAAACCTCTGGA
>Ga0172368_10005312_pt1 | contig 14443 bp, 10 predicted proteins | sample Lak11m_FD_114540 | JGI IMG/M metagenome (GOLD analysis project Ga0172368, IMG submission 114540) | Freshwater microbial communities from Kabuno Bay, South-Kivu, Congo - kab_022012_11m | ecosystem: Environmental > Aquatic > Freshwater > Lake | place: Democratic Republic of the Congo: South-Kivu...
GACGTCAGTGAACGAAAGAAGGAGATCGCCGCGTAACGGCGAAGGACAATTCAGGCGCTCGAAGTGGTTCACATAATTTCCACCACTTCAGGGACGCCGCCCAAGAAAGGAAGAACACCAACATGAAGAAGTTGATGCTTCTTGCGATTGCGGGTCTGGCGTTGTTCGCCGCCGTCTCAGCGTATGCGGCCAATACTGATGACGCGACCGTGACCTTTGAGGTGCAAGCGATCAACGAGTTGACGGTGTCCGGTGATCCCGGTGCATTGATCGTGAGCACGGCGACGGCCGGTTCGGAACCCGACGCAGAGTCGGATGCGACCACGACTTACGCCATCACGAACAATGAGTTGAACCATAAGATCACCGGCCAGATCGATGAGGCGATGCCGGCGAATGTCACACTGACAATCAACCTGGCTGCCTGCACGACCAGTGTTACGTCCGGTGCGGTCGATATCTCGGACGGCGCCGCACATGACCTGGTCACGAGTATCGATCTGGTTGCCGAAGCCGGCAACACTATCACCTACGGTCTCTCCGCAACGGTTGCGGCAGGTGTGGTCGCCAGCGATACGCGCACGGTCACGTTAACACTCACCAACTAACAACACGCAGGTGTGGGGGGGTATTCACCGGTTTTACCCTCCCCCCAGCCCCTTGGCACGAAATGAAAGTCCACTCCCATGACACCGCGATCGTTTTTCACAATCTGGCGTGTACTCGGGATGTGCGGAATGCTGGTCTGGTGTTCCTGCCAGGTACCGGCAATTGATCTGACGACGGCAGGCGCCTGGTCACGCATTGTGACGGCCGGCGATCTGCAGGGCGGTACCGGCAGCAACCTGGTCGCCAGCTACACCAGCAACATCAGCGAGGTGACCCTCTCGATCACCGGCACCATCGATGCCGCGGATAACTGGCGAATCGATGTCCGGCGGACCGACAATACCTGGTATGACGATTTCTCGCTGCTCATCCGCCGCACGGGTGACGGCATCGGGCCGGGCTTTATCTCCGGCGGCGAATCCTACCAGGCGATCTCTTTGACCGATGCCCCGCTTTTTTTCGGCGCGGGCGATCGGACCGGCGTGACGCTGCAGATGCAGTTGAGCGGAATGTCCGTCAACGTGCCGGCGGCGACGTATTCGACAACCATAACCTATACCGTGGTGGATTTATTATGAAGCATGTTCTGACTCTCATGTTCATCGGCATTCTGCTGGCCGGCACGGTGGCCCGGGCCGCGGGCGGCATCACCGTCATCGGTGGGCTGACCCGGTACGCGTCGTTGAAGCCCGGCGGCAAGACCGAAGGACGGATCCTGGTGCGCAACCTCGGCACCGAGCCGCAGGAAGTCAAAGCGTTCCAGACCGATTACCTGTTTTATGCCGACGGGCGGAATCTCTACGATCCACCCGGCAGCAATCCACGCTCCAACGCGTCGTGGATTACTTTCACCCCCAGCCAGTTCACGGTGGCGCCGCAAGATACGGTGATTATCAACTATACACTGCAGGTGCCGCAGGATGCCACGCTGACCGGCACTTACTGGAGCATGTTGATGATCGAGCCGCTGGCCACCTCGCTGACGGCGCCGGCCGCGGAGAAAGACAAGCTGAAGTTCAGCGTGCAGACGATTCTGCGTTATGGCATTCAACTCATTGCCGATATCGACGGCGCCGACTCGACGAGCAGCATCAAGTTCCCCCGGCAGCAGCTCATCAAAAAGGATGGCAAGTGCCTGCTGGTGCTCGACATCGAGAATACCGGCGACCGCTACCTGACGCCCCTGGTCTGGGCGGAGCTCTTTGACAGTGAGGGCATCTCACTGGGTCGCTTCGAAGCGGGACGGCAGCGGGTGTATCCCACCTGTTCCTCGCGCTTTCAGATCGACCTGACGCAACTTTCCACCGGGAAATACGATGCCCTGATTGTGGCGGACAATGGCGATGAAGCGGTGTATGGTGCACAACTCAAACTGGAAATCCCATAGCTGGTTGGTAATCACGCTGATGCTTCTGCAGTCCATGCTGGCGCCGCTGGCGGCGCTGGCACAGGGCAAGGGGCAAGGACTGGAAGTCCGCGTCATCTCTCCCGAGTTTCGTGAGGTGACGCCGGGCCAGGTCTTCAGCTTCAGCGTGCAAGTGGGGCAGACCACCGGGCGCAGTGAGGTGGTGGAGGAAAGCCTGCTGCTGCCGGAAGGCTGGCAGGCGGTCGTTCCCCCGATGCCCTTCACACTGCCGTCCGACGAGCAGGTCGTGCGTATCCTCGCCGTGCTGGCGCCGGCGAATGCGCCGGCCGGCCGCTACCAGATCGGCTACACCGCGCGCAGCCAGCGCGATTACGCGCTGCAGGACCAGGCCGTCATCGCCGTGCAGGTGCTGCCGGTGCGCAAACTCGCCTTCGTCATCGAGGAGAAACCGGACTCCGTCATCGCCGGCGAAGGGTACCATGTGCAGCTTCGCCTGCTCAACCAGGGCAATACCCCGGTGCGGATGCGGCTGAGTGCGGTCAGCACCCGCCCGGGCGCCAGCGAGCGCATCGAGCCCGCGGAAGCCACCATCCCCGCCGGAGAAAGCCTGCCCGTGGTCGTCACCGGCACGACCAGTGCCCGCGAGCGCCAATCCTTCACCCATTACGTGCGGGTGATCGCCGAATCGGATGACGCCAACCCGCAGCGCGCGACGGCAACGTTCGGCATCGAAGTGATCCCGCTCGCGACCGTCAAAGGCGGCGAGGACTATGCTTTCCCCACCCGCCTGGGCGTGCGCCTGACGGGCAATGAAGAGAGCAGCGGCGCGCAGGCGACCTGGGAAGGCGCCGGCGACCTGGACGAGTCCGGCCAGCGCCGCATGGATTTCCTGCTGCAGGGGCCGGACCGGCAAGCGGCCGGCATCTTCGGCCTGCGCGATGAGATGCGGTTGAACTATTACTCGCCGGACATCGACCTTCATCTGGGCGACCAGTTTTACGGATTGTCCAACCTGACCGATTATTATCATTACGGCCGCGGCGTCGGCGCGGACTTCCGGCTGAGCGAAGGGTTCGGCGCCGGCGCCTACCAGTTGCGGGAACGCTGGGAGACATCGCGGGAAACGGTGCGCGGGGCCTATCTCAGCCGCGACACCAGGCTCGGCCGGCTGAAATTCAATTACGCGCTGCGTTCCGAGGCGGAGCAGGAGGACCATCTGTGGAGCGCCGAGATCGGTTGCCCGCTCTGGAAACGCACGACCACCCACCCCTATGACGCACGGCTCTCCGCGGAGGTCGCCGGCAGCAGCACGACCCGCGTGGCCACCGGGGGGGACCAGGCGTACCGCGTCGAGCTGGCCGGCAGCTACGGACAGGACACCCAGTACAAGCTTCACCTCATTCACGCCGGGCCGGATTACATGGGCTATTACCGGGACAGCGATTATCGCAACGGTACGCTGGTCTTCCCCATCAGCGGGCGCATACGCGGCAACCTGCACTACGCGGAGTGGCGGCAGAACCTGCGGATGGACGCGGCCAAAGGCAGCGCGCCGGATGAACGCCTGGCGAAGCTGTCGTTGGATTACCGGCTCGCCAACGGCTACTCCGCCACGCTGGGGTACAGTGACTTCGCGCGCCGTGACCTGCTGCGCTCGGGCGGCAGCCTGACCCAGGAGCGCCCCTTCCGCATCGGCCTGTCGCGCTCCGCCGGTCTCACCAGTTGGAATGCGGAATATTTCATCGGCAATTATCGCAACGAGACGCTGGCAGCCAATTGCGACGTGAGCGGCGGCCGCCTGCATTTTGCCTACCGCCCGTCCGCCACCCGCCTGTTCACCCTCTTCGGCGGATGGCGCTCGAACAGCGACGGCAGCTTTCTGCTGGGCTCGAATTCCCAGATCGGCGGCTCGCTGCTCTGGCGTCCGACGGCTGCGCTGGAGCTCGCCGGCTGGTATACCGGCAATAACCTGAACGATGCCTCGCGCACCACGCACCAAGGCCAGCTCTCCGCCCGATATCTGCTGCCGGGAGACCGTGCCTGGGAGCTGCGCGTGCTGACCGGCAGCCCGGCCGGCGGCAAGCGCTCGGTGGATTATCTGCTCAGCTACGCAGTGCCGATCGGCCTGCCGCTGCCCCGTCAAAAGGCCAATGGCGGTGTCAGCGGCGAGGTGTTTGACGCGCGCCTCCCCGAGCAGCCCGGTATTCCCAACGTCATCGTGCGCTTGAACGGCCAGGCCGCCGTCACCGACCGCAGCGGGCACTTCGCCTTCACCCACCTCAAGCCCGGCGGCTACCAGTTGAAGGTGGACCAGAAGTCGATCAGCCTGGGCCGCATCACCGTGCAATCCATGCCCATGCCGGTCACCGTGACCGGCGGACAGACCGCGCGGGTGAGCATCGGCGTGCTGCCGGCGGCACGATTGAATGGCACCCTCATGCTGCGCCCGGCAGGCTGGCAGCACGCCACCGCCGAACTGGCACACCTGGTGGTGATCGGCGACCCGAACAGGAAAAATGCGCCGGCTGTGTCGCGCGGGCTGCCCAACATCATCGTCGAGCTGAGCAACGGCACGGAAATGCTGCGGCGCGTCACCGATGCCCAGGGCGCCTTCACCTTCGACCGCCTGCAGCCCGGGCGCTGGCATCTGAAGGTCTACGGCGGCAACCTGCCCGCCTACCACCGGCTGGAGACGCCGGAGATGGACTTCGAGCTGACTGCCGAGGAAACGGCGGTGGCCGCCATCAACGTGCTGCCCCTTGCGCGCCCCATCAAGCTGCTCCCTGCCAGCACCGAACCGCTGCGCGTGGAGATGTCGAGCATTAAATAGCAGGCCAAAATGAACCCAACAGACTGACCGCGCACCAAACGATAGCAGCGAGCAATACACGACATGGAGTCACCGGAAACCATCACCCCGCCCCGCGGCATCGCCCGTGTGGCGGGGTATATGATTCGGGACTGGCCCCGGCCTGTTCCAAGACGCGGGCCCGGTGTGCCGGCACGGGCCCTCTCCCCCCGGCCCCCTCTCCCAATGCTGGGCGAGGGGGAGCTATTAGGTGAGGGGTTGGATTACATGCCATCGGCATTCCTATCTACCAGCGTTTAAAGCCTCATACCTTTCGTCAACAGAAGAGCGGACGCCCCCTCGCCCAGCATTGGGAGAGGGGGGCTGGAGGGCATATGCGTCAGGTTACAGCTAGCGTTCGGATTTTCATGCTCTTGCTCTTCAATCTTGCTCTTGCTCTGGATGGTCACGGGTAGACAATTCGTGACCATCCAGAGCAAGAGCAAGATTGAAGAGCAAGAGCATGAAAATCCGAACGCTAACTGTAACCCGACGCAGAGGGGGCCGGTAATGCTGTCCTTCCTGGCCAGCAGCGGGGAGAGGGCCCGCGCAGGCACACCGGAACCGCGTTTTCGCCGGGGCTGGCAGGCGAAAAAATCCGGTGGAGCCCGGGACGGCCAGGCTCCACCGGAAGGGATCAGACGGCATTTCGCTGTCGGGGAGATCAGACGGCGGTCTTCCGCCGGGGACGGGTTTCGGCGCGCGGCAGCGGCGCGGGGGTGTGCCACGCGGCGGGCGAGGAGTCAGTCTCGTTGTTCACCGCGAACTGGCCCAGTTGCTCGCGCACGCGCTCGGCCAGCGAGGCCATCTCCGAACTGATGGCGATCAGCTCTTCCACCGAGGCATTCTGCTCTTCCGCGGTGGCGGAGAGCTCCTGCGCGGTGGCGGAGGCCCCTTCGGTGAGCACCACCACGCGCTCCACCCCCTGCATCACTTCCGAGCTGGAGGCAGCCATCTCTTCGGTGGCGGCGTTGCTCTGCTCCATTGCGCCGGAGACATCCTCCACCGCCTTCAGCGCCTCGCCGGCATTGCGCTCCACGTCGCGGCAGATCTCGGTGACCGAGACGATCTTCGCCACCACGCTGTCTACGGCGTCGATGATCTCCTGCAAGGCCGACCCGGCGTTGTTGACGAGCGCCGTGCCCGCGGTGACTTCCCGCGCGCTGCCTTCCATGGCGCCCACCGCGCCGGCGATCCCTTCCTGAATCCCGTGCACGAGCAGCGCAATCTCCTTAGTCTGGTTGGCGGAACGCTCGGCCAGCTTGCGCACCTCATCGGCCACCACCGCGAAGCCCTTGCCGTGCTCTCCGGCACGCGCCGCCTCGATGGCCGCGTTCAAGGCCAGCAGGTTGGTCTGGTCGGCGATGTCGCTGATCGCCTCGATGATCTCACCAATGCGCTGGCTGGACTCGCCCAGGGCGGTGATCTTCGTGCTGGTCTCTTCCGCCGCCGATTGCACGCGCTGCATGCCGGCGATCGTCTCGTTCACCACTTGCGTGCCTTGCTGGGCCACCGTGCCTGCCCCCTGTGCATGCTGTCGCGCTTCTTCCGCGGCGCGGGTGATGTGCTGCACGGCTTGCACCGCCTGCTGCACGGCCGACGCCGATTGCTCGCCGCCGGCGGCGCTCATCTGGATGCCGCGGGCCACTTCATCGATGGCACGGCGCAGCTGCTCCATGTTGCTCGCCATCTCGGTGGAGAGCGACGCCTGCTCGCTGGAGCCGGTGGCGACCTGCTGAGCGCCGTTCGCCACTTGCTGGCTGGCCTGCCCCACGTTGACTACCGCCTGCGACACCAACTGGGCGGAATCGGCCATCTGCACGCCGATGCCCATCACATCGGCGATCGCCGCTTCCAGCGCCGACGCGGCATGGTTCAGGTTCTCCTTCATGCGGGCGAAGTCGCCCTGGTATTCGCCGGTCATGCGCGCGGTCAGGTCGTTCTCCGCCATGCGCGCCAGCACGCGCATCGCTTCCTGCAGCGGCTCAACCATCGCAATGACCGCACCATTCAGGCCATCGATGATGCCGCGGAACTCGGTGCTCACCTTCGTTGGGTCGCCGCGTGCCTGCAGGTTGCCGCGCGCCACTTCGGTTGCCACCTGCTCGCTCTCCCGCACCAGCATGCCGGTGGTCCCGGAAATGCGGCGGCTGATGAACAGGCTGACCAGCATCAGCAGCACGGTAATGAGCAGCGAGATCAGCACGACCGTTGCGACGATTTGACGCGTGCGCTGCATCATCTTCGTCATCGGCACGTTGAGCGCCAGCACCCAGGGCTTCTCCACCCCGCCGACGCGCACCGGCGTATAAATGCTGTAGACCAGGGTGCCCTTCAGATACCGGGAGGGACGCACGCAGGTGCTCATCTCCTCGCCGTTGATAATGCGCTCGACGCTGTCGCGATCTGCCCCCGGCTTGAATTCCGTGTTGATCCGCTTCGGGTCGGGGAACGCCACGTAATGCAGATTGTCGGACACCAGATAGGCATACCCCGTCTCATACGGCTTCAGCCCGTTGACCAACTCCTGCAACGTCGTCAACCGGATATCCACCCCGGCAACGCCGAGTACCTTGCCGTTGACGATAATCGGCGCCGTGGTGCAGGTCAGCAGGATCTCCTTGCCGGCGATGGTATCGGTAAACGGCGGCACGATGGTCTCTTTGCCCGACTGTTTGGATAACTGGTAATAGTCACCCTCGCCTTCCTCGTTGAATTTATCCAGCGCCTCCACGGAGATGGCGCCGCTGCTTTTCGTCCAATACGGCACAAACTGGCCGTGCTGATCGCTGCCCGATTTGTTGACGAAATCCTTATCGCGCCCATCCAGGGCGTTCGGCTCCCAGACTGTCCACACGCCCAGCAGATCGGGGTGCGTCTCGATCACCCGCCGCAGCATGGCATTGACCACACGGCGGTCGGTGATACCCTGTGCCTTCAGGCCTTCGCAGGACTTTGCCAGTGTCCGCGCGACGTCCATTGCCGAATCAATGTCCTTTTCAGCCTCATACTTTGAGGCCGCGGCCAGTTGATCCGCCGCCTTGAATTCCAGTTGCCTGGTCGTATTGCTGACCTGCAGCCCGATGACCAGTGACAGGACCAGCAGGCCGAGGATAATCGTCGCCCCGACCGCCAGGAACATAAATGTCCCCAATTTCATGTTTCGCACTGATGTTGCCTCCTTTACAGGGATCATCCGGTTCGTTGTTGCCGTCGTGGTGGAAAGACCATTATTGTGACTGCGAATGTTCTATTGCGAATAATCCCATCTCTTTGCTGGTATTATCGTGCGTCTCATGAGGGGGCTTAACCATATTCAAGGGTTACTGATATTAAATTTTCATAAGGCCGGTGTCGATTTTCATTCGCGGCGGGGTGTATAAACCGGCCATACCGCGTGCACCCGGCGCTCTCGGAGAAAAGGAATCGCCAGGATCTCCAGCGAAACACACGGGAGAGGTAATTCACCATGCCGACCCAGTATTTCGCATTGGTTGACGACCGCCTGGTCGAGGACGCCATGTTCCTGCGCCGTGGGTTGGGGATGCCGCGGCTGCTGTCGCCGGAGCCGGTAATCGATCCCGGGGAGTCGCTGGGCGCCGTGCTGCGGGACAACGACGGTAAGTGGCGGATGTGGTACAACGTCTACGTGATCCGCGACCCGGAGGTGGACCTGGTGGGGTGCGACACGCCGGAGTGCCTGGCCACTTCCGACGACGGCATCCACTGGGAGAAGCCGAACCTGAACCTGGTGGATGACCCGGCGTATGCGAATCACCGGAACGCCATCATCGGCCCCAAGCAGCAGGACAGGAACGGGCGCTACCTCTCCGGTTGGGGCGGGCCGTCCGGGCTGGATGTGATCGACGCCACGGTGACCCCCCACCCCTGCGCCCGCGCGCGCTTCACCGGGCTTACCACCAGTTTCCCCATCGACACCATCGGCGGGGTCTGCCTGGTCTCTTCGGACGACGGCATCCACTGGGAGATGTATCCGGAGAACCCGGTAATCATCGGCTCGCCGGACACGCAGAACACGCTGCTGTGGGACCCGAACATCGGGAAATACGTCTGCTACCTGCGGCCCACCATCTACTGCGGCGTCGAGCGGCACGCCAACCGCAAGATGGCGCGCACGGAGAGCGAGGACCTGATCCACTGGACGCCGCCGCGGGTGGTGCTGGACACCGACGAGCGCGACGCCCCCGCCTTCGACATCTACGACGAGCCGGGCATGCGCGGGCCGCGCGGGCGCTCGAAGCAGTTCCAGGGCATGTCGCCCTTCATCCTCAACGGCTGCTATATCGCCTTCACCTGGTTCTATGACGCCAAGCTGGGCATCTTCTGGAACGAGATGGTCCACAGTGACGACGGCATCACCTGGAAGCGCGAGGCGCTGCGCGAAGCCTTCACCGGCGACGGCCGGCCGGAAGGCTTCCACGGCAAGCTCTTCGTGCCCGCCGCCGGCGTGCCCATCCTGGTGGGGGATGAGTATTACTTCTACCAGTGCGCCATGCCCTTCGGCCACCACGACGGCGCGGAGGCGGACATCGACCCGAGCAAGCCCAACCGGAAGACCATCCTGGAGAGCACCAGCATCTACGGCCTGGCCCTCAAGCGCGACCGCTGGGTCGGCTACGAAGCGAGCGATTTCGAGGGCGAGCTGCTCACCACGCCGCTGGAGTGGGAAGGCGGCAGCCCGCTCTACCTGAACTGTGAGGTCAAGGACGGTGGCTACATCACCGTGGAGATCGAGGACCAGTGGGGCCGTCCGGTGAAGGACGCCCACCTGGACGAAATCCCGCCCATCACCGGCCCACTGGACGCCGTCGACCACCTGGTCCCCTTCGGGCCCGGCCCGAAAACCATCATGCGCTTCCCGCCCATCGGGCCGATAAGATTCCGCTTCCGGTTGAAGAATGCCACGCTGTATGGATGGAGCTTTAGGAGTGCGGGGGCTTGACCCCGCTTTCATTAAGCGTAAGGCTTCCGCAACAGCATGACGGTGGGCTTATCGATCTGTTAACGTTAACGGCTCGATAGGCCCACCGTAATACTATCTCGTCCACCTTACGTAAAGTGAAAGCGGCCCCGATAGATCGGGGTAAACTGTCTAGCCGCCGAAAAATTACCGCACCTCAATCCCCCACGACGTTGGAAATACCGTATTCGGAAACACGTCCCGCGCTTCGCCCAGCATTTCGCCCCACTCCTCCATCGGGTAACGGTCGGAGATGTGCATGAGCACCAGCTTGCCCACCCCGGCCTGGTCGGCGAGGCGAGCGGCCTGGCGGGTGGTGAGGTGGGCATTTTTGCGGGCCAGCTCCAGCTCGGCCTCACGGTAGGCGCTCTCACACACCAGCGTCTTCACGCCGGCCAGCGCGGGCAGCAGTCGTTTGTAGGCCGGCTTATCGAGCAGGAAGTCGGTCAAATAGGCGATGGAATCGCCGGGGCTCTCGCGCAGCAGATTGGCGCGCAGGTCGGCCAGCGCGTAATCCTTCCCCTCGATCTCCAGATGCGTCTGCTCCGCCGGCACGGCCTTCACTTCCTTCAGCCACGGGCCGGGGTGCAGGCCGAGCTCGTCCAACCGCGATGTGTCGACGTTCAGCCGCGGGCTCTCCCGCACCACATAACCCAGCACCGGCGTCAGGTGTTCCAGGTGCACCGCCTGCACGGTGAAGTCGGGGGTGTCCAGCAGGAGGCCGGTCGATGCCTCCGCGCCGTCCGGGTAGGCATTGGCGAAGGCCTCGGACAGCTCGTACCGCGTCCACGCCACGCGCCCCTCGTCCACATCCGCCACGCGCCAGGTCGCCTCCTTGTCCCCATGCAGGTTCCACAGGAAGCCCTGGAAGCGGTGGTGCATGATCTCCGCCGTGCGCGCCGGCCCCCACACCACGTTCGGTTTCGCCGTGCGGTTATACGTGCAGCGGAAGAAGGAGTCGAACCCGCCCACGTGGTCCATGTGCAGGTGCGAGAAGAAAAGATGGTCAATGCGCTGGATCTCCGCGAACGGCAGCGTCGCCAGCACGCCGTCACCGCAGTCGAACAGCAGCCGGTGCACCGCCTGCCCGGTGCACACCAGCACCTGCAGCGCATTATCCCGCCCCGCCGCCCCCAGCACGTGGTATTGGATGCTCACGGGTACAGTATAAGGGCAAGGGAGGAAGAATGGAAGGTTGGAAGGCTGGAAGAATGGAAGGTTGGAGAAACCAGGAACAAAGCGAGCCGCGATCACGTCTAACGGAAAACAAATACGAAAGGCAACATCATGCGCTGGATCATCTTTCTGCTGATGCTGACCCTCGTCCTGCCCGCGCTGGCCCAGCCCGACACGCAGGCGGCGGAGAAGCTGCGCCAGACCCTGGAAGGCTACCTGGCAGGGCTGGATCCGAACATGACGCTGGCAGGGAACCCCGCCGAGGAAGGTTTCATCGCGCTGGGCAAGGATGCCGTGCCGGTGATGCAGGACATGTCTCGCGAGCTGAGCCTCAAGCTGGCAGCTGCTGAAGCGGACGGACGCCGGGAGGAGATTCTCCGCCTCCGTTTCCAGCTACTGTTTCTCGACCGGGTGCTGGTGCGGCAGGCGACCGATCTCAACCCACCGGCGGAGATCCGCGCGTGGGTGCGGCAGCACTACCCGCCGGAGACGCAATACCTTGCCGACCTGCTGCCGGAGCCGGCGCGCCTGACCGACGAGACGCTGGCGCGGATATTTCCCGGCTACCTGTTCTACGCCGCCAACTTCCGCCACTACCCCATGGCGCGCAATGTGCCGCCGCCGCTCGGGCTGAACAACCTGTTCGCGGTGCGGCTGCCGGTACAGCCGGAGAACGGCAAAGGGCTGCCTTTTCGCATCGTCGCTCTCACGAATAGCACCGACTTGCGGCTCTTTTTCCTGGAGACAGCCACGCCGCTCCGCATCGTCACCGAGGCCGACCCGCGGACCGAAGAAGCCACGATGAAGGCGGTAACGCGCGCCTGGTTGGTGCTGTCGCAGGTGCTGCAGGATGATGGCTTCTACCGCCTCACCATCCCGGAGGAGTCGCTGCAGGTTGCCGGCAGTGGCGCGGACGCCGGCGGGTACCTGTGCCGCGGCCGTGCCGAGGTGCTGCCTGCACATGGCGACAGCGGGTCAATCAACACCGAGCTGTATTTCAGTGCCGCGCTGCTGCTGATTGATGTCAAGGAAGTGGTGAAACTCACACCCGGCTTGCGGCCCGGAGGATGACATATCCTGGGAGCGCCGGCAGCGATGCCGGCGCTCCCAGGTTCACCGCGCCGACGGACCGGCTTCGTAATGCCGTTTCACCTCATCCGCGCTGAAACAGCGGTCGTGGATGGCCGCCAGGTAGAAGCTGCCGAGGAAGCAGTGCTGCATCTCCGGCCGGTTGGGCATGATGGCCAGCGAAATGCCGCCGAAATTTGCCATGATCTCGTGGTAATTGGGCTCTCCTTCTGCCAGCGAGCCGAGGAGCAGTGGGGCGGCGGGATTCCACGCGTCGGTGTGCCAGGGGATGTGGAACTGCTGCATTTCGTTGCCGTCGATGTAACAGCGCGTGACGGCGCCGTCCCAGGTGACCATCACGTGGCGCAGCCCATCCAGCGGGCCCCACCCGTAAACAGCACCGCCGGCATTGCCGCAATAGGTGGCGCCGTGCGGGGCGATGGCCAGGCTGGCCCAGAAATGACTGACGGTGATGTTGCGCTGCTCGTTCGGCAGCTCCCAGGCCAGCAGGCCGGCCAGCCACCAGGTGGGCGGGTGCAGGGTGTCCGGCGCGATCCAGAATTCGAAGGAGCAGGCGTTGGTCTTCGCAATGGCCATCAGCTTGGCGGCGCCGTCTTTCGTCATGATGCGACCGAGGCCATGCTGGGTGATGCCCTGGCCGGGCAGCCACTCAACGGGGGCCCCGTCCGGGATGACCAGATCCGCCGGCGCGCCCTGCCCATGATCCTTGATGACGTTGCCCTGGCCTTCATCAAACCGGTAGAGCACCAGGGCGTGGGAGTCGTCGCGCCCGCGCGCGGGATCGTAGACCGGCAGCGTGATGTGGAAGGCGGGCGAGCGCGTGGCGTCGTCGGTGGCTGTCACGCGGTACCAGTGGTTGCCGGAAACCTGCGGAGTGATGGTGACGCGGGAACCCTTGACCTCCGGTACCGCCTTCTCAGCGGTCGGCACTTCGCGCGGCTCCACGGCCAGCGTCACCGGGCGGCCGGAGGTGGCATAACTGCGCGGAAACTCCAGTGTCAGCGGGCGGCCGACATTCGCCCACGCCGGGTACCATGGGTCATCGAGGGTGACCAGCGGGTCGGTGCGCGGGACGGGCGGGTTGGCGCAGGCGATGCGGACTCGGGCCACGGCGATGCCGTTATTCACCGCCAGCACGCCCGGCACGCCGCCCTCCAGCGGATCATTATCCGTAAAGCTGATCGCCTTGCGGCCTTCCACCCACAGCTCGACCGTCTTCCCGCGCTTGCGCAGCTCGAGGTTGAGCCAGCCGGTGTGCGCATCTGTATCGATGGCCTCATACCCGCCGATGTCGGCCGTGCCCACAACGGCGCCGTTGCGCAGCAGCACGGTTTTCTTGCCGCCCATGCCGAACTCGGAAGTGCCGCAAATGGCCGTATACCCGAGGCGCGGATTATGTCCGTCGCCGCAGATGACGATGCCCATGTCGCGGAAGCGCTCCCAGTAATTCTGCGTTTCGCGCGGGTATTCCATCTTCGGCGCCATGAAGGCCTCGAAGGATTGGTCGCCGGAGAAGCGCGCCTTGTGCCAGAGCACGGCGTCGCCGCGGCTCCACCCGCCCAGGAAGGACCACTGGTTGGAGCAGGCCCAGCGCGTGGTGGCCATCCAGGTGCCTTCCGTCAGCCAGTCCACCGGCGCGTCGGCGAAGGCGTAATCCAGCAGCCGCTCGCCCAGCACCAGCACGTCTTCCGTGCCGGCAAAGCACCCCGTCGCGCCGAACGCGGGCAGGCGGCCGGGCAGCGGGTCCGCGCGGGTCTCGAGCAGCAGGTCGCCGTCCAGCTCGATGCGGCAGCGGTCGCCTTTGCGGCTGAAGCGCACGCTGTAGGCTTCACCGGCGTGCAGCGCGGGAAATCCTTTCGCAGCAAGCGGCTTGCCATCTCGATAAATCGTGCAGCGCAGCCCCTCCGCTGCCTGCTCCAGCACGGCGCGGAAGCCGTTGCCGGGATCCTGCCCGTCGCCGTTGAGGATCAGCGTGAGGGCGCCGTTGCCGGCCTTCAGGGCAGGGATCGGCACCGTCATCCAGTGGTCGCCGAAGAACTCCCAGCGATTCCGGCGAAACTCCGCGTGCTCGGGCATGGGCTGCCAGTCGTCGCGGGGGCTCGCCCACTCGCCCAACGCCTTCCGGTCCGTCGTGAACCCCTGGCTGATCTCCGCCATCCGGTGCTCGAAGAGCAGGTCGGCCGGCAGCGAGCGCCCATACACGCTCACATCGTCGAACGTTGCCTCACTTTCGGTATACAACCCCACCCCGCCGGCGGCGTCCCATAGGTGGTGGAAATTCCCGGAGCATAGCCGGGGCTAGGTAAATAGGCCAGCGTGTCGAACATTTCGAGTAACTCCTACATCACTGGAAGAGAGGGACACGCTGTGAAGC
>Ga0172368_10005314_pt1 | contig 14441 bp, 13 predicted proteins | sample Lak11m_FD_114540 | JGI IMG/M metagenome (GOLD analysis project Ga0172368, IMG submission 114540) | Freshwater microbial communities from Kabuno Bay, South-Kivu, Congo - kab_022012_11m | ecosystem: Environmental > Aquatic > Freshwater > Lake | place: Democratic Republic of the Congo: South-Kivu...
GCATGGATATTTTTCTAACAAGGGCATCCACACCGTGCTTGTGAGCACCCAGATCGGCACTGAATTATCCCGTTCGAAAATTAATCACGACCTGCTCCAAAAGTTTAAGCGGATGATCTTTGTGTCAGATATGGATTGGCTGGAAGGCGTCTCGATCACTTATCATGATTTTGAAGGCATGATCGGGATGGAGGCACGGCAAAATTTCCTCGCACCAATCAGTATTTTTCTAAAGCGCGCAATGGATATCCTTCTGGCAGGGGTTCTAATGATCTTGTTTATGCCTGTTTTCTTTTTGACCGCCCTGTTGATCCGCCTCGATTCGCCCGGCCCGGCAATTTACAAACAGGAACGCATTGGCAGGAATGGGCGCAGGATCTTAATTCAAAAATTCCGCAGTATGCAGGTAGGCGCTGATCAAATTTTGGCCGATTACCTTGTCTCCAATCCGACGGCCCGCAGGGAATGGGACGAGACGCAGAAGTTGCGCGACGACCCGCGCATCACACGTGTGGGGAGGTGGCTGCGCAAACTCAGCGTGGATGAAATACCGCAGCTGTTCAACATCCTGGTTGGCGATATGAGTTTGGTCGGTCCTCGCCCGATCGTGGAGAACGAAGTGCGGCGATATAAGGATAAATTTGATGTTTATAGCACAGTCCGCCCCGGTGTAACCGGCATGTGGCAGGTTTCTGGCCGCAACAATACAACCTATGACGAGCGGGTGATGTATGATGTCTATTATGTCCGCAACTGGTCTGTCTGGCTGGATATCTATATCCTGTTCCGTACCATCTGGGTTGTTTTGGGCGGACATGGAGCGTATTGAAGGCTAATTCATGATAAAGACTCACTCCCGCCTTGCGGTTAATGAAATGTCTATTGCCGTAAAACGACTCATTGATAAACTGCTCAACCATCGAAAGGTCGTGCGCAACAGCGCATTTGGCCTGTTAGACTTTTTTGCATCCTCCTTTTTAACACTTATCGTCACTCCCTTGCTGGTATATAAACTGGGCGTTGAACAATTCGGTTTGTGGAGTGTGAGCAATGCGCTTCTGGGAATGCTGGGAGTTTTTAATTTTGGCCTGGCTCCCACCATCATAAAATATGTTGCCGAGTACTGGTCGAAGAAGGACGCCGAAGGAACTGCAGGCATTATTTCTGCCGCGCTGTTCATGAATGTAGCTCTGGCTGCATTGGTTAGCGCCATGCTTTTTATATTTTCCCCGTTGTTGTCTAGCTTATTTGTAAAAGAAACGGTCACAGATGCCCAAATTCAACAGGTAATTCGTATCACGATCTGGGGCTTTGCGCCGATGACGATCCGTAATGCGATGTTGGCGGTTTCAAAAGGTTTTCAGGACTTCAAAGTTGCGGCTCAATTCGGGATCTGGACAAGCTTATTCCTGAATGGGTCGGCCATTCTGATCGCGGTAGTTGGCGGGGATGTGTATAAAATGGCTGTCTCGATGGTCGTCATTTTATGGGGATCATGTATCTTTGGGATCATCGTGACCGGGAACAAGATCCGCGCGATGAAAATCCCATTTCATTACCTAAAGATCAGGCTGAGATTCATAAAGGAGATTTACCGGTTCTCAGTCTTTGTCGGCCTTACCAGTGTTGGCAGTGCGGTCTTTAGTTTTGCCGATCGCCTGGCAGTCGGCGCAGTGCTTGGCCTGACAGCCGTCAGTTATTACACCATTGCGATTGGTGTTGCGAGCAAATTCCTCGCCGTTTCAACGGCTGTGACACAAGCCTTAGTGCCTGCCTTCAGCGCCTGGAAGCAGGAATTGAAGCCCTCTGAAATTTCCCGAAAACTGACTACCTCAATCGCAGCCGTATCCATTCCGATTCTTGGGGCTGCAAGCCTGCTTCTTTTCTTCTCCCGCCCATTGATGGTACTTTGGTTGGGCGAGTCGGTCGGGACGGCTGTTCTACCGATCCTGCGAATTCTGGTGGTAATATATGCCAGCGTCTCATGCATTATGCCGGCCTATCAGGCCGCCAATGCGCTTGGGTATCCGTGGATCAATACCGCAGGATCTTTGTTAATGGGTTCATTTACCATCATATTAATTATTATCCTTGGCGGAAAACTCGGCCTGCCCGGGGCCGCGATGGCGAACGGGGCGATTGGCATGTTTTTTGCTATCCCTCTATACATTTATCGTAACCTTCGGGGCGGCCAGCCCCTCAGATGAGATGTGTCTTGCAGGGAGCTGGTGAAACATAAGAGGCAATGGTCATGGATGTGATTTTGGTTGGAAAAAAAATTTTAAATCAGGTCAGGTCCATAATAAACCAGAAACATGACGAATACCTTCGACAAATAACAGGCGTGATTCACGTGGGGGCGAACTTAGGTCAGGAGCGCGAAATTTATGATAAACACGGGCTGCATGTGGTCTGGGTCGAACCCATCCCCGAGGTGTTTGAAAAATTAAAAACCAATATCGAAGGATTCTCCAAACAGCGGGCTTTTCAATACCTCGTCACTGACCGCGATGGCGGAGATTACGAATTTCATGTTGCAAATAACAACGGGGCTTCTTCGTCAATTCTGGAGATGAAACATCACAGGGAAGTCTGGCCAAATATTGACTATGTTGGCATCCTTGCACTGAAGAGCGTGACGTTGGCAGCTCTATGTGAAAAAGAACGGATTGACCTTTCCCAATACCAAGCGTTAATCATGGATACGCAAGGCAGTGAGCTGATGGTCTTGAAGGGCGGCATCTCACTATTGCCCTTTTTCAAATTTATCAAAACTGAAGCGCCGGATTTTGAGGCTTATGCAGGCTGCTGCCAACTGGCGGATATCGGCGCGTTCATGGAGCAGCAGGGATTTGAGGAGTATTCGCGGCACAAATTCGCCTCACACCCGAACGGTGGGAATTACTTCGATATCGTTTTTAGAAAAAAGACTTGACCATATGGGCATCAGATATGAAAAACTATAAACAAACCCCTGTTGAGGCCAATTGTCCAGTTTGCTTTGCAGGCAACGCATATCTATTATGGGGCGCGGGAAGCGCAGAGGCTGCTCAACACTTTATACTAAAGGAGAAATACCCCGAAAGATTTTTGGAATTGACATTGCATATTGAAACCTTATGGGGAAAAGACGCTTGCCGGGTAGTCAAATGCGGCAATTGTGGATTTTGTTATAGCGACCCCTACGTAGCAGGAGATGAAAAATTTTACGAACTTGCTTATTTACGTTCCGGATACCCAACGTGGAAATGGGAATTTCAGATCACCCTTGATACGATGAAGAAATCCGCTGGGCCGCACATGAAACTACTGGAAATAGGTGCCGGTGATGGCGCATTTGTTCGGGAGGTTGCAGAAAAACTAATGCCGAGAGAGAGCATCCTTTGTACAGAATTTTCCTCATTTGGAAAGCGCCAGATAGAGAGGCTTGGAATTAAATGTTTATCTGAAGATGTCAGAAGCCTCTCCCTGCCCGGGCTGAAGAGCAGCATGGACTTCATCTGCATGTTTCAGGTGCTGGAGCATATGGACAGCCTGGATGACCTATTTAAAATGCTGAACTGGCTTTTGAAGACAAGAGGTAGCCTTTTTATCTCCGTTCCAAATTCTGAGAGGATTGCCTTTAACGAACTAAACGGCGGATTATTGGATATGCCGCCCAATCACATTGGACGCTGGAATAAAGAATGTTTTAAGGAGATCGGGGCGCGAAATGGTTTTTCCATCGTTCGGCATGAGATCGAAAAATTCAATTTCATTTCTGCGTTAAAGCAATTTACATATTTCCGTTTGTTGAAAAGATCCCAGAAGGCCGGTGGCTTTGAAAACCTGCTTTTCCGTCCGAAAAATCGATATTTACTTCGACTGATGCAAGCGTTGGGGTTGGCGGCTCATTTAATACCGGCTGCGATTGTACTTGTAAAAATGAAGCCAGGAACTGGAGAATCACAGTGGGTACATTTTATTAAAGTGGAGTCATAAAAACAGAGTGCGCTTCCTGTATAATTGCGCATTGCCATGGGAAGCCAGATATATTGTCCCTCCTGTAAAAGCCAGCATGTAACAAATGTTGGATCGGTGCCCCCTACAAATATTTTTGCTGGGCAGTCGCTGCCTGAGCTAATTCCGGGAGGCAGTTTATTTTCCTGCCATGAATGCGGGTTGAGGTTTAAGTTTCCGCAAATCCAGCCTGCCAAACTAAAAACATTATATTCTTTGACGAGCCTTAGCCATTGGCAATCTGCTGCCGAAGCACGGACAGATTGGAGAATCGCAAGAGATTGGATATCGGCGGTTCCCTCCAAAGCTAACCTCTTGGATGTGGGTTGTTTTAATGGCAGGTTTTTCGCCCTGCTGCCACAATCGTTCAGTTTCTTTGGCATCGAAATCAACCCGCAGGCGGCTGAGAATGCGCGCCAAAACGGTGTCCAAATTTTAGGCCGGGATTTTTACTCGCTCGCCAGCTGTGCTTCAGATAGCCTGGATGTAATTACTGCGTTTGATGTTGTGGAACACATAACCGACCCATCTGGGTTTTTGAAGCAGGCTGTGCGGGTGGTCCGCCCCGGCGGATTAATAATTATTTCCACCGGGAATGCCCTATCGTATCCATTTAGGCTGTTGGGCAACCGCCATTATTATGTTGCAAATGCGGAACATGTGTCTTTCATCAGCCCCCAATGGTGCAAAAGACTGGCCGGCGAGCTTGGGATAACCCTGCTTGCAGAAAAGAAGTTTGCTCATGCGGCGCGGAACAACTTTTATCTAAGAATCAAGCAAGCTTCATTGAATGTTATATATCGGTTTTTATTGCCCTTCTTTGTCTGGCTGCGACGGCAGGGATTGAGTGATAAGAATGTTGAGCTGTATCCGGATCTGGCTTTCCTGCCGCCTAATTGGATGACCGCGAAGGACCACTTCATAGTAAAATTTCAAAAGCAATAATGGTGTAATTTTGAAAAAATTCTTAGGCAATTTTCCTTATATATTTGTTGAGAGAGTACTCGCGCCGACTATTAAATGGTTAATTAATGGGAAAATTTACTTCCTGTTTTGGAAGTTGGGGAGCGGTTGGCGGTATTCTGTATGGAAAGCTCGCTTGGGCAGCCTTGGCAGGTTTTCAATTATTCATTCAAATGTGATTATTCTTGCTCCAAAGCGGGTGTATATTGGGTGCAATGTTGCAATTGCTGAATTTGTACACATACGGGCGCTTGGTGGAGTTTATATTGGCGATAATTCCATGATAGCTACCCACGTAACAATTACAAGTGTGACGCACGATGTCAATACTACGGTGGAAGCTTTTAGAGACACAAATGTGATTAAGCCGGTGGTTATTGAAAAAAATGTTTGGATTGGGTCGAATGTGGTCATCCTTCCAGGCATTACTATCGGCGAAGGCAGCGTCGTTGGCGCGGGCAGCGTTGTTACCCATGATATTCCTCCCCGGGCGGTTGCCGTAGGGGTCCCTGCTCGCATTATCAGATACCTTGAAAAATAGCCAATTTAAAACCTCGAGTTAGTAACGCACTTTTATTTAATTGTAAAATTATGATTGGAGAGTGATGATTTTATGAAGATTTTAGTAACAGGCAGCAGTGGTTTGATCGGCTCTGAGGCAGTGGAACATTTTGATGCGCGGGGGAACCGGGTGTTTGGGGTGGATAACAACATGCGCCGGGAATTTTTTGGCCCAAAAGGCGATACCGCGTGGAATCTTGAGCGGCTAAAGCGGCAGACCCGTAATTTCACGCATCAAAACATCGATATCCGTGACAGGGAGGCGATATTTAATTTGTTTCGGGATCAACGCTTTGACGTCATCGCGCATTGCGCTGCCCAGCCTTCACATGATAAAGCCTCCGAGATTCCCCTTTTGGATTTTGAGGTGAATGCCCTTGGTACTGTAAACCTTCTTGAAGCGGCAAGGCAGTTTTGCCCGGAAGCTGTGTTTTTGCATATGAGTACCAATAAGGTCTATGGCGATGCTCCGAATGAGATTCCCCTGGTCGAAACTGAAACCCGCTATGAATATGCCCGTCCTGAAGACTTCAATGGCATAAATGAGGAATGCCGCATAGACCGCTCCCTGCATTCGCTTTTTGGGGCATCCAAGGCGGCGGGTGATATTATTGCCCAGGAATATGGCCGTTATTTCGGGATGAAAGTCGGGATATTTCGCGGCGGATGCCTGACCGGGCCTGCCCATTCAGGAGTCGAGCTTCATGGTTTCCTGTCTTATTTGGTCCATGTGGCTGTGGCGGGCAAGCCTTATACGATCTTTGGCTATAAAGGCAAGCAAGTGCGCGACCAGATCCATAGCCATGATGTGATTCTGGCAATGGAAGCGTTCATAAAAAACCCGCGTCCAGGCGAGGTTTATAACCTTGGCGGCGGGCGCGGAAATTCTGCTTCGGTGTTGGAATGCATCCAGTTAATTGAAGAAATTGGCGGATATAAAGTTAATTGGTCTTACATGGACAGGCATCGAGTCGGCGACCATATCTGCTATATTTCTGATCTGAGCAAGTTCAAAAGAAATTTCCCGGAATGGTCCATCACGCGTTCATTGGGCAATATCATCGATGAAATGATCAAGTTCGAGGTGGCGCGGCAGTCAGCGGTCATGCAAGACCGGGTATAAATCCACTTTATTGCTATTTAGGAGTAGTGACATTGACGACCAGGTTCGATGCTGACAGGCAATTTCCGCAAGATAAATTGACCAGCACGGTACAGCGCTACGCGTTTGGCTGGGTGGATTTGCTTGTGTTTTTCGTAGGGATATCAAGCGCCGTTTACATCAGTGTTGGTGGTAATTTATATCTGGCAGAGGCTTTGCTTCTGGTTTTATTGCCATACTTGTTATATGCCCGCAAAGGGCTTTTACAGTTTGGGCTTGTGAAATGGCTGTTGTTTTTGGGGCTGGCATGGCTGTTGAATCAAGTCATCACAGACTTTTACCGCGGCACATCGCCGCAGGATATGTTAAAAGGCTGGGCATTGATCGGGATCTTCCTTATAAGCTTTCTATCACTCTACCTATTGGTATTTCCCAACCCCAGACGCATTGCCGTTGGATTGCTGGGACACGCAATGGGGCTTGCCCTCCAACCGGTATTACAGCCAACTTCCAATATGCTGGCCGATGGATGGAAGTTTGGGGCAGGGTATGCATTTACTTTGCTGGCATCGGTTGTGATCTTTTTTTTCTACAATAAAAAACCGCGCAATATTGCGCAGTGGAATATTGTACTGGTGATGCTTGCCATATTTTCATTTTATGTCCGCTCACGCTCGCTGGGCGGGACTGCGTTACTGGCTGCCTTTGTCGTCTGGTTTCGTTTTACCCGCGTTGGGCAAAGGCTCGCGCTTCGTTTTATGCACCCGCTGTACTTTGCCTTAAGTTTTTTTCTGTTGTTCTCTGTTGTTTGGGGCATTATACAACTGTATGGATTTTCTGCCAGCCAGGGCTACCTTGGAGAACCTGCGCGAGCCATATACCAATCACAATCTTCGGGGGATTTCGGCGTTTTGCTTGGCGGCCGGCGTGAATGGCTGCCTGCCCTGCATGCTGTTATTGATTCGCCACTCGTCGGTTACGGATCCTATGCCCGCAACACAGAATATGGACAGTATCTTTATGAAATGAACCGTTTGGGTTATGACATAGATAACAACCAATTGGATGCATATCTTTCTCTGAGGAATTTCATCCCTACTCATTCGCATCTTCTTCAAGGGCTGGTTTGGGCTGGCCTTGCTGGGGGCATCTTCTGGCTTTTTGTATTGATTCTTATATCCCGCTCGATGATCTCAGCCTACCGCTTTCCCAGCGGGCTTTTTATATCCACAATGGTTATGGGCTTTTATGCCATTTGGAATATCCTTTTCTCCCCTTTTAGCAATAGTTTAAGGCTGCAATGGGCTTTTGTGTTGATTACTTTATTATTTGCACAATTAAATAAGTCTGTGTCCGCAGTTGAATCCTCCTCAAACCTCGGACTAGTAAAATGAAGATACTTCTCATCGATCCAGTTGGAACTGGCCATCATCGAGAATATGCTGCATTACTTGCCTCAGGATTGAAGGCTCTTGGAACACAGGTTTATTTTTTAGGTCCGTCTTCCTTGTTGGATGCTCTTACCTCTGATTCTCTAATACAGGATGGCATCCCCATTGATGAGGTAAGCTATGGTCCTAATTTTTTTGCCAATGAAAGAACTCGGTTGAATTTCTTTCAAAATTCCAAGGCTGCCTGCAATAAGGTCGACTCGGAAATCTGCCATTATCTTTATATTGACCGTTATTTGATCTCAGCCTTGTTTGGGGGGGTGATGCATAGCACAACGCCGCGCATTTATGCAACGCTTCATACAATATATTTTTTACCTGAGTTCACCCCAAGTCGGAGACATGTACTAAAGGGGAAAGTGGATTTTTGGAGTCTTCGCTTGTTAGCGTCAAAAGGTATGCGCATCATGGTGCATTCGAAAAAAATCGCCTCTTCGTTAAATAACTTTACCGGAGCGCAAAAGTTTGATTATGTCCCGTATCCGGTGGCAGATTTTAACGTGACCGAGGATGAAAAAGCGATTTATCGCGCCCGCCTGCGTTCGAGGTTGGGGCTTTCGTCCGACGACATACTCTTGCTGGTTTTTGGCGGAATGCGTCAGGATAAAGGCGCAGACCTTGCCGTAAAAATGCTTTCCCGATTGCCTGCGAATTATCACCTCTTGTGTGCTGGGAAAGGCACGTTCTTTCCCCAGGCTTTTCTGGAGGGATTGGCTTCTGAGCATGGCGTACTTAACCGGGTTCATTTCGATAACCGGTTAATCCCTGAAACAGAGAGGCCCGATTATTTTTGTGGCTGCGACATATTTTTGATGCCCTATCGGAAAAATTTTTCCGGTCAAAGCGGACCGCTGACCGTTGCTGGGGCGCTGGGTACAAAGATCGTGGCGCCAGACCTCCCCGTTTTGACAGAAACGATTCAAGGCGATGATTTGGGCTGGCTTTACAGGGTAGAGGATGTGGATAAAATGGCGGCAGCGGTCCTCGAGGCTGCAAATGCTCCCGCTATGAAGTCTCCTCAAAAATTCATCAAGGACCACGCCGCCTTGGCTTTTTCAACAGCTGTTGTTGCAAGTTACTCAAAGGCAAAAATCAAATGAGCAATGAATCGAAGAATAAATTTGCAAGCAGCCATTATGGCCAGTCTTATTTTACCTGGCAGAGCGATATTGGTGAATTTGGCGGGTGGGCGAATGCGCCATTGTTTAGAGCATTTATAAAGTCCGGTGATTCAGTGTTGGATTTTGGCTGTGGAGGTGGATGGCTCTTAAAAAATATTACCTGCCAACGCAGGCTTGGTGTTGAGGTAAACCCTGTCGCGGCAGATGTGGCGCGGAAGAATGGACTTGAGATATTTGACACAGTCACAGATGTACCTGACTTGGCAGCGAATGTTGTTATTTCCAACCATGCTCTTGAGCACGTTTTACATCCCTTACACGAATTAATTTCTTTGCGGCCGAAATTACAGCCCGGTGGACAGGCGGTTTTTATTGTGCCATGTGAAAATACCCGCACCGCATACTTTCCCAACGATATCAATCACCATCTTTATACGTGGAATCCCATGAGTCTGGGGAATTTGTTTTCAGAGGCCGGGTATTTGATTGTAGAATCCAGGCCGTTAATGCATAAGTGGTCTGTAAAATTTCGATTGCTTGCGCGTGCCTCTGGCCGCCGGGCCTTTGATTTAGCCAGCTGGTTCTATGCCCATTTAGGCCGCTCCTCTTTCCAGGTGCGGATTATTGCGCGTACCCAATAATGTTATCAGTCCTTTTTCAGATCACGGGTGAGGCACTGTGAAGATAGTCAACTGGCAGTATTCCATGAGCACTCATCAATTCCATATGTGGAAAGCATTTCGGGATATATCCCGCTGTGAATTTACACTTGTGCTTGAAAGCCAAAAGGACCTTCAGACAAAAGAAGTCAGCCCCAGGGATTTACGGGAACTGGGGAATATTATCTTTCCTGCCGGTTTTCGGTGGCCGGCAGGGCTGGCAATAATTAAACAAAACCCGGATGCCATACACGTGTTCAGCGGTTTCAGAAATGTATGGTATTTTTTTCCAATAATTTGCTATGCTCTTTTTCATAACATTAAAGTAGCCGTGATGAACGAACCTTATTCGACCCACCCGGTTGGTTACTTTCATGAAGAGGCAAACTGGCGGACACGTATTAAGGTAGGCATAAGGCCATACCTTTATCGTGGCATGAGACGATTAATGAAAATTGCCGAACAACAAATGCCGCCCTGCATTTTGCCATTGTCGTTGATTGCCATGGAGCAATTCAAACAGGCTGGCTTTGATTCCAAAATTATGTATCCGTTTGGGTATTTTATTCCGAGGCAGCCTGGAAATCACCTAGGACATAATATGGGAAATCACCGACTGCGACTTATTTTTGTTGGCTCTTTACTCTTGAGGAAGGGCTTGGACCTCGCTGCCCGGTCGATTGAGGATTTGAAGCAGGCCGGCTATGAGATTACCCTGGATGTTTATGGGCACGGTTCACCAGAGAGATTTATTTCCCCTTCGTCAACCTGTATCTTTTACAAAGGAGCGCTTGTGCCTCAGGATGTGCAAAATGTGATGGCGCAATATGACATACTCATCCTGCCCAGCCGGCACGACGGTTGGGGTGTTGTTGTAAATGAGGCATTGCTGCAGGGCGTTCCCGTCATTGTTAGCGACCGGGTGGGGGCAAAATGCCTGGTCGAAAAAAATGGCGCGGGTATCGTTTTCAAATTGGAAGATGGCGAAGATCTGGATGGTAATTTACGCGCGCTTTTTCATAAGCCCGAACTGCTGGATAAAATGCGACGGATGGCTATTGTTGTGGGTAATGCAATTTCTCCTGAAGATGGCGCAAAATATTTATTGAATGTTTTTCGCCATCATTTTTATTCCGATGGGCAACGGCCGTCCGCCTTGTGGACAACCGGTTGCATCTTTGAAAATTAATATCGGGAACTGATTAGACGATGTTCTTTTCGTTACGGAAATTTTTTAAGTCCATAGCAGACCCTCTGGGAGTCGGAGGCTTTTTTCGCAAGGGTTTTGTTGAATTTAACCGATTTGGCGAATATGCCCACTTTGCCATTCATGGCGCAGTTGACCCTTCGAACACGATCATTTTAGCCGGGTCGGGGCGAAGCGGTACAACCTGGCTTGGAAATTTGATTTCGGCCATAGCGAAAGCGCAGCAAATATTCGAGCCGTTGGCGCCGAGTCGGAATCCAATAGTAAGGGATTTAACACGCTGGGAACTTCCTCCTATTGACGTTTCCTATATCCGGGCTTTTTATCTTGCTGAAGATGATACATCTGATTCCTGGAAATCTCACTGGGCAGATATATTAACGGGCAGGTACAGAACATACTGGACCGATGCCGACCGTCAATTTTATTTTCCTGGTTGTTATCTGGTTAAGGAAATCTGGGCGAATTTGATGCTGGGGTTTGTCTATCGAAACTTTCAATCAAAGATCGTTTATTTGGTGCGCCATCCATGTGCGGTGATTGCTTCCCGCCTTGTTGTTCCGTGGCAGGCGAGTGTGAAAGATATCCTTAACCAGGAGGACCTTGTTGAAACATATCTGCGCCCTTGGGTCGGATTGATTGAAAAAGAAAGGGACTTGGTTGGCGCACATGCAGTCTGGTGGGCAGTTGAAAATATGGTGGCTTCCAGACAGCTTGCCTCCTACCCACATCAATTTATTTTTTATGAAGAAACAGTGACCCGGCCAATAGAGATTGGCAACCAACTATCTAAATGGCTAGGCAGGGGAGAGGCGCCGGTATATCTTGAGCGGCTTGCCCAAAAACCCAGCCGAATGACTCAAAAAGGAGTAGGCAGCATAAAGGCAGACAAGGTTTTGTTTCAATGGCAGGCAGCTTTATCCTCGGAAGATCAAAAGCGAATTCTCCGCTGGGCGCACACATTGGGTCTGAATTGGTATGGTTTCAACCCAATGCCTAATGTTTCAAGGCAGGCAAAAGAGCAGGAATAGCGAATGGATATTTTTATGGTTGGCACCTTTCCGCCGCCTGTAAACGGCATGTCGATTATCACCCAGGCTTTTTTTGAACGTCTGCGGGCGGATGGATTTGATGTTAGGAAGATAGATACATCCCCAATCGATTCCAGCCGAAGCCTTCTTTCGAGATTTTCCCGCTTAGGCCCCTTCCTGTCGTTTTGGATTCATTTGCTGAAAAATAATCCATCCGATGCGATCGTGTACATTTCCCTGTCTGATGGCTGGGGGCAACTCTACGATCTTATTACATGCAGTCTTTGCCGCGTGAAGGGACTGAAACTTGTATTGCATCACCACAATATGAATTATTTGGAAAATAAGCGGACCCTCTCCGCACTTCTATTTCAAATTACAGGCGCGGACTCAGTTCATATTGCCTTATGCAGAAAGATGAAAAATAAACTGCAGGAACTGTACGGTTGTAAATTAATTTCCTTGCTCTCAAATTTTATTTTTTTAAATTCTACCCTTCGGCAAAGGAACAGAGACGCCCTGCGAACAATCGGTTATATCAGCAACATTTCACGGGAAAAAGGCGGCTGGCAGATAATTCGGCTAGCAGAAAAACTTCGAGAAAAAGGGCGGGATATCAAGGTCAGGGCGGCGGGTCCTTGCCATGATCGTGAACTGGATACCGCTCTGAAGAAAGCTCACAAGGATGGAATCTTGCAATGGTTCGGCCCGCTTTATGGCCCCGAGAAATCAGAATTTTGGAATTCGCTGGATGTTTTTGTTTTTCCGACAGAATATGAAAATGAAGCAGAACCTTTGGTGGTATGGGAGGCACTACTGGCTGGTGTTCCAGTAATTGCCTATGACAGGGGGTGTATTTCGGGGCAGGTTGATAACGCTGGTAAAATCATCCCGCGTAGCGCTGAGTTCACCGAATCTGCGCTGGAAGAATTAAATTTCTGGGTGACTGCGCCTAGTGTTTACCATCAACTCGTTCGGAACGCTGTCAAAAGAGGCGAATCTGCCGAAAGGGCAGCGGAAGGTCAATGGCACGCATTTACTGCAAGTCTGAAAAGAATGTGAAATCTGCCGGAGCAAAATAAAGATGGAATCCAAGAGACCGATCCTGGTGACAGGCTCACACGCATCAGGCACGACTTGGGTTGGGCGCATGATCGCCCACGCGCCGCGGATAGCTTATTTGTATGAGCCATTCAAAACAGGAATGGACAGGACGATCTGTAAAGCGGATTTCCCATATTGGTTTCCTTATATTTGTTCTGAAAATGAAGCAGAATTGGTAGCTCCTGTGCAGGACATGCTAAATTACCGCGCCCGTTTCTGGCAGGGTATAAAGGCCGCACGGACGGTAAAAGAATATATGCGCCAGATTCTGACATTCTCCCAGTTTGTAAAATTCCGAATGCTAAACTACCGCCCTTTGATAAAAGACCCCATCGCCGTGTTTTCTGCAGAATGGCTTGCTGGACGGTTTGACGCGATCCCCGTTGTCCTTATCCGACACCCGGCGGCATTTGCAGGCAGTTTGAAAAACAACAACTGGGCGCGCCACCCCTTTAATCACTTTAGCGCGCAGCCGCTGTTGATGCGCGACTACCTTTTGCCCTTTTCCGCTGATATCGAATTGTTTTCCCGTGAAAGAAAGGATGTAATAGATCAGGCAGCCTTGTTGTGGAAAATGATCCATCATGTGATTTCGATTTACCGCAACAAACACCCGGAATGGCTCTTTATCCGACATGAAGATATCTCCGACAACCCCATCCATTATTACCGGGTGATTTTCAATAAACTGGAAATACCCTTTACCCCGCGGATCGAAAAAAACATCAGGCGCTTTAGTGAAGGCGAAGGGATCGCGAGCGGCCGCTTTTCAGCGTTGAAGCGAAACAGCGCTCAAAATGTAAAAAGCTGGAAAACCCGTTTAACTCAAAATGAAGTCAAAAGGGTAAGGGAAAAGGTTGAAGAAGTTTCAACGCTGTTTTATTCAAATGATGAATGGTAGGCGGAGGCCTAGGCCTCGTCCTGCTTCGATGTAAGCCATGCGTATCCTCATCGTCGGTCTCAACTTCCCCCCCGAGCCTGTCAGTACCGGCAAATACACCGGGGAACTTGCCGCCTTCCTTGCCGCCCAGGGACATGCTGTTCGCGCCATTACCACTCCGCCATACTACCCTCATTGGAAAATACAGGATGGGTATCACGCATGGCGTTATCAAAAAGAAACCTGGCAGGGAGTTGAGATTCAACGCTGCCCGCTTTGGGTCCCGCGCAAACCCACTGGCTTTACTCGCCTGATCCATTTGGCTTCATTTGCCCTGTCAAGCCTGCCCGCCCTTGCCAGTCA
>Ga0172368_10005316_pt1 | contig 14435 bp, 11 predicted proteins | sample Lak11m_FD_114540 | JGI IMG/M metagenome (GOLD analysis project Ga0172368, IMG submission 114540) | Freshwater microbial communities from Kabuno Bay, South-Kivu, Congo - kab_022012_11m | ecosystem: Environmental > Aquatic > Freshwater > Lake | place: Democratic Republic of the Congo: South-Kivu...
CTATTCCAAAAACTTTTTTATGTGATATGCCTACTAATAAAGTGATTGATATTAGAATTTAGAAAGATATTTAAGGTAGGAATTATAATTTCTCTTAACCTCTGACATGCTGTCCCCGCCGAATTTTTCAAGAAAGGCCTCGGCAATAACAAGCGCGGCCATCGCCTCTCCTACAACCCCGGCAGCAGGCACGGCGCAAACATCGGAGCGTTCATAAGCCGCTTTAATAGTTTTTTTTGTATTTATGTCAACTGACTGAAGAGGCCTTCTTAAAGTGGGGATGGGTTTCATTGCAGCCCTAATTATTATTGGCATACCGTTTGTCATGCCTCCTTCAATGCCGCCTGCATTGTTTGTTTTCCTAAAAAATCCTGCTGAGGGCTGACCGCTGACTGCGGATTTCTTACTGTAAAATATTTCATCCATCACTTCTGAGCCGTATTTGCTGCTCATCTCAAAACCAGCGCCTATTTCAACGCCTTTAATAGCCTGAATGGACATCAACGCCTGCGCAACCTTTCCGTCAAGCCGTTTGTCCCACTGTATATGGCTTCCGAGGCCGATAGGGATGTTAGCCGCAAAGATTTCAAAGATTCCGCCGAGAGAATCGCCTTCTTTTATAGCCTTATCAATCAAGGCAATCATTTTTTGCGACGCTTTTTTGTCAGGACACCTAACCGGTGACTTTTCAGCCGTCTCAAAAATAGATTCTAGGTTATAGGTTTTAGGTTTCATATCCTTGTTTTTTCCGATACCTGATACCTGATACCTAACACCTGACACCTGATTGCCTATCTGTATAACATAACTGCCGATCTTAATATCAAATTCCGCAAGAAACTTTTTTGCTATGGCGCCGAGCGCTACTCTCATGGCTGTTTCCCTGGCGCTGGAGCGTTCAAGAATATTTCTTATGTCATGAGTGTCATATTTAATCGCGCCGGCAAGGTCCGCATGCCCCGGGCGCGGATTGGTTACTTTTTTTATCTTTGAATTTAGAGATTGGAACTCGGAACTCATAATCTCCTGCCAGTTTTCCCAGTCTTTATTCCTAATAAAAAGTGCAATCGGAGAGCCTATGGTTTTACCGAAACGCACGCCTGAGAGGATTTCGGCCTTATCTGTCTCAATCTTCATCCTTCCGCCGCGTCCATAGCCTCCCTGTCTCCTTCCAAGGTCTATGGCTATATAGTCTGCAGAAACAGCAAGACCCGATGGAATTCCCTCAAGAATTCCTGTAAGGGCTTTGCCGTGCGATTCGCCGGAGGTAAGAAATCTAAGCGGCATCGCTATGGTTTGGCTACGATTGTCGGGGTTATAAAGACAAGCAGCTCTGTTACATTGGGGCCTGTTTGGGTCTTTGTCTTAAATAACCAGCCCAAGAGAGGAATTTTGCTTAAGAATGGTACACCCTCTTCACCTTCCGTAGTATTTGTTGTATAAATTCCGCCGATGACTAATGTATCACCGTTCTTTACGAGCGCCTGAGTATTTACGGTTTTTGTTTCAATAGCATACCCCTGCGGTGTTAGAATGCCGAGGGCATTGTTAGTTGCATTTATCTTTAACTGGACATATCCGTCAGGTGTAATTTTGGGCGTTACTCCAAGGCTCAAAGTTGCGTTAACATATTCTGTCTTTGTCCCTTCAGCGCTTACAGTCTGAACAGGTATGCTTACGCCCTGCTGGATTGTGGCAGCCTCGTTGTCCATTGTCATTATCTTAGGATTAGACAGTCTTCTTGATTTACCGACTGACTCCAAAGCAGAGAGTGATAAATTCACTTGTACAGTGTTAGCATTCCCCAAGCTTAAACCTAAAACTCCGCCCGGATTTGTAGTGGAAGAGCCGGCAGTTACTATAGGCGTATTCACAGAGAATGTTCCACTGGCAATGTCAATGTCACCAAATCCGACCCTTGGTTTAGCTGTTCCAAGATTTCCTCCCCATCTTATCCCTAAAGATTCGCTGTAAGTGCTGCCTACCTCTACTATCTTTGCCTCAATCATAACCTGCGGTTTAGCGACATCCACTATCTTCACAAGCTCTTTTATCTTGTTAATGCTTTTTTTAGTATCCTTTATGATAAGTGTATTCATTCTGTTATCCATCGTTACGCTGCCCCTTGAGCTGAGCAGCTTGCTCTTTTCAATATACCCGCTTATTTCGCTTGCAGTGGCATAGTTTATGCGAATTACATCCTGTATGAGTTCTTCTGCTCCCTCCTCTTCTTTTTTTGCTTCTGTTCGGTCTTTATTTATCTTGGCAAAGGTGCTTATGGGAGCAATCCATATTATATTGCCTTCTTCCTGTTTGGCAAATCCGAATGTCTGAAGTATTATGTCAAGAGCCTGATCCCACGGGACATTCATAAGTTTCAATGTAATTTTCCCCTTTACTGCAGGGTCAATTACAAAGTTATATCCGCTTATGTCAGCCAACAACCTGAATATCGGCCCGATGTCAGCATCCTGAAAGTCTAAAGAGATTTTCTGGCCTTTGTATTTTCCTTCTTCAGCGGGTTTTTCGGGCATTGCCGCAACAGTTTTCGTTTCTACAGCTTCAGGTTTTTCTGCTTTTGCAGCATATTTTTCTTTTTCAGGAAGAGGAAAAGCCACTATTACAGAGTCCCCTATAGCGTTGACAGTAAAGTTTGTTTTTTCCTTCATATCAAGCACAATTCTTATTTTGTCTTTATATTTGCCGGAGCGAAGGCCTTTGAGCGGAGCCTGCGCCTTGGGTAATGTAGTGTCAAGAGTGACATTAGGCACATCTAAAACGGTCCGGCTGCCAAGTTCAAAAACATTGGGATTCATGGAACCATTGCCTTTTATTATGAGCTTTAATGTGTCAGGTTCTTTTTCAATAGATACCTTTACAATTGAAGTTGCAGCAGGAAGCTCTTTCGGGGCGGCAGCTTTAGGCGATGCCGGTTCTTCCTTTTCTGCTGCCTTTGGTTTTTCTTCGGCTTTCATTATCTCTTCTATTTTTTGCTCAGGGATTTTCGCTTCTTGGGGTTTTTCTTCTGACTTTGGCGCTTCAGCAGCTTTTTCAGCGGTTTTTGCCGGAATCTCTTCTGCCTGAGCAGGTATATTCAACGTCAATAATGAGTCTTTATATACAGGCACAATACCTGCTGGGGAAGAAAGGAGTATCTCCAGCTTGGTTACTAACGGTGTATCTGTTTGCGAGGGCATGACTTCTGTTATCCCTGCCTTCTCCGATTTAATTTTGCCTGCGGCAATACCAAGCCGAACATCCGGAAGTTCTACAATTACTTTATATGGGTCGGAAGGCTTATATATCGTATACTTAAACGGTTTATCAGCAGTAATATTAAGCGAATTGTCTGTTATATCTATCGCGGTCAGTGTAGCAACAGGCCGTTCTTCCTGCACGCTAACCGGCGCTGCACACCCTGAAGCAAGCATTAGGATCGGCAATAAGAAAGCGCAGATAATGTATAGCAGAGAAGATGGACTCGCACATTTTTTAATGTTTTTTAGGTTCTGTTCTCTTATTATCAATTTTTGTCTCATTCTTCCTCCCCCTCACGGAGTTTCAAAATTGTTTCTTTTGGTTTAAGTTGCCCCTTATAATCTTTTATCATTTCTCTGATAGTTATGGAATTCTTGTCTATTTTTTCTATTTTCCCTGCGTGCAGTCCGATTGTCATGCCTTCTCTCAAAGTATATGCCTTTCCATCAGGCAGGACTATCTCTGCAAAATTACCCTTTTCATTCCACACGATGCCTAAGATCTTGATTGAGCTGATATCATAATTTTCAAGCGGGGTTTGTCCCTTCTTCGGTTTTTCTGTAGCCGTGACAACAAGAGAAACGAAGGGGTCTCTTTTCCCCTTTCTGTCATAAGTGATTACTTCTTCTGCGGGTTTAGCGGTCTTTGCATCCGTGCTTTGCGCGGCAGCTTCCTGCGCAGGTTTTGCAGGCGCTGCTTTGGAGGGCGCTTTCTTATCTCCGCATGCCTCCAGAAAAAAAAGCGCTATAAACATAGGGATAACAATAAGGAATACGATTTTGCTGAAATCTAAAATTTGTTTTCTGTTTTTTTGATTCTGTGTCATTTGCCTTTCTCTTTCACTGCTGAAAAAGTTGTTGCTTTTAGAGTTATGCTTAATATTGCCTCATCTTTTTGGGTCTTGGGACTCCCAAGCTGTATGGAAGAAATATTTACAATCCTGTTTAACCTGGTAAGGTTGCTGAAGAAAGAGCCAAGATTATGATAAGTTCCGGTAAGGGTCAAGGAAAATGGAATTTCCTCTACAATGCCGCTCGGATGAGCTTTTTTGGGCTCCGGTTTCCACGTTAATAAATCTATATCTGTTTTTACGGACATTTCAGATAACTGCTGAATCAGAGTGGAGACCCCTTCTTCTTCAGGAAGTTTTTCCTGAAGTTCTTTGAGTTCTTTAATAAGTTTGTCATTTTCTACTTTAAGAATGTCCAGCTTTGCAGCCATTGTTTTATTCTTGGCTATCTCATTTTCCTGCGCGGATATGTCCGTATTCAGTTTTTTGATTTCCTTTATCTTGGGCATATATAAAAGCGCTATGAATAGGATTATGATGATTACTGCCGGCGCAACAGCAATGGCTAGCCTGGCGCCTTTAGGAATCTTTTTCAGGTCAAGTTTTATATTAAGTTTAAGAGCCACGTTATCCTGCCTTTACCTTTAACGTTATATTAAACTGATAAGTCACTATCTTTCCTGAGGTTGCCTTCTGCGCTCCATGAAGAACTACATCCGTGAAAAGTTCTGATTTTTTAAGGTTCTTTTCATAATTCACAACATCTTCGTTTGCGAACCCTGTGCCGCTTATCTTTATCTCATTGCCTGATATGGACAGGGACTGAAGCCAGACGCCGTTCGGCAGCACATTGTTCATCTCGGAAAAAATCCTGACCGGGAGGCTCTGGTTTTTTCTCAGTTGTTTTATTATCCCTGTTCTTTTTTCAAGAGTTTGTTTTTGAGATTCGTAGTTTTCTACTTCTTTAATCTTATTTTTCAGAGCAGCTATCGTCGCCTCATTGGTCTTTTTTTGCTGTTGGAGAGAGGATACGCGGGAATTTGTAAAATAGAAAAGATATCCTGACGCGATGAGCGCGGCTAGAGTTAACAAAACGCCGTTGATGATAAATACCGGAATTGCCTTCGGCTTTTTCTTACGTTTTACCGGCAGGAGGTTTACTCTTATCATCTGTCCCCAGGCCTCCTTAAGGCGAGCCCTACGGCAACAGCAGCCATAGGCGCCATTTCCTGTATATACGAAATGTCAAATTTTTTAGGGATGGAGATATTTTTAAACGGTTCTACCACCTTTGATTCAATCCCGATTTTTTCCGACAGAATCCTCGGAAAGTCTTTTATGAGCGCGCCGCCGCCGCTGAGTATTACTTCGTGTATGCCTTCATGCAATGTCGTGCTTTTGTAATAATCCAGCGAACGGCCTATTTCATTGATTAAATCCTCAGAGGTATTCATAACTACCGAATAAGCGTCTCCTGGAGAAACGCCTTCTATAGGTTCTCCTCTTTTAAGCCTTTCGGCATTTTCATAAGTAACGCTGAATTCTTTTTGAAGGGCTTCTGTATACAGGTTGCTTCCAAGAGAGCTGTCTCTTGTAAATACCGAAACACCGCCCTTGAGAATGTTTATGTTTATGGTGCTGGCCCCGATATTTACAAGCGCCACATTCCTGTTTGCTTCAATTTCGTAATTGACTTCATACATATTTTCAAGGGCAAAGGCAGCCACATCCACTATTATCGGATTTAGTCCCGCCTCTTTTACAACTGCGACATATTCATTGATTATGTCTTTTTTCACCGCAACGAGTATGACGTCCATCTGTCCCGGCTCTTCTCTGGGCCCGAGCATCTGAAAGTCCAGGTTGACGTCCTCAATGTCAAACGGGACATACTGCTCTGCCTCAAATTTTATTGATTCTGCAAGCTCATCTTCAGACATCTCATGAAGGGGTATCCTCTTTATGATCACCGAGGCATGCCCCGAGATTCCTATTACTACATCTTTTGTTTTTACGCGTGCTTTTTTTATGAGTTCTTTGAGGGCCTCTACCAGCCTGAGGGAGTCTATTATGGCGCCGTCAACAATAATTTCAGGGGCGATTGGAAGCATATCAAAAAGTTCCAGTTCGTAGCCTTTTTTAGTGTCTTTGAGCTGCACCACCTTAAAATAGCTGGAACCTATGTCCATGCCTATGGAGCCTTTACTGCCGAAAATCATAACTTAATAAATACCAGAAAAATATATAACTTGTCAAGTTATTTTTATGTAATTTTTTCAGATATATCAAAAGCTTTCGCAAAATCTTTAAGGGATTGGTTTAAGAATTGTGAATTTATGCCTGCTGCTAACTGAGGTGCAGCAGCCTTTCTATTTTTATCTCCGAGCCTGTTGACATCCCGATTGCAAAGACTTTGCCATCAGGATTTTTGAGTCTGAGGTATGAATTTGGCGGCAGTTCGTGCAGGTTCTCAGGAGTAATTTGCGCACCGTTTGAAGCCTTATTAAAATCGCTATCGCAAAGGACAATATCTTTGAAACGGCTGAGCGAAGCGTCAATGGAATAAGTAGATTGCTGTTTCTCGGGCAGTTCATCTAATTCTGCTGAATCTTCAAGAGTAAAGTCTCCGATTTTTGTTCTCTTAAGCGCAGTGATGTGAGCTCCTGTTCCAAGGGCTGTCCCTAGGTCGTCGCATAAGGTTCTGATATATGTTCCTTTTGAGCATAAAACCCTTATCTCCAGAAACGGAGGAACAAAGCTGAGCAGATCAAGCTTATATATTGTTACGTTTCTTTTCTGTCTTTCTACATCTATTCCCTTGCGGGCCAGTTTATAGAGAGGTTTGCCTGAAACCTTCAAGGCAGAATACATTGGAGGGATTTGTTCAATGTTCCCTCTAAAGCGTCCGAGAACGGTTTCTATCAGATCTTTATCCACAGATAAATCAGGAGCTTTATAAATTATCCTGCCTTCGGAATCCAGGGTGTCTGTCCGTTCGCCGAGTTTCATCGTTGCAATGTATTCTTTGTCTTCGTCCGCAAGGAATCTTGTTATTTTTGTAGCCTCATTCAGGCATACAAGCAAGACGCCTGTGGCAATAGGGTCCAGCGTTCCTGCATGTCCTGCTTTTTTCACGCCGAAGATATGCTTAACCTTTGTGACTGCTTGCTGCGAACTCAGTCCTTTTGGTTTGTTGAGGTTTATGACTAAATCTTTCAACTTTTCTTGAGCAGGCACACGGCGTATGCTGCAACGCCTTCGCCCCTGCCTGTGAACCCCATTCCTTCGTTTGTCTTTGCCTTTATGTTAATAACATCCGCACGAATCCCTGCGCTGCTCAGAGCCTTTTTCATGGAATCAATGTATGGCAGGAGTCTTGGTTTTTCCATAATTACTGTTGAGTCTATCCACAGGATTTCAAAGCCGCTTGTGTCTACAATTTCTACAACATTCCTAAGCATGGCAACGCTTGACGCATCTTTCCAGCAGGATTCGGTGTCAGGGAAATGTTTTCCTATGTCCCCGCGGCCGAGAGCGCCTATTAAAGAGTCTATTATTGCATGGCAGAGGACATCTGCGTCAGAATGTCCTGCAAGTCCCTTTTCTGACGGTATTTCTACACCTCCGATAATGAGTTTTCGGCCCTGAACAAACCTGTGGGAATCGTATCCGAAACCTGTTCTCAAGATAGGCTGCCTCGCGGTTTTCTTAAAAGAAGTTCCGCTATATCCAGATCCTCCGGAGTTGTAATCTTTATATTACTGTAAGAGCCCCTTATTACTTTTACTTTTCCGCCGTATCTCTCTACTATCGCAGAGTCGTCTGTTGAATAAAACCCCTCGGCCAGGGCTTTTTTGTACGCCTTCATAAGCGCAGGATATTTGAATACCTGCGGAGTTTGTATGGCCCAGAGGGATTTTCTGTCTAAGGTCTTTTTAATGATAATTTCTTTTTCTAAACTTCTGACTTCTTTTATCGTGTCTTTCAGCGGAACCCCGACAACAACACCGTCAACTTTTCTGAGTTGTCTTATTGATTCTTCAATAATGTGTTTTTCAATGAGCGGCCGCACGCCGTCATGTATCAACGCAAGGCCCGTACTTTTGCCTGCCAGATTAAGCCCGCTGAACACGGAGTCCTGCCTTTCTTTTCCTCCCGGAGCAATTCTTTTTATCTTCGTAAATTTAAATTTCTCCAGAAGGTCGCAACCAAGCGTCAGGTCTTCTTTTTTAAAGACAGGTATTATCTCTGCAATATCATCAACGGACTCCAAGGCCTCAAACACCCATACAACAAGCGGTTTATCGCCGAGCATCCGGAAGGGCTTATGGCCTTCCGGTCCGAATCTTTTGCCAAGCCCGGCTGCCGGAACAATGGCTGTAACTTTTCCTTCCACCGCACTCCTTTAATATGCTCATTAAAAATGCAACGGCAATTTCTGCATAAGTTCTATTTAACTGCCCTGTATTCTTCTCTCTCGTAATCTTCTTTTGTCTTGGAAAATATCATCCTGCCTGCGGTTGTCTGGAGGACGCTTGTAACGGTAACGTCAACGTTTTTGCCGATAAGCCTCTTGCCGTTTTCCACGACAACCATTGTGCCGTCGTCCAGATATGCCACTCCCTGATTGTGTTCTTTCCCCTCTTTGATGACAAAGAGTTTTATAGTTTCGCCGGGGAGCACTACAGGTTTCAAGGCATTGGCCAATTCATGTATGTTCAGGACCGATACCCCCTGGAGTTCTGCAATCTTGTTGAGGTTGAAGTCATTAGTTATCACCTTTGCGTTAAGCAGCCGGGCAAGCGCCACGAGTTTTGCATCAACCTCTTTAATTTTCGGAAAATCTTCGTCAACTATTTTTACTGTTACATTAGACATCTTCTGAAGCTTGTGAAGAACGTCAAGTCCGCGCCTTCCGCGGCCTCTTTTAAGAGGATCCGGCGAGTCGGCAATGTATTGCAATTCCTGGAGGATAAACTGCGGGATGATAAATGCGCCCTCTATAAATCCCGCCTCGCACACATCTGCAATACGGCCGTCTATTATCACGCTCGTGTCCAGCAGTTTAAGATTCTCTTCAATATCCTGACCTCTGAAAATCCTTAGTATGCCGGATATGGTAAGCCCCTGGCCGCGCTTGAGCCCTATCAACAATCCTGCATATCCGAATAATGCGTTCAAAAGAAATGCGGTTGTCGCATAATCCTGAACAATTGTCTTGAGAGGGAAAAGCGCCAGGTTCGCAAATAGAAGGCCTGCCGATAATCCGAATATTCCGCCGATAATCACGCCGATTGAGATTTTTTTCAGGGCCATTTCTGTGAAAAGGGTGACTAATCCGGCTACTGCGCCCCATACCGCTCCCATAACCTCCAGATTATATTTACTGCCGAGAAAATAACCTGCAATTAAAAAGACTGCAAATACGGCTATTCTCAAAAAAATGAAAATCATGCTGATAGCCTCCTTTCTGTTATGATGCCTTTATTGCCGTATAAAATTTCTGACCGCCCCTGTTGATGAAGAGCAATACCGATGAGCCGGGCTTAATATTGGAAGCGATTTTATTAAAATCTCCAATGCTGTTTATTTTTTTAGAATCTATCTCCTGTATAACATCCCCCTTTCTGAGTTTGGCCTCATCCGCTGGGCTTCCGGGCTCAACCTTTAGAATTACCACTCCTTTATCGTCCCTGCCCAGGCCTAACTGCTGCGCGATATCCCTTGTCAGTTCTATTACTTCAAGCCCTGCCAATGCCTCTCCGCGTTTTGCATCCTCAGGGACAGGCTCGATGCTTGCTTCGCCGGGCTCTTTAGGAGCTTCGGTTATAAGGGCTGTAAGACTAAATTCTTTCCCTTTTCTGAGGATTTTGATATTTACCTGAGAGCCTGTTTTGGTCTGGGCCACCATATTTCTAAGACTGTCCGCATCCTTTACAGTTTTCCCGTTATATTCAAGGATTGTGTCTCCGCGCATTAGGCCTGCCTTTTCGGCAGGACTGCCTTTTACAACATCGCCTACAAGCGCTCCATCCGCATTCTTAAGTCCGAATTTTTCGGCAAGTTCGGGAGTCAGTTTCTGTATTGAGACTCCAAGCCAGCCCCTTGTTTTCTTTCCGTATTTTATAAGGTCTTCCATCACAGAGCGCACAAGATTGCTCGGCACTGAAAACCCTATGCCCTGATACCCGCCTGTCTTTGAAAATATCGCCGTGTTTATGCCTATAATTTCTCCCTTAATATTCACCAGAGGACCGCCGGAATTGCCCGGATTAATAGCCGCGTCCGTCTGTATGAAATCTTCATAATCTGTAATCCCTACACTCGCTCTTCCTACTGCGCTTACTATGCCCATAGTTACCGTGTGGCTCAGGCCGAATGGATTGCCGATGGCGAGCACAAATTCTCCAACCTGCAGTTTGTCCGAGTCGGCCCAGGTTGCTGTAGGCAGGTTGCCGTCATTAATTTTTATTACTGCTATGTCTGTTTTAGAGTCTGCGCCGACAACTTTTCCCTTAAAACTTTTCTTATCATAAAGCGTAACCTTTATTTCTTCAGCCTGCTCAATAACATGGTTATTTGTGATTATATAGCCGTCGCTTGATACAATAACGCCTGAGCCTAAACTCTGCTCTTTCCATTTCTTCGGAAGGCCGAATTCGTGAAAAGGGCCGAAGAAATTAAAGAAAGGGTCGTCAAAAAAGGAAGGAGCTTCCCTTCTTGCAACCTTTGTGGTTGAGATGTTGACAACTACCGGAGAGACGGCATTTGCTATTTCAGAGAAGGCCTTGGAGGTCTCTATTATCTGGCTCGGCACTCTCGGGGGCGCGGTTACAGCAGGCCGCGACGTACGCGTAATCCTGCCGAAGAAATAAAATGAAATCCCTGCCAGAGTAAATCCGGACAACAGCACAATTATTCCGATTAATATTTTTTTCTTCATATTTTTTAATTATAATCGCTGTGCGATTCATTGTAAAGCGGCGAGGTTGACTTGACTGCGTTCATATAGTTAATATTTTCTATGCATTTACATTCGGATTATGTCCCCCTGCACCTTCACACTGAATACAGCCTGTTGGACGGAGCAATAAGGATAAAAGAGCTTGTTGAGCAGGCCAAAGAATTCAGGCTGCCTGCTGTGGCGATAACCGACCACGGCAATCTTTTTGCGGCAGTTGATTTTTATAAACAGGTAACGAAGGCGGGCATTAAGCCGATAATCGGCTGTGAGCTTTATGTTTCTCCTGGAAGCCGCTTTGAAAAGACCAGCGCTGAAAATGACGAGAAATCCTTTCATCTTATTCTTCTTGCAAAAGATAACGCAGGCTATAAAAACCTTGTCAGCCTGGTTACAAAGGCATATCTTGAGGGGTTTTATTACAAGCCGCGTATAGATATGGACCTCCTTGAGCAATACGGCGGAGGGCTTATAGGCCTTTCCGCCTGTTTGAAAGGAGAGATACCTTATTATCTGCAAAAGGGCCTGATTGACAGGGCCAGGGGAAAGGCGCTTGCCTATAAGCACATCCTCGGCCCGGATAATTTTTATCTTGAAATACAGGCAAACGGCCTGCCCGAGCAAATAGAAGCAAACAAGCAATTGGCAGAGCTTGGCAAAGAACTACATATCGGCCTTGTTGCCACGAATGATTCGCATTACCTCAAAAAAAGCGATGCAAAGGCGCATGAAGTTCTGCTCTGCATCCAGACAGGAAAAACGCTCAAAGACCCGAACCGGATGAAATTCAGTTCTGATGAGTTTTATCTGAAATCGCCTGCCGAGATGAAAGAAATCTTTAAAGACATACCCGAAGCAGTTAAAAATACGATAACCATTGCCGAAAGATGCAATGTAGAATTCAAACTCGGCGATATACTCCTTCCGCATTTTAAGACCGGGAGCGGCCAGGACCCGCATCTTTTGCTTTCAAAATATGCAGCAGAGGGCCTTGAAAGAAAAATAGGGAAGGACGCGCCCCAGCTTTACAAAGACCGGCTCCAGACAGAATTAAATGTCATTAAGAAAATGGGCTATGCCTCTTACTTCCTTATAGTCCGTGATTTTATTGATTTTGCCAAAACAAACAGCATACCCGTAGGGCCGGGCAGGGGCTCTGCTGCCGGAAGCCTGGTTTCTTACTGTCTTGATATAACCGAGATAGACCCAATGAAATACGGCCTTCTCTTTGAGAGATTCCTGAACCCCGAAAGAATTAGCATGCCTGATATTGATGTTGATTTCTGTCAGGACAAAAGGGGGGAGGTAATTTCGTATGTTTCCGACAAATACGGCAAAGACCATGTCGCGCAGATAATAACATTCGGGACCATGGCTGCAAAGGCTGCTATAAGGGATGTGGGGCGCGCGATGGACATTCCTTACGCTGAAGTTGATAAAATCGCAAAGCTTGTTCCGAACCAGCTTAAGATAACAATTGAAGAGGCTATAAAGATTGAGCCGCAGCTTAAAGAGGCTTATGATTCGGACGAAAAAGTAAACGAACTTCTCAATATAGCAATAAGGCTTGAAGGCCTTAACAGGCACGCTTCCACTCATGCAGCAGGCGTGGTGATCTCGCCTGCGCCTCTGACCGATTACACTCCCCTTTACAGAAACCCTGCTGACGAGAGCATCGTAACCCAGTTTGATATGGAGTCCCTTGAAAAAATAGGGCTTCTGAAATTTGACTTCCTCGGGCTTAAGACCCTCACTGTTATTGAAAAGACCTTAAAGTATGTGAATCAGGCAGGCGGTGCGCTGGACCTTAATGCCATACCCTTTGATGATGAAAAAACCTACGGGCTGCTCAGCTCCGGACAGACAACAGGTGTGTTCCAACTTGAAAGCGAAGGCATGAGAGATATCCTGGTAAGGATGCAGCCGAACAGATTTGAAGACCTCATCGCGCTCGTTGCGCTTTACCGCCCCGGGCCGATGGCGTGGATAGACGATTTCATCAAATGCAAAAAAGGCGAGAAAAAGATTACCTATGTCCTGCCTCAGCTCAAGGAGATACTTGATGAAACCTACGGGATTATCCTGTATCAGGAGCAGGTAATGATGATTGCGAACAAAATCGCCAACTTCAGCATGGGACAGGCTGATATTCTCAGGCGGGCGATGGGCAAAAAGAAGATTGAAGAGATGATGAAACAAAAAGAAAGTTTTGTCAGCGGCGCTGTTAAGAACGGCATTCCTGGGAAAAAGGCATCCAATCTTTTTGAAAAAATGGAGCCCTTTGCACAGTACGGCTTCAATAAATCCCACTCTGCCGCATATGCCTTTATTGCCTACCAGACCGCATATCTTAAGGCGCATTATCCTGTTCAGTTCATGGCTGCCACTCTAAGCCTTGACATGCATGACACCGACAAGATAGTAAAGTCAATAAACGAATGCAGAAATATGAAGATTGAAATCCTTCCTCCCGACATAAACCTTTCCGGTAGGGAGTTCAATGTCATAGGCAATTCAATACGTTTCGGGCTTGAGGCCGTAAAAGGCGTGGGCGGCGCCGCAATAGAATCTATACTTGAAGTAAGGGAAAGCGGAGGGCCTTTCAAATCAATCGCAGACCTGGTTCAGAGAGTTGATTCACGTAAGGTTAACAAAAAAGTCCTTGAAAGCCTTGTGAAGGCCGGCGCATTTGATTCCATCGGAATTTCAAGAGGCGCCGCGATGAGCGCGGTCAACGAAATTCTTAGCGGCAACGGCAAGAAGCATAACGGCCAGCAGAGCATTTTCGGAGATGAAGGCCTTGAGCCTGAGATATCAGCAGATGAATGGGATGAGACTGAACTTCTTAAAAATGAGAAAGAGGCGCTCGGGTTTTACATAACAGGTCATCCGCTTATGAAATACAGGGGGAAGCTGTCCGCGCTGAACATAAAAAGGACTTCCGAGTTGGCAAATCTTTCTGACAGGGAAGATGTGCAGGTTGCAGGCGTCATAGCTGCAATCAGGAAGTTTCAGAAAAAAGGCACAACAGATACAATGGCATATCTGACGATAGAAGATGAAGAAGGCAATGTTGAGGCCATAGCTTTTACCGATATCTACAGGAACAACCTCGGGATTATGAAAAAAGACACGCCGGTGATAGTTAAGGGAACGATTGACAGGACTGAAAAGGGTGTTAAACTCCTTTTAAGAGAGATATCAGGGCTTGACAATAGGGCCTCGGCGAATGGCTTAAAATGCGAAATTAGTATAAAATATCCACTTGCGAACGGCTTAAACCTTGAGAATCTGAAGGAAATGCTTTCAGGAAGTTCAGGAGAATGCCCTTTGTATCTGAAAGTGGATTTGCCTGACTCTGAGGTGTTTATCGCCACAGGGCTGCAGATAGATCCGAACAATATGCTGATCAGCAAGATTGAGGAC
>Ga0172368_10005317_pt1 | contig 14435 bp, 12 predicted proteins | sample Lak11m_FD_114540 | JGI IMG/M metagenome (GOLD analysis project Ga0172368, IMG submission 114540) | Freshwater microbial communities from Kabuno Bay, South-Kivu, Congo - kab_022012_11m | ecosystem: Environmental > Aquatic > Freshwater > Lake | place: Democratic Republic of the Congo: South-Kivu...
ACGCATGGTCCATCAACCCGAAGGTTTGATATTGTTTCTTTATGTCTTTTAGTTGTAGCATTGCTTTTCCTCTTTTCGGTGTCTATACATTAAACCGTGATTGTGAAATGAATTTGAACAAGTGATTTATTGGCAATTTTTATGTTCACTTATCTATCTGCTAATACAAAAAACCCCCTTTATTGTAACCACTATTTGGTCCAATTTTTGGGGGTAACTTCAAAGGCTTGGAACTATGTGTTGGATTTAATACTTTGAATACCCTAATAATTAACGCGTGAATACCCCAATTGTGCAATACATTTTCGCTAATATTTGATACAACTATATTAAACCTGATTTATTGTTTTTGAATGTCGTCATTAAATTGATAAATTTAAAGAATTGTATAAGAGCAAACAGATATCCTAGAATAATTTCATTTCTTGCAAAGAATTAAAAAAAGGTATTCTAGGCCGTAATTAAATCATAAAATAATCTATGTCTTCCTTAGCAAAAACCTTACTACACAAATTATCAATTAATAATTTCAATAATATGTGCTTTTTCTCCACAGACACTGTTAAGCAAGAAAACCGTTCCTTGGTTAAGAACACTTTTATTTTCCTCATAAAAAACCTTTTGCTGAGCAGCAAGGATTGTAAGTGTTTTTATATCCTTAAGTTCCTTGTAGACCCTTAAAAGGAACGTCCCTAATTTTGTATAAGAAATATTGTCAGACATTATCACAAGGGTCTTTTGATTAAGCATTTCTATATTTGTCATAGATTTTCTTTTATTAATTTCATTGCCTAGAAATTGAATAAAGTCGAGTTCATTTCTAGGATTGATAAAATTAAGTGAAGCATATTCTTTTTTTATACTAAATTCGACAATGGACGGATCGTGGACATATAAAACGAAATTATCATACCCTTCTAATGCTAAGAAATCGACAATAATTTGATGTAATAACGTTGATTTTCCTGCACCAGTGGGGCCACAAATAAAGAGATTGTTATAAGCAAGCATCTCATTAATTGTTGGTTTATTTTTAAACTCGTATTTGGTGTAATCCATACATTCACCCTCCTTTAATTACCAACTAATCATTTTTAACTCATCATAAAAAATTACTCGACTGCCTTATAAAGTACTTTAAGGACTTCAACAGTCGCAAGAGTATCTAATTCACAATAGGCAAGCATCCCTCTTCTAACATAGTCATATTCACTGCCTACCATATTCATTAATTTGGGGAACATCGCAAGTGCTTCGCCACCATTATGGACAACTGGCAATTTATGATAGGCTTCTCCCATATGTGGACATAAAGCTGGCATTACTTCTTTTAAAGAATTAGACCCTTTTTGTTTAGAATCATAATAATAGGCTTTTGCAAAAGGGATTTTTAAATCAATCATATTGTCTCTTATCGATAGCAAATGATTTTTTAAATCTGGAAACAGCACTGACAATTGAGTTAATACTGTTTTTTCAAATGATGCATTATAGGCAACAGAATTCCCTCCAAAAGGAATATCTTCACATAATTGTTTTGCAAGTTCTCTTCGGCAATCGAGTGCATGACCAAGAAACTCCTTATGCATGTATTCCTTCCCTTTAATCGTTTCAACATGAAGTGAATATTGAAATGGAATTTGTTCATACGGATATGCGTGATCAAAAGGGGGGATGCCTTCATTCATTGTTTCAAAATCAAGATGATACAATGGGTAATGAAGACTATTTAAGAATTGTGTCAATCCTTGCCTATTAACATAGAATCCAGTATCCTTTATCATCGATTCCAATTGCACTTGTTGACGTGGGTTTTTGAGACGCTTGCCATTTGAAACAAAATCGTGGACTGTTATAATGCCTTGATTAATGAATTGATAAGCAACGTCAGCCTTTATCCCATTGATTATACTGATATTGTTCTTAGGTAAAATTGACGTACAGTAATCATGAAATAAACAATCTTTGCAGGCTTTGGAAAACGGCACGACCCACTCCTTTTTTGATGAAGCGATCTCACGAATTTCTAATAAATCATCGTCAATATCGGCTAATGTGGCAATAAAATCATCATGATTCGAAATATTTTCGATTTCAAAGAGTTGATGAACATTAATATCTCCCTCTCTTCGATATGTTTTATTCAAATGCATGATGTAACAATTGTTGAGGTTAATCCCGCTCTTTCTTAAGACATAGCATTGGAATGCTGCATCAAAAAGATGTTCAGTCTTATATTCACTTGACGCTTTGACTTCGTAGATTGACCAACCACCACTTTCTTGAACGAGTAAATCAACTGCACAAAATAAATCCTCAAATCTAAAAGAAGCTTCTGCAATGACATGATGATTTCTGATCAATGCGTCCTTTGTTGCTAAAACTTGGGCAGCATAATCGGCTTTTCCATCTTCACTAAATCTCGCAACTAAATAAGTATCCTCGAAGTAGGTTCTTCCATATTCGCCGAGCTTTATTCCTGTTTCGATATTTTTCTTATCTAGCTCAGATGCAGGAGTGGCCACATCCTTTTTGTATACTGACAACCAAAAATTTTTAGGACAAACTTTATAATTTATAAATAAACTTTTTGTTATCATAATGACCTCCCTGTTTTTTACAAATCATCAATTTATCAACATAATGAATAAAAATAGTTCTAATGATGGTTGCAACTTGTAACGAATAGACCGACCTTTGACAACCCATATTTGATCGTATTTTGTTGTATCGTGGGATTAAATATGAATCTGTGATTTAATAGGTTTTATGAATATCTTCATAACAGTTTATGATGACTACTAGTCAGATTCTTATTAAAATAAAAGACATTTTATCAAATCATTCACGAATAAGTAAATCTTTTCTACTTGGTCAAAATTAATCGTATCAATCGTATCATTTGCTGTATGCATCGTTTTTGAAAAGTCCGGCACTATTCTTGTTGGCATACTATTAGCAAATTGTTTAAACCACTCTAAGTCAGGATTGGTAGAGTTTATGACGAAAAATGTTGGGCATTTATAATTGATAAACGTATCGGCATCACCAGGAGGTAATCGTTTCATTATGATTGCATGATGCTTAGTGTATATATCCCTTAAATCTTCTTTCATGTGGTGTTCACTTAATAAAATATTTTCACCCATGCCACACATGTCTAAATTAATAGCGTAACTTATTTTTCCTTGGTTTAATCTCATATACTCTCTACTACCAATCAGGTGATTTTCTTCTAAATCAAAGAAAACAAACTCGATGTGTTTTTTTGTATTTTTTAGATTGATAATTAGATTCAACAAAATTGAGCATCCCGCAGCATTATCATTCGCCCCAGGCGTACCTAAGGCGTTATCATAATGTGCCGATAAAACTATTTTGGGGTTGTCATCTTTATTAAACTCAATCATGATATTGCCGAGTGTTTGATAAGCTGGAATACGTTGACTCACATAATCAATTTGATTGTCATTAAGTACTTTTGTTATTGCATTAAATCTTTCTTTTTTATCGATTTGTGCAATGTCTTGAATATAGTGTTTTATGAGATTCCCTTCTTTCTGAAGCGTAACATTCTTTTGATGACTTCATAATAAACCTAGATTATTATATATATCAAACATTGTTCAAATATCGGAAAAACCGTTTCCGAAACATAAACGATCCATTTTGACTAAAAAAGTAGACTTTCACGTCTACTTAATCATTTCTTTGGATTTTTCTTCTTTTCTATTTTTATTCCTTGATATCCTTTATCTAACAATTGTTGTTCTACTTCATCTATACTTAATTGATCGTATAAACCAGATAAAATAACACCGTCTCTACCATCTATTCTAATCTCACCATGATTATTTTCTCTTAATAACATGTTTAAATCTTCTACAGGAATCTCAAATCTTATAGCGATATACAAAAGTTCATTTCTTCGAAAATTTCGTTTTGATCTTCTACTATGTAACGTTCTTGTGCTAATGTCTAGTTCTTTAGCTAAATAATCTAAATTATACGGAATATGTTTAGATTGAGCGTTTGATAGATCTTGAATATAATCATACGTACTAAAAATAAACCTATTCGATTCAGTGATTTTAACATCAAACCCTTTGATGAGTTGTTCTATGGTTGAAAAATCTTCTTCACAGTGATAATTAATAGTATCCATTACATTTTTAAATATGTCTAAGAGATTTTCTTTTTTATATTTTGATAAATCTACAATACAATAGCTATCCTGGCCATTTTTTTCTTTCTTAATGATGATCATCACAGGTAATTTATCCACTTTATAGATGCTTTTAATCTTGTCTAAAATCAGTAAAACATACTCGGGATTGTTACCTTCTTTACTGAGCTTATCACGATGTTGGACATTTGGCCATTTTTGTACCATATCCTCCGAATAATAGGTTGCGATAGTGAGATTGGATGAGGAATCTGTGTGTAATTTATAGCCATTCAAAGTCATAAATTCTCTACTTTCATCGTCACTAAAGATATCATATAGATATAGTATTGTAAAAGCTGTCTTAAATACAAAATGACCATAGCAAATATCATTTGTAACATTGTTAATCTCTATAGTGTAGTTATGTGCTTTGGATTTACCTTGATATGACCCGATAGGACTTTTACTTGGATTATTATTAAGTTTTAATGTTGCGAATGATAAATTAACCATATGAATGTCTTCCTTTGATATAGATTTTGTCTCATTAACTTCATCTTATCATTTTACGAAAATATAATCATTCTTCCATCCGATTTTATGGTCTTCTCATGATGATATCAACGACTTCTAACTTTTTTTCAGTATCTGTTAAGCTATCTAGTATAGGTAGTCTAAATAAACTTAGTGGATCAAAACCTCTTTCTGTTGCGTAAAATTTAATGATGTTTTTGTCAAATGCTAGTTCAAAACCATCATAGGCATAACCGGTTACGCCCGCTTCAATTTCTAGATGTTGTCTCCGTAATTCTTCATCGCAAAATCTAGTTTCAAATAAAACTTCAATATCACCGATTTCATCTAATGTATCTTTGATAGTATTTAGAATTTTTTTATTATCTTTATAAAATAATTCACTGCTGGTTTTAATGGATTCATGACTAATATGTTCTGCCTCTATGATTTGAGGGGCAAAAACCTTTTTAACGAACTCTTTTTCATTAGGTGTAATCGTTATATAAGATAATCCTGAATAGTTCAAATAAGGATATAGAATCGCTTCAGTGGTCGGTAATCTTAAAAAATCCAACCCGAAAGATATCGCTTTAATCTTATATTTCTTTCCTTTTCTATCATGCCAAAAAGCGATCACAAAGGCTTTATATAATGACATAGTTTGTTCATATGATGGGTTCATTTCATAGTCATCACATTGAAAGTACGTACTTTCACTGTTTATGTTAGAAATTTCTCCATTTACGTCATAATTAATTAAACTCACTATCTCGTCAATAATGAGTGGGTATTTTTCTTGATGATTCAAGATTTCTAAGATAGCTAACTCATTATACTTATCTTCAAAAACTACACCTAACTTAAACTCTAAAAAATGATTTAGTAACATAACATATCCTCCTAAATGCCTATTGCCATTCCAAAATGTTATAAGTCTTGTCATAATGCCAATATTTTCCTGCAATGGACGGCTTTGTTTCGCAATAGTAATACACTTTATCGAATAGTTTTGATGATAAAAATAAACCGCTATTTAAGAATTCTTTGGGCGTACCTTTGTAAAATATTTTTTTAAGATTAGTACAGCGATAAAATGCTAAACCTGGTAATTCTACTAAACTTTTTGGTAAGATGATTTTTTCAAGGTTTGTACAATGAATAAAAGCATATTTTTTGATGCATTTTAGCCTTTCAGGTATGGTAAGTTCTGTGAGGTTCTCACAAAAACGAAATGCATTTTCGAGGATGTATTTTGTATCTTTATGGATTTCACAAGTGATAATATCATAATCTATAGCTTTAACTAACAACCTATAAGGATTTTCTTCATTGCCTACATAATAAGCATTATCAAAAACATATTCTCTCAACGAATTACAATGATGAAATATAGCATTCCCAATTTTTGAAACCTCATCCGGGATGGTAACACTTGATAAACTACTACACTGTATAAAGGCTAGACTCCCAATACTTATGACTGTTTTTGGTATATCTATGTTGGTTAAGTTTTCACATCTTGAAAAAGCTTTATGATGAATCAATCTAGTATTGGGATATATTTCACAACTAGTAATATCCCTATCTTTGGCTTTAATTAATACTAAATAAGGATTATCATTATTGCCTAAATAACACGCATTATCGTAGACATTATATTCTAAGTTATTACATTCTTCGAATACCTCATAATCGATATTTGTAATGGAATTTGGTATCAATATGTTTTTTAGATTTTCACAGCCTCTAAAAGCGCCCTCTTCAATACTTGAAAACCCTTCAGGTAAAATGATACTTCTTAATGTAATATTATTGAAAAATGCTTTTTTAGCTATACTTGTTACATCGTTTGGAACAACTAGATCTTGAAGATGACCTGTATAAGCTAATAATTTACCTTCCTCAATTATGAAGTTAGAGCTCACCGCATCCCCCCCTTTTTTCAAAGATTTCTCTAAGTTAATATAATGCTATTTTTTTGATCGCGACATTAGAATAACAAAGGGGTTTAAATTTCTCAACCTTTTATACGATATCGGAAATTCTATTACCGAAAGCATATTTGTAGGCTTTTTGATATCAAATTTGTATTTGAACCTCAACAGTAAATAAGAGTTCTCATAAAAATTGAAAACTCTTTTTTTGTTTTATCTAATTATTAATTATCAAGGCTATCTCCCAAATCAAGATTATCAAAACCGTCATCATCAATTAAAACTCAATCTAAATCATCAGTCACGGATTGTTTTTCTTCCTCTATCTCTTCATCAAAGTAAAGATTTTCTCTGGGTTCGTCTTCATCATCCTCATCAATAATGTCATCATCATCGTAATATTCAAATGTATCAAAATTTTCATTTTCACGTTTGGTAAATAAGCTTGTAGCTGCTCTTCCAAAGAAAGTAAATCTATTCGATGTCAATTTTATTAATAAATATAATTCATCATTTAGTATCCTATATTCTACTATTTCAAGTTTGGTTGAAGAAAACGCCTCTAATGTATAATGAATAGGTTCAATCATTTTCGCAACCGTTATACCCTCTTTGTTCACAACATTAAAACTAGAAATATATCGATCTTTATAAGGCTCAATGTCGATATGCAAATTCGTAATACTTACTTTTTTATCATATTCACTAAACTTAAACGTTGCATATTGTTCAAACACTTTTTGAGGGTATAAAGTATTAAAATGTATCTTACCTTCATCCATATCAAAGAGTATGGTTTTAGTATTTATATCAAAAAATTGATTTTTTGATTTAATAAAATTTTGATATATGCCTTCTCTATGTGCTTCCACTATATTATCATCCAAATATGTAATTATATTAAAATCTTTTCGTATAATTTCGAATAAAATGGCTTCATTCGTTAATAGCTTTTTATCCAAATCTTCATCATAATATTCATTTCTTAATGTTTCTGAAATAACATCTATATCATTCTTTAGTTCTTCACTAACGTATTTATAAACATTTATATCAACTTTCAACGCTTTCATTACGAATTCTTTATTACTAAACATTTCATTACGATTGGGCTCTGTTAAATATTCGTAATTGTCTTCTAAAACATCGGCACCCCATTCTTTTATGTCGTTTATTACTACTTCTTCATGTTGTTTAATCATATAATTTAGCGTTGCTAAGAATTCAGGGTTATTTTCCTTTGCGAGATGCATCAATGTTTCATTGTTTTGGAATTTTTTTAATGTGATGAAGGCAAATTGTTCATCTGCTAAATCACCACGAAAATGTTTCAAAAACTGAATAATAATATCCTGATTATTTCTTAACGCTTCACTAGCATACAAAAAATTATAAGCATCGTCACAAATGGCTTCTAATACAATATCTTTGTCATTTCGCAAGGCTTCGCTAGCATGAGATAAAGCATCTGAAGCGGTTTTTACTGCTTCCAAGACAACTTCTTTATCATTTTTTAATTCATCACTAGCATAATTTAAAGCATTTCCCCAGTTTTTTACTGCCGCTAACACGACCTCTTTATCATTCCTTAATTCATCACTGGCATACTTTAAGGATATCCAGTTTTTTTTAACTTCTTTTAATATATAAGCTTTGTCATTAGAGCGTTTTACGTCAAAAATTTTATCCATATTTTTTCCTCCATTATGTATAAGTTTTATTGCACAATAATATGTTATGAAATATTTTTTAGAATTATTATTTCGTTTAATCCTCTTGTGTTTTCTATCCGACCAAATAATATCACACAAAATAGACATAAATCAAATTTTTGTAGCGTTTCGGAAACCATTTTTCCGATTTTAATTTATAAACTGAAATATTAGATTTTCTAGACATAGTCATGATATTATCAGTGAGCAAAAGAGAAAGGGGACTAATATTATGAAAGATGTAAAAGTAACTAACTTTACAGAATATCAAGCAAATGAAAAACTGGATTTGGTAGTTGAACGTGATGATTGTGATGTAACTCCCAACTATTTTCTATATTTTACAAATTTGGATTACAAAAACAAGATTGATTCTATCTTAGAGACACTAACCCTTAAAGAACAAGTCATTTTGCATTTGCGATTTGGATTAATTGATGGTAAAAAACACAGTTTATTAGAAGTGGCGCGCATGTTTGGTATAACGCGTGAACGTGTTCGTCAAATCGACGCCAAAGCCCTCTTTTACTTACGACGTCCTAGTTTTCTAAAACGATTGTTACAATTAGATGCGCTAGCTAAAACAAATGGTCATGAATCTTTATTTAAAGATTTAGGTGCCTTAGGAATGAATTTAAGTGGTGATAGAGAAATAACCCTTGATGAAATTGAAGCTGATAATAAAGACCGCTTTAAAAGAGCTGTTGAAGCTTATAAAAAATATGCCTTTGTTCGGTCAAAGGAAGATTTATTAAAAGAGAATCTATTTGAAAATGCCATCAATAGAGTTTCAAGAGATTTTGCGATTGGAACAGATATGCTGCGAGAATTATTAGAGGTTGAAGCGTCAAAAATCGATGACGCTGATGATGTATCAAAAGAGGTAATAACCAAAAACAAAAAGCCAGATTCTAAATAAAATGAATAATTTGAAATATATTTATCACATCTTGTAAATTTGCCCAAGTTGCCAAAGTTAAATCCGTATTTATTAGGCAACCGCAATTTAGTCTAGCAAACATTTAGAATAAAGATGTTCTCCGGCTTGCTCCTTTCAGTTAAGGAGGTATCTGAACATGAATGTCAAAGGAAGCAAGCACCTGACGTTGGACGAACGTCGGGAGATACTTCGCGGTCTTAATGAACGACTGATGCTATCACAAATAGCCCTGATTCTTTCCAAAGACCCACGCTCAATCAGTCGCAAAATCAAGCTTCGACGTCAGTTGAAGACAAATCATCGCAGTTATTTTCACAGCTCTGATTTCTTGAAAACTAATTGCCAACGCACACTTCGTTATCCCTTTGTCTGTGATGGGTGCGATAAGCGCCGCCACTGCCTTTATCTCAATCAGTATTTCTATTGTCCGGAAGCCGCGGATGCCCGCTACAAGTAACATCGTTCCGCTGCTCGCGTGGGCATCAACCTCACCGGTCCGGAGTTCGATTATCTTGATCAGCAACTAACAAATGGTATCCGTCAGGGTCAGTCGATCCATCATATCGTGACGAGCGATCCTAACATCCCCTGTTCTTCTCGAACCATCTATCGTTACGTCACGCACAATCTGACTTCCATCAAAGGCCACGAGCTCCGTCGCAAGGTCATCCTAAGGAAACGAATTACGCAAAAAGTCACGCCAACCATCGATTTATCGGTTCGTCTCCATCGCGCTTATCCCGATTTCATCGCCTTTTTGCTCCTCCATCCAGGCGTGCTCGTCGCCCAGATGGATACGATCCTCGGTCCTAGGCATGATGGTCCTTGTCTCTTGACCATCCACTTCATCACCTTCCGCTTCATGATTGCTTTCAAGCTCGAAAGCCATACATGCGAAGAAGTCTCCCGCGTCTTTCGCTACCTGCAAACCATTTTCACTCCCGATGAATACCGTGCCCTATTCTCCGTCATCTTGACTGACCGCGGTACCGAGTTCGTCCGTCCTGACGACATCGAGATTCATCATCAAACGGGTGAAGTCCTCGCACATGTGTTTTTCGCCGATCCTCAGGCCAGCAACCAGAAAGCCCAGATTGAAGAGAATCACACGTTACTTCGCTATGTTTTACCAAAAGGAACCCGACTTGGTTTTCTCACCGATGAGTTTGTATCATTGATGCTCTCGCATATCAATTCATATCAACGGAAAGTCATTGCTTCGACACCCTATGAGTTGATGAAAATCTACTATGGCGAGCATATACTCGCCAAATTAAAAGTCAGGGCGATAAGCCCTGACAAAGTCTACCTGAAGCCTTCCCTTTTTTCCCAAAAATAAGGCTTCATAAGCAAGCCGGAGAACAATGATCGAAGGATTGTAGTCTGTCAAACGGATTTTACACCGTTGTTTTCAGGTTAACTCCATTCCCTTGATCTTGCGTTTATATTATACCAAACTGCAATTTGCTTGTTGTATTTTTGTACAACAACCTCTATTTATCGTGTCACTTTCCTCGTTTCAAGTTACAAGGGATTTTAGTTTGTCTACTTACGTTATTTTTTAATGAAAAACTAGCATGTTTTAGAGAAAAACCGTTATTTTTTATAGCAGCTAAAACTATTTCTTCGTCGTTTTGTAATTCAACACTAGCGAATTTTAAATCGTGTCCATCTTGTGTAACAGCGGCAATAACAACGTCTTTATCGTTTCTTAAATCATCGCTAGCCGACTCTAATGTCATTTCTTTTTTTCTAATTAAATCTAGGGCATCACTCTTATCCTTAATAATTTGCCATTGTTTCATTTAGAAACATCCAATAAATCACAAAAATAGAAATGGTTTTAATCAAGACTTGAAATGGATTATCCTTGTTAGCTAAATATAGAGCGTTATCAAACAGGTTATATTTTAGTTTTTCACATCCTTCAAATGCATTTCGACGATGTCATTAATGTTTTATGAAAATATCTTCTCTATTTGTTTCTATACCAAATAATATGATCTAACTCATTTCTTGTTAATGTCGGACAAACACGAACTCTTAAATCTTCTAAAGAATGCCAATAGTTCTCGTAATATGTTTTTTTCATGGCAGGTAAACCGTATTGGAGCCGGTATTGATCTAAATGTGAGTTTACGACTTGATCGTAAATATAATAATCATCTAAGCCAAATAATAATTGATTAAAACCTTTACATATTTTCGTGGTTAAACTCCACTCATATCTAAGGTGACCAGTATTTTTTATAAAATCATTCATTTCCTCGATTAAAGTTAAATCTCCATGCAAAATTCTACAAAAAAAATCATTAGATGGGTTTTGGATGAAGTCTGTAAAAATCACATACTGTGAAACTTTTGAATATTGAATCTTATTATCAATACTTATTTGTTTAACTATTTCAAATATAGTTTCATGAGTGAAATAATAATACAATTTTTTACAATCAATATTACCTAATTGAGAAGGTATAAAAGGTGGAACAACACCAAATATCCTACGAAAGACATCGCGCACTTTTTGTGGATATCTCCTATCATTGCGAATCTCTTCTTCTACTTTAGCTGATTCCGCGGACGTTAATTGGGCAAGTAAATCCATATTTCTGTTCTTTTTTTTAACTGTCATATTTTGTTGGTTTCTTCTTAATTCAAAATTAGAATTCCACTGGAAATAATCTGTCGATAATTCAATAATGACCCCTTTCTTAATTCTGTCTCTCAAACAACTTTTAGCATAAACATCGTTGCTGAACCAATCTTCACACTCCTTTAATTTTGACAGCAAATCAGAAAAGGAAAACGGTTCATTCATAAATGAATCTGATAAAACATTATCAAAGACTTTAGTCTGTGCCATAAATAGTTCTCGTATTATCTAACTGTACCCGGAATTGAGTTAGATAACACCTTTCTTTCTCCGGGTTATAATAATTACACTGTGTACTTGTTCCTATAATTTTACAGCTTTGACTGTTCTAAGGAGATTCAAGCCACAGTTTTTAATATCCAAACGTTGATTAGTTGAATAACGCTCTGACGTTTCATATCTAACGAGGTTACGTTATTAGAAACTGTTGGTCACACAGTAATCACGATGGAGGTGATGTTTGATGTACTTTGTTGGAATTGATGTTTCCAAGTACAAACACGACTGCTTTATCACCAATGAAGCAGGCGAGGTTATCAAGGATCTTTTCACCTTTGATAACACCGGAACTGGATTTAAACAGTTCTTTGATGTCTTGGTCAATCTCGGTGATCCTAAACAAATAAAGGTAGGATTCGAGGCAACCGGACATTACATGAATAACCTAATGAAACATCTATGTGTTAAGGGTTATTCTTTCACAGTTCTTAATCCGATTATCGTTGCTCGATTTCGCAGCTCGACAACGTTAAGAAGAATTAAAACTGACTCTGTGGATGCGAGATTAATCGCTCAGTACTTGTCCATGGCTGACTTCAAGTCCTACCATCTTCAAGTGTATCATTTTCCTGAATTAAAATCTCTGACTAGGATGAGAGACCGTTTGGTTAAACAACGATCCTTGTATCTTGTGATGCTGACCAATTTGCTGGACCAAGTCTTTCCAGAATTCAAAGCATTCTTCGCCAATAACTTGAAGAGCAAGTCCGCTCAATACATCCTTCGTAAGTACCTGGTTCCGAATCGAATTGCCAACATGAATGCGACCTCTTATACCAATATTCGCACCATATCAATGGGGAAGTTTTCCTTCGCCAAATTCACGAAGTTGAAGGAATTGGCTCATGCTTCGATTGGCTGTTCAAGTGAAACCGATGCTTTTTTAATTGCTTCTACCCTTCGTCTTTACGACCAGATCGATGAAGAAATTAAGGGCGTCGAAGCGAAGATTGAATCCATCATGCTTCTTCTAAATTCGCCCACGGCTTCCATTCCTGGTATTGGTCTTACGTCCGCGGCCACAATCATTGCTGAATATGGCGATTTATCTTTGTTCGAACACGCGGACAAGATGGTGCCTGCGGCCGGACTCGAACCGGCACGATATCGCTATCGATGGATTTTGAGTCCATTGCGTCTACCAATTTCACCACGCAGGCAGCGAGAATATTATAATCAAGTCGCATCCGTTTGACAACGCCAAATATTCATCCTAAGTCAATATATCATTTCGTTTTGCTATAATCGAATCGAGGTAAGCACATGGAACACTTAATCAAACGTAATAACAACAAATTCTATATGGGCGAAAGCCTTGATAAGTTATACGCGGAAATCGATTTCGAGATTGACGACAAGAACCGCATCGTCGTCACCCATACCTACGTCAACCCCGACTACCGGGGCCAAGGACTTGCCAACTTACTTCTTAACGAAGTAATCAAGCTCGCGGAAGCCAGTAAGCAATACATCATCCCCGAATGCAGTTTTGCCCATAAAGTGCTGACCAGTTTCCCTAAATACAAACACCTCCTCGACCCGAATGAACCGGATCAGGGAGGTGGCAGTTGCTCCTGGCGCGCTTGACACGAATCGAACGTGCGACCCCAACCTTCGGAGGGTTGTGCTCTATCCAACTGAGCTACAAGCGCATCATGCGTATTTTACCATATAGGCACTACAATGAAATGAAATAATGGTCACCATGGCCATTGTTTTCATATATATATCCATGAAAAAGAAAAGTCCCCCGGACGCTCCGAGGGACTGCATTAAATGATTAATTACTCAGTGGCCGTGGTGATGACCGCGGAATCCGAAGCCATGACCGGATTCAAAGAACTCGTAGGTATAGACGGTTTCGCCGGTTTCCGGATCGATCGTCGGGGTCGCCTTGACATGGGTGACGACGTTATCTTCGATGATGCGGATGAAGAGGAATTCCTGTCCGTCCTTGACGACCTTTCTGAAGGAGTAAGAAACGACCACTCCGTCATTAAGGGTGAATAAAGATACTTTGACTTTGTCATCTTCGACCTGGGCTTTGAAAGCGATGCGCGACATGACTCCGTCTAGCGATTGGCTGATCATGTATTTGGTCATGTTGTCGTTGACGACTTGGACGATGCGCATCCAGTTGTTTTCGTCATAGGATACGAAGAAGTTGGTGGCGTTTTCGCCTTGGGTGCCCACTAAAGCGTATTCAATATCGTTGACGATGATGATACCTTCG
>Ga0172368_10005319_pt1 | contig 14433 bp, 16 predicted proteins | sample Lak11m_FD_114540 | JGI IMG/M metagenome (GOLD analysis project Ga0172368, IMG submission 114540) | Freshwater microbial communities from Kabuno Bay, South-Kivu, Congo - kab_022012_11m | ecosystem: Environmental > Aquatic > Freshwater > Lake | place: Democratic Republic of the Congo: South-Kivu...
GGATATGTCAATATCTTGATGAAATCAATGAAATGCCTGTGATCTTCAAATGGAAATATAAGATGGATGAAATGCCTGGAGGGATTGAGTCATTGTAATGTTATTTTGGAATCTATGTACTAGATCTTCTTCGAATGCCTCAACTCCACAGCCATGCCCTTCCCGCATTCCTTCATTTCCCATCCACTCATATTGGATCGCCCAACACCAATAAATTTCTCACCAACAACTATCACTTCATCACCCGGACGGATCTGGGGGTCTGCTTCAAGCACTCCCGGCGCGAGGATGCTGCTGTGGGGAATGAAATCTCCCACTTTAACTTTATAAAAAGGATGATCCTGAAGCCTTATCGCGCCTTCAACACTAAGGGCAAGAGCCCCGTATTGGGGGATCAATGTTGCAAGCTGCTGCCTTCCAGCAAATAACTGGAATTTGGGGAATGGAGCTTTTATGGAAGCATCTTCGGGAACAAGTATTTCTCCTGCGCCTTTCCCGAACTGGTAATCGGCGATCGCTCTCATCATATCAAGTTTTCCCTGCTCTGATGTTCGTTTTCTTGTACTTTCAAATCCTGAAACAGTATTCCTGAGCAAATCCAGAGATTCATATGATGTAACTCCATCATCTGCCGTATAAATAAAATTAAGTCCAAGCTCACTTGCTACTGATTCGCATATTTCCCTGTATGCCCCGTGGACATGCGCAATGATATTCTTATAATTGTTTTTTTGAAGATACTGGCGCAGGCAACCGCCCACCCAGGCTTTTTCTTCGAGGTCCCAGTGACCTGTTACCGGGGTATCGTAATGCGCGGCAGGATATGTTAATTCAAGTTCGCGCGGGACAACTCCCATAGGAGAGGTAATGATCACTTCATGGACAAATCTTCGATATTTCCCAAGAGCGTTGATGAATTTCTGGTGCGAAAGCGATATCGAATATGGCTTTTTTGCAGAGCATGGCAAAAGCACAAGAGTATCAAGGTCAGGCGCACTATAGCGATCCAGTATTCGCTGTTGGAATCTTCGAATTTCCACCCTGTTAAGCGATTCCGAAGTATTTGCATAAAGCGTATTTGACCTTAAGATCGGAGTCCTTTTTTCAAGAAAATCATATTGAGCATCCATCAGGCGAAGCGCTGCCGTTAGCCAGGGGCGCGCCCTACACTGGCGCTCAATATACTCGCGAAGACTGCCATTCCTTATTTGCTCACGGATGGCACGCAGCTCCTCACCAAGCTTGACCGAATTATGTTGTGCAAGCATTTTTGCGCGTTCTTTTTTGGGCGATTTGAGCAATTCCTGGGGTGTTATCGAGGTGCATACAGAACATGCGCAAGGGAATTCATGCAACCTGTCAAGGTGGAATTCACCTGAATTTGTAAGATAAATGTCCTGGTATCCTTTGATCACAGGCAGGGTATCATCGACCAGATCCACGCCAAGATACAGAAGCATCGCCAGGTTTTCAGGAGTAGCAAGGGCGGGCGCATAAAGAAGCGCATCCGCGCGGGTATTTTCCTTCAGGCGTATTATTGATTCCACAACTTCCCGTGCCTTGTTCTCAAGCTGCTTTGCGGCGCCCAGGACGTAGAGTTCCGATTCCGGATATTCGTTTGTGAAAGGATGAACCACAATGCCCGTATGCGCCCATTCCGGATGCAAAGTTGACCCACTGATGTCTTTTATAATCTCTTCTCTTGTTTGAAGCGGCAGTGATATGTGAGGTAAAATTATTATTTTGGTTGTGTCAGGTTCGATATGCACGGCGTTTTCCCAGGGAGAGCCGGAATCAATTACCTGGCAATCATTATTGTGGAGATCTATGATTGCCGGGGTTGAAAGTTCTTTTTCCAGGATGAGTTTGCCGATCCTTGCTGCTGCATCGCGATGTGTGATTTCAAATATTTTGCTCATGGGATTTATTTATGTTTGTGCGCATCTTTTAACCGAAGATGAACGCGATTTATTGTTTATTTACGCTATTTACGTGAGGGCTTTATTTAAATATGAGCTAAAGTAAAAAATATAAATAGTAGGAATCACCATAAAGAATATTATGAAAGTTGTGTTTAGAATAATTGGCTCCGAAGAAGACCTCAAGGATATCGAAGGAAAAGAAGAAAATGTGCATTTTTGTTTCAGGCCATCTGAAAAAAATATATTTGAGCTTGTATCAAAAGCTACAAAACTAAAACGAATACAGCTACCGTCGTCCTACCAGAAAACAATTTCAAACACGACAAAAACGCTTTTAAAAATGAAGAATATTAAACTTGTAATTGGAGATATCTGGGGCCACAGGACAGACATAGACAGATTTGCAGAGATCGAAGTTTAAATCATAATGGGGGTTTAAATCATTTCTTTACAATAGTGCCAGCTATGACCAGAAGTTCTTCAAAATTGTATCTTTCTTTGCTGATTTCTTCCACATAATAACCCAGTGAGATCATCCTGGATCTTACTTCTTCTATGCCCGTGATGGATGATACCAGCATCAGGATCCGTCCATTTTCCACAAGGTGATGACAAGCTTCCTCAAGGAAACGGTTAATGATCTTTCTTCCATCACTTCCCCCATCCAGCGCAACATTGATCCAATCACTTGTTCTTTCCTTATCCTCTGTTGGGAGATATGGCGGATTGAAAATAATTATATCAAATTTTCCCTTGATACAGCTTAACAGATCCCCATGGATCGCTTCCACTCCGTTTTCTTTTGTGCATTTTGCTGCATGCGGATTAATATCTATCCCGGTTATCCTTGCTTTTGTATTTTTCTTGATACTAGCTGAAATTATTCCGCTTCCACATCCGACTTCCAGTATCTTTTCCGAATTTTGTATTATCGATAAAGCAGCTTGTGCCAACAAAAAAGAATCCTCGCAAGGCTCATAAACGTCAGGAATTATTTTTATTCTAGTGTTTTTAAACTGAATATTCATCGGGAAATTCTGATTGTTTTTATAATACTATAACACTACTGTATCAAAAAATATTGTATTTATAATGTATTATAATGATAAAATATGAAAACTTTTAAGTACATTTATGTGAATTAGGATTTCATCGATATATAGTCATTATATTCAAAAATAATTGAAATCGTTATATACAGCAATGAAGTGAGGAGAGGAAAAATCCAGGTAATTGTTTACAAGAATCGGAGAAAATAAATGAGCCTAAAGAAAGGAAGTTTTGTAATAGAAGGTTTGGAGAACGTCCAGATAAACATAGGTAAAGTAGGCGCGCAAGATGAACAAATAGCAGAAGGACCAACACCAAGACCTGAGATAATAAGCCTTCGAAGCTGGGATCATCGCATCCTCGATCGGTATAATCCTGTTTATACCCCGACAAGCGACATGTGTGATATGTGCACATATGGCAAATGTGACCTTACAGGAAATAAGGAAGGAGCATGCGGTATAGACCTTGAGGGACAGTCTTCACGCCAGGCGCTCATGACAAGTATTCAGGGCGCTGCATGCCATTCTGCTCATGGAAGACATCTTCTTAACTATCTAATAAAGAAATACGGGGAGGACTTTAAAATAGACGTCGGGCCCAGCAACCTGCAGGCGCCTCTTACTGAAACCATAATGGGGATCCAGCCCAGGACAATTGGTGATTTCCTACCAGTTCTGGATTATGTCGAAGAACAGTTAACTCAGCTAATGGCTACCACAAATACAGGCCAGGAAGGGGCATCGCGCGACTTTGAATCAAAAGCCCTCCATGCAGGAATGCTTGATCTTCTCGGTATGGGGGTCGCTGATATAATTCAGATATCTTGCCTGGGATTCCCCAAATCTGATGAAAAAGCTCCAATGGCCGAGATAGGGATGGGAATTCTTGATCCTAAAAAACCAGTTGTCATATGCGTGGGCCATAATATTGCCGCACCTGCTTATATTCTTGATTTTATGGATAAGAACGCGCAATTCGATAAAATAGAGATCGCAGGATTGTGTTGTACCGCCCATGACATGACCCGTTATAACAAATCTGCAAAGATCATTGGTTCCATGAGTAAGGAACTTAAATATATCAGGTCAGGAATACCCGATGTTCTGGTCACAGATGAACAATGCGTCAGGGCAGATATATTAAAGGAAGCACAGAAACTCCATATCCCGGTAATAGCTACAAATGAAAAGATCACATATGGGCTGCCAGACAGGTCAAATGACAATGTAGATGATATTATAGAAGACCTTGTGAGTGGAAAACAACCTGGTGTAGTGCTTCTGGATTTTGAAAAGATCGGGGAACTTGTACCAAAACTTGCGATGAGGATAGGGCCAATAAGGAAAGCAAAAGGTCTCACTTCGCTTCCATCCGAGGAAGAGTTCAAGAAACTTGTGTCAAAATGTACACAATGTCTTCAGTGCACCCGCGACTGCCCGCAAAGCCTGCCAATATCTGATGCGATGGTGGCCGCCGTGAATGGGGATCTTTCGCTTTTTGAAACACTTCATGATAAATGCGTTGGATGCGGACGATGTGATTACAGTTGCCCTGCTGATATCCCTGTATTGAATGTTATCGAGAAGGCTTCGCAACGTGTGATAAGAGAAGAAAAAGGTAAAATGAGGATCGGAAGAGGACAGATAGGCGATCCTGAAATACGCGAAGAAGGACGAAACCTTGTTCTTGGAACCACGCCAGGTGTGCTTGCTTTTGTTGGATGCAGCAATTATCCGGATGGTACAAAAGATGTTTATGATATAGTAGAAGAAATGATCCAGCGCAGTTATATTATTATTTCTTCAGGTTGCGCTGCCATGGATATAGGAATGTACAAGGATAAGGAAGGAAAGACACTTTATGAACGCTATCCGGGAAGGTTCGTTAAAGGAAATCTCCTGAACACAGGTTCCTGTGTTTCAAATGCGCATATTGCTGCAACGACGATTAAAGTTGCTTCGATATTTGCAGGAAGAAAGACAAAAGGTAACTGGGAAGAGATCGCAGATTACGTCATGAACCGGGTCGGAGCGGTTGGAATAGCATGGGGAGCTTATTCCCAGAAAGCATTTGCTATCGGAACTGGCTGCAACAGGCTTGGTATCCCCGTGGTTGTCGGGCCTCATGGGACAAAATACAGGCGAGCATTTATTGGGAAACCTTATAAGAAAGAGAACTGGAATGTTCTAGATGGAAGGGACGGCTCGGTTGTAAATGTTGAACCTGCGCCAGAGCACCTCATGATAACCGCAGAAACAAAAGCTGAAGTTATGCCGCTTCTTGCGAAACTCTGCTTCAGGCCAAGCGATAATAGTCTTGGTCGGGCGATAAAGCTCACTCATTATATTGAACTTAGCGAGAAATACTTAAAGAAAATGCCGGATGACTGGCACGTCTATGTGAGAAATGAAGCTGATCTTCCTGTTGCTAAAAAAGAACAACTAATGAAACTCCTTGAAGAGAAGGGATGGAAGATCGACTGGGAAAAGAAAAAGATAACAGAAGGACCGCTTCGCAAAGTTGATGTTTCTTTCCAGCCTACCAATGTTCCAAGACTTTGCAAGGAGGTTAAGAAATGATCGCAAATTCCCTGGGAAAAACGAAGGAAAAACAGGACGTGAAGGTCATTGATACAACCCGCCAGGCAGTTCCTTATAATACGGGCAATATCCCCGGCCCGAAGATGGCGCGAGCGGTGATGCCTGCCGTACCGGGAAAAATGCTTGCAAAAGCGAAGCGACCTCTGTTGATCGTGGGTTCTGAAATTGACGATGAAGATGTCCTGGCAAGAGTTGTCACATTGGGTAAGGCTGGAATTCAGATAGCATCGGTTGGGGATTCTTATATCTACCTCGCAGATAAGGGACTGGATGCGCATTATGCAAATTTGCATGCTCTTGCATCATATCTATGCGACCCCCAATGGCCGGGACTTGACGGAAAAGGCGGATATGATCTTGTTGTGTTTTTCGGGATAACATATTATTATGCATCCCAGGCAATATCCGCGCTAAAGAATTTCTCAAATATAAAAGTAATATCGATAGATAAATACTATCATCCGAATGCTGATATGTCATTCGGGAACCTCAAGCAAGATGTGTTCATTGCAGCGCTTGATGAAGTTATAGCTCAGTTACCAAAGTAATAAGATAAATAAGAAAAGTAAACGAAAAGGACGATAATAATGGCAAATGAATTTCCCTTTGAAATCTCACCCATGTTCGAGGGTGAACGTGTACGAAAAGACGATATGTTTGTTGAACTTGGAGGCCCAAAATCACGTGGTTTTGAACTTGTAAGGGCAGCAGCATTGGATGAAATAGAAGATGGAAAATTTACACTAATTGGCCCGGATATCTCCAAAATGGAGGAAGGTTCACGCCACCCTTTTGCGATGATATATCGCATTGCAGGGAAACTTGTAGAAACTGACCTTGAGGCGATCGTTGAGCGGCGAAACCATGATTTCCAGAATTACATCCAGGGATATATGCACCTTAACCAGCGCTATGATGTCTGGGTGAGGATCAACAAGGATGCGATCAAAAAAGGATTAAATTCATTTGAGCAGATCGCAAAAGCCACTATGATGCTTTTCAAGAATGAGCTGAATTTTATTGAGAAGATCGAAGCAACATATATCACTGATGCGGATGAAGTCGAAAAACAAAGGGCAGAAGCTATAAAGATATACGAGGCAAGAGATGCAAGAACACGCGGCCTCCATGATGAGGATGTGGATGTGTTCTATGGGTGCACATTATGCCAGAGCTTTGCCCCTACAAATGCCTGCGTTGTTACACCTGACAGGATTTCCCTATGTGGCGCTATCAACTGGTTTGATGGCCGCGCCGCTGCCAAGGTGGATCCAGAAGGTCCGCAGTTCGCCATTCCAAAAGGTGAAGTGATCGATGCTATCGGAGGAGAATATTCAGGTGTTAACGAGAAGGCTGTAGCGCTATCTGGCGGTGAATATTCACGTATAAAAATCCATTCATTTTTTGAGTTTCCCCATACAAGCTGTGGATGCTTTGAAGTGGTAGGCTTCTATATTCCTGAAGTTGACGGAATTGGATGGGTTGACAGGGATTTCACAGGTATTGCCCCGAACGGCCTTGCTTTTTCAACAATGGCGGGACAAACCGGAGGCGGCAAGCAGATCATCGGTTTCCTGGGCGTTGGAGTGAATTATTTCCGATCTCCTAAATTTATTCAGGCTGATGGCGGATGGAACCGTGTTGTGTGGATGCCCAAGAACCTCAGGGAGAAAATAAAGGCGGATATCCCTGCCGAACTTGTGGATAAATTGCCAACTGAAGAGAATGTTACTGACCTTAAGACCCTGAAAGAATTTCTTGAAAAGAGCCAGCATCCCGTAATGCAGCGCTGGGCAAAGGAAGAAGCTGCCCCGGAAGCAGCAACACCGGTTGAAACAACAGCAGCGACGGCTTCTGGCTGGTCTATGCCTGCAATGTCAATGCCAGCAGGTATGCCTATGATGCCGATGCAGTTTGGCGGCGGGGAAGGAGTTAAGCTGAGTTTCAAGAATGCGAAGATCAGTATTGACAGGATCGTTTTTAAGAATAAGGAAAAATGAGACTGTTTAGCTTTTATCGATGAGGGATTTGAAATCTTCAAGATCAAAAGCTAACTAACTTTTTTCTCTCAAATTTGCTTTATCAAGAAATTCGAGACAAAGCCTTTATATGACTGAGTTTAATAATATTACCTGAGAAACAGGAAGATAAGATGTTAAAGTTAAGGCAATATGAAAAGGAACTGATAAAGGTTGTCGATAAGTTACCGGAAAATAAGGTTCTTGAAGTAATTGATTTCGCAAAATTTCTTAAGAGTCAACATTATAATTCATCTAAATCACAAATTGACGAAAGTTCACTTCTTTTACAGCAAAGGTCTTTAGGCAAAATATGGGACTCTCCAGAAGAAGATATTTATGATTTATGATCGAGGAGATGTTGTAATATTACCGTTCCCATTTATTACAACTGATGGAGTCCAACAAAAAGCAAGACCTGCTCTTATCGTTTCAGATCACAGTATCGAGAGAAGATTTGATGATGTTATTCTTGCCGGAATAACTTCCCAGAGAATAGATGATATTAAGCAGACAGAGTTTATCGTAGAAGAGGGGACTGATGAATTCATTCGATCAGGTCTTGCTAAAAGTGGTAAGATGCGAATATCTAATGACTGTTCCAGAAGGGATAATTGCACGAAAATTAGGAGAATTATCTGGCCAATATATGCATAAAATCGATAAAATCTTGAAATTGAGTCTTGGTTTGTGATATATCTCTAAATGCGATCCGATTTGAAATAAGTGAATTTGAAATTTAGGCACACGCTCTAAGAAAAATTAATAAGTATATAATTATATGTTATGATTAAGAAAGATGAAAGATAATAATATGAATATTCAAAGCAGTGAAAATATATTATTAACAGGAGCAGGTTTTACCAAAAATTTTGGAGGTCTGCTTGCAAGTGAGATGTGGGCTGAAATATTTAACCATGAAAAAATCCAGGCTCAACCGAAAATTAAAGAATTAATGTCGGATGATTTCGATTATGAATCAATCTACGATTCCATAATGGAAGGTTCATATACGGATAAAGAAAAAGAAGCCATCGGCGATGCTGTGGAATCTGCATATGAGTACATTGATTCAATTCTTAGGCAACTTATTATTAGTCACCCAAACCCTATCGAGCTTTATATTGTTAATGAGTTGATTAGTCGTTTTCGTGAAACTGCAACGAGAAAATATAGTTTCATCTTTACACTCAATCAAGATCTATTTTTTGAGAGACTTTATACAAACCATCATAACGCAAATCTTTCAATTCCTGGAATCAAAAATAATTCCAAATGGTTCACAACTTATTTTAATACTCCATTGAAAGGAGAAGACTATTATAAGCTACCTAACGAGGAGGAGTTAAATCATAATAATAATATTTTATCAAATGGAAATTTTTTTCTAATAAAGCTTCATGGTTCATATAACTGGAAAAGCTTTGACAAGGATTCAAAAAAAATGGTTATTGGGAGAGGTAAAACCGAACAAATTCAGAAAGAACCGCTATTGAAGTATTACTTTGAGATTTTTGAAAATGTACTTTCGCGTGATCAATGCCGTTTACTCACAATTGGTTATGGTTTTGGTGATGAACACATCAATAGTATATTATCTAAAGCCGTAAGAGATAATGGACTAAAGATTTACATTATTTCACCAGTTTCACCAGATGAATTTAAAAAAAAATTATATGAAAAATCCAGCCTTGGCATAAATATCTGGAAAGGAATTTCAGGTTACTTTCAATATAGTTTAAAAGAGATTATTTTTTCAAGGAATGCGCGAAAGAATACAACAATTAAACAACACTTTGATGATATTTTTTGGGCAGGTTAAAACCAAATTTGGCAAGTGGGCAAGATCATACTGACAACAAATTTTTCTGAGAAATAAATAGAAAATGAAATAAAGCAAAATTGGAGTAGATTTATGAAAGTAATCGCAATAACAGGAAAAGGAGGCACCGGCAAAACAGCCGTAGCCGGAATGCTCATCAAACAACTCTCAAAAGGAAAGAAAACTCTCCTAGCGATAGACGCCGACCCCGACTCAAATCTTCCCGATGTCCTGGGTGTAAAAGTCGATAAGACCATAGGCGACATGCGCGAATTCATGCTTCAGGAGCGGGATAAACTGCCCCCCGATACCAGCAAGGAAAGGCTTCTTGAATCCAAAGTATATGAGGTTCTTATTGAGATGCCGCATTATGATCTTCTTGTCATGGGACGCCCTGAAGGCTCAGGTTGTTATTGTTTTGCCAATAATCTCCTGCGCGGGATAATGGACAGAATTCTTAAGAACTATGACCTTACCATAATTGATACAGCTGCCGGGCTTGAGCATCTTTCGCGAAGGATCATCCGTGATGTAGATGAACTGCTTGTAGTAACTGATGGTTCACGCCGTGGACTTCAGACCGCTGAACGGATACGGGAGCTTGCAAAATCGCTGGATTTAAAAATTAAAAATATGCATGTGATAGCCAACAAGGTCACGCCTGAAAACTGCGCCAGGATAGAAGAATATGCAGTGGAGCTCAAGATGGACCTTGTGGGAGTTGTTCCTTTTGATAAGGTGCTTGCTAAATTTGACCTTGAGGGAAAGCCATTGGTACAATTGCCTGATGATTCAAAAGCGCTGATCGCTGTAGGAGAAATAGTAACAAAAATGGGATTGTAGGAGAAATCGGTTAAATAGAATCCGATCCGATCGGTTTTTACTTTTTCATTGATTTTTCGATTTTCTTGCGTTCCATAATATCATAAAAAACCACTACCACTCCAATGATATCTCCTTCATCCTTGATGGGCGATCCAATTATATCAACAGGTATTCTAATCCCATTCTTTCCCACTAAAATAGTATGCTCTGCGAGACCATAGAATGATCCTTCTCGCTTCACTTTTTTGATCGGATCTTCGGCCTTTTCATCAGTTATTTCATTTATAATATTAAAGACATTTGCCAGGTCTTTCCCCAGAGCTTCTTCTTCCTTCCAACCAGTCATCGCTTGAGCTATAGGATTTATTAATTTGATCTGTCCTTTCTGGTCTGTTGCGATAACTGCATCCCCAATGCTATTGATCGCAGCCAGGAGCCATTGTTTACTTTCCCTTAACTGGTCATAGCTTTCTTTTAACATTTTTTCCATTTTGTTTTTGTAGAAAGCAATTTCAATATTTACTAATAATTCCCTCTCTTTAAACGGTTTTACCAGATATGCATATGGTTCAGTGATTTTTAAACGTTCAAGGATTTTTTCATCCGTAAATGCTGTAAGATATATTATTGGAATATCACTAAAAGAATGTATTTTTGATGCTGCTTCTATCCCATCAATAGCACCATTTAGATTAATATCCATGAGTATTAAATCGGGATTATTTTTTCGTGTTATATTGATGGCTTCTTCTCCCGTGTATGCCAATTCGGGAACGGAATACCCAAATTTAATCAATCTTCGTTGGATATCCATTGCAGTAATTACTTCATCCTCAACAACCAAAATCTGTTTACCTGATATCATTTTATTCCTTTAAAATCGATCTGGAATTGCGTTCCTTTTTCTCTATTTAACGTAATTTTACCATGAAGCTGACTTTGTGCAAGTGAAGTTACCAAAGGCAAGCCCAATGACTTTGTATTTTGAATATCCATATCGGAGGGAATTCCTATGCCGTCATCACTTACTGAAAACTGGATCATATTATTCTCTTTGTTTGGAATACGATTTTAATGTTTCCTTTTCTTCCTTGGGGATTGAATATTTTAGGGAAACAGATGAATTTACATAAGCAAAAATACTACTTTCACCCTTATATTATCTGTGATATCAGGAGAACTCTATGCCATTGCAGCCGCAATTTGCTGGTCAATGGCCGCAGTATTCTATAAAAAAGGCATTGGTGCAGGTGCAATACCTGCAGTTCTTGTCCGTACATTTTGTGCCATGCTTTTCTTGCTGATATTATTTTTAATACTCAGGGGCGGACATTTTGAGTTTACTCTTATGGGATTCCTATTCCTTAATCTCGGTGGTCTATTCAGACTGATACTCGGAGGGGCGGCATATATGAAAGGACTTGAAAATATCTCAATTTCCAGGTTTATCCCTATACTTTTTACATTTCCGCTCCTGACGATTCTTTTAAGCGCTATTTTATTGAACGAAAAAATCCGGATTGAAGTGGTTGGTGGTACCTTCTTGATCGTGATCGGGATATGGGTACTCAGCAGGGGGAAAGGTGCGATAGGTGAGAAAAACATCCGGTTCGGTGTTTCGATGGCGGTATTGGCGGCGTTTTTATATGCTTTTTCAATCGTTGCAACTAAAACCGGATTAAAGGACGTCGATCCCTTTCAGTCAGCTCTTATCAGCATGCCTGTGCCTCTTGCGTTATTGTATATTTTTTATTCGATTAATAATGGTGCAGGGACGATATTTAAGTTAAAGAAAGAAGCGTATGTTTTGCTGGGAGTTGGGGGGATTGTAGGGATGGGTTTTGGGAGCTACTTTTTTTTTGTTAGCCTCACCATTATCGGCGCCGCAAAAGCAACAGGTCTTGCAGCTATAACGCCTGTTCTTTCAAGTCTGATCGCACTTGTCACATTAAATGAAAAAATGAACACGGCTCTTATTATTGGAACCGTGGCTACGATTGCGGGAATCTGGATTATCTTATAAATCATTAAGCTTCACTTTAGTAAACGCATAAATCAGGAATAGGATTATATTAAATCCATGCGTGTTTGTTCTTCAAATGATCCAGTTGTTATATGATATTGCACTTCGGCTCGGGCTTGGTCTTATTCTTGGCGTATTGCTCATGATATTGATCACAATAATTGAAACAGCTTTCTACAATTACCATAAACAGATACATTTACTAATAGTTATAATTCTAATCGCTCTTATCATTTACGCTTTAGGTGATATCGGGATAGATATCTTTGGGATTTGACCTTAAAGGTTTGGTTTTTTTCTTCTTATTTTTCCGATCAATGTCTTTAGCCGGTTCTTGCTGGCATTTTTGATTTTTATCCGAAGATAACCACGCTTTGAATTGATAACCATCTTAAACACCGAATCGTCAGGACAGGAATCAAGAAAATTCTTTAGCTCTCCCACAGCAGTCTCTTTATTAATTCCTGTGTATTCTATGCTCATACATTATCAGCTACAATCGGAATTATTATATATCTATCCTTTTAATCATGCAACATAAACTAAAGATTAATTAGATATAGAAAAAAGAGACGAAAATATGGTACTAGATAAATTGGGTGGCTCACTACAGGACGCTCTTCGCAAACTTGTAGGGGCGGGAAGGATCGACGAGAAGATCGTGGATGAGGTAGTAAGGGATATACAGCGCGCCATGCTGCAGGCGGATGTCAATGTTAAGCATGTGATGGCATTGTCACAGAAAATAAAACAGCGCTCTTTGAAAGAAGACCCGCCAAGCGGTATGAATCCCAGGGAGCATGTTATACGTATTGTTTACCAGGAACTTATCAATATTCTGGGCAAAAGCGCAAATGTCAAACTTGCTTCACAGACAATAATGATGGTGGGTCTCCAGGGAAGCGGTAAAACGACGACGACAGCAAAGCTTGCGCGTTATTTCCAGAGGAAAGGATTAAAAACGGCTGTAATATGTGCTGATACTTTCAGGTTGGGAGCTTATGACCAGCTGAAAACGCTTTGTGAAAGGGGTGGCGTCTTTTTCTATGGTGAGAAGGATGTGAAGGATGCTGTTGCCATTGTGCAGAGAGGGCTTAAGTTCGTTGAGAAATTCGATGTTAAGATCGTTGATACTGCAGGAAGGCATGCTCTTGAAAAAGACTTGATAAAAGAAATGGAAGATATACATCAGGTTGTCAAGCCGGATCATAAGTTCCTTGTTCTTGATGCGGCCATGGGCCAGCTTGCAAGCGACCAGGCAAAAGCTTTCAACGCTTCAATAGGTATCACGGGTGTTGTAATAACAAAACTTGATGGAACAGCCAAAGGTGGTGGGGCTTTATCTGCAGTTTCGGATACTGATTCTGCGATCGCGTTCATAGGGGTTGGCGAGACTGTGGACGATCTTGAGAAATTCGAGGCTGACAGGTTCATTTCACGGCTTCTTGGTATGGGGGACATTAAATCTCTTCTTGAAAAAGCCCAGGAGACAATCGATGCAGAGGATTTCGATATGGAAGGCATGCTCAGTGGAAAATTTACGCTGAAGGACATGTATAAACAGATGGAAGCTGTGAATAAAATGGGTCCTCTTAAGCAGGTCATGTCTATGATACCACTTGGTAAATTCGGTATGAAAGTATCGGATGATATGTTCGCTGTTACGCAGGACAAAATGAAAAAATACAAGTACATTATGGATTCGATGACAGATAAGGAGCTTGAAGATCCAAAACATATTAACAGTCCCAGGATCACGAGGGTTGCACGGGGTTCAGGGGTTAAATATGAAGAGGTGCGTGAACTCCTGAAATATCATAAAACGATGCAGAAGACTATGAAAAGTCTTAGCGGCGGTGGAAAGTTCAACATCCAGAAAATGATGAAGAAATTTGGTATGTAAACTGTTATATACGATGGTGTAGTAGCTGGGGAAGCCCGGTAATTAACGTGCTAGGCCATATGTAATACAATTAATCCCGTGAATCTGAACTATTTTGATTTATGGATTAAAAAACTGTGAACTTTCACATTAAAATAATGTGGAAGGGAAAGTGTTATATACGAAAATTAACATTCAAGACGTTCCCTGCGTGTGAAAACACAAAGGAAATTGTTGTTGAAAAACAGCATATGTTCATCCGTTTAACAATTTTTGATTCGTGCGAAA
>Ga0172368_10005320_pt1 | contig 14432 bp, 16 predicted proteins | sample Lak11m_FD_114540 | JGI IMG/M metagenome (GOLD analysis project Ga0172368, IMG submission 114540) | Freshwater microbial communities from Kabuno Bay, South-Kivu, Congo - kab_022012_11m | ecosystem: Environmental > Aquatic > Freshwater > Lake | place: Democratic Republic of the Congo: South-Kivu...
CACCTGGTGTGCCCCTTGCCGGCAGGAAATGCCGCTCCTCAACGACTACGCGAAAAAACTTACTGGACGGGTTGAATTCTGGGCAGTCAACAACGACGAAGCATCCTCGGTTGTGCAGCCCTTTGTAGCGTCAATGTCCATCTCATTTCCGGTTCTGCTGGACCCAGGTGGTAAAATCAACGGTCTGTACTATGTGCAGAGTTATCCCAATACGCTATTCATCGATTCAAACGGCATCCTGCGCGCCCAACACATCGGGCAGCTCAACGAAGCGCTGTTAATCCGCGGTCTGGAGGCTGTTGAAGTCAAGCCATGATTACAGTTACGTTATATTTCCGCGAAGATGTGCAAGAATGCCAACAGGTGAGTGAGTTGCTTGCATCCCTCAAGCAGACCCACCCCCACCAGGTCGTTATGATCGATGTCGCAAAAGACCCGGAACTGGATCAGATCTATGGGCTGCGCGTACCCGTGCTGCAAATTGGCCCTTACAAACTCGAAAGCTCGATCACCCGCGAGCGCTTGATGATCGCATTGGGTGCCGCGCGCGACCGCGCTGCTCAGCTTGAAAAAATCGACCAAAAAGCCTACCAGGACAAATTAACCAAAGGGCACACATTTAACAGCAGCGACCGCCTGAGTTTATGGATCAGCAATAACTTGCTGCACGTGCTCAACCTGGTTTTCTTTATTTACGCAGCTCTTCCGTTTCTGGCTCCGGTATTGATGAAAAATGGAGTGGAAACCCCGGCACGCTTGATCTACAAGGTCTACAGTCCGATGTGTCATCAGCTGGCCTATCGTTCGTGGTTTTTATTTGGCGAACAGGCTTTTTACCCGCGCGAGCTGGCGGCAGTTCCCGGTGCCAGCAGCTATGAACAGGCGGTCGGCCTTCAAGCCGTCGATGTGCTGGAAAGCCGCGATTTTCTGGGTAATCCCACGCTGGGCTACAAAGTTGCGATTTGCCAGCGGGATGTGGCGATCTATCTGGCATTGTTTGCTTTTGGTCTGGTTTTCTGGGTCAGCGGAAAACGCATCAAGTCACTGCCCTGGTATCTGTGGATCGCGGTGGGTATCATTCCGATTGGGCTGGATGGTTTTTCACAGCTTCCCAGTGTGATCGCTGGGCTTCCAAACTGGCTCCCGATTCGCGAATCCAATCCGTTCCTGCGTTCTGTCACAGGCGGGCTGTTTGGCATAATGACCGGCTGGTATCTGATCCCGCTTGTCGAAGAATCGCTGCGCGAAACGCGCCGGATGATGACGCGCAAACAAGCGATTTCGAGCCAGTTGACCGAGAAAAAGTAATATGGCATTTATCGAGGCGGATCTATTACGCGCATATCAGTTTGAACTGCTCCAGGACTGCGACGTGCTGCATGGCATTCTTACGCGACAGGGTGGGGTCAGCCCGGCTCCGTGGGCTTCACTTAACCTGGGGGGGACCGTTGGCGACGAACGCAGCAACGTCATCGAAAACAGGCGCAGGATCTTCTCGTGGTTCAAGCGGCCGGTAGAATCGATCTTTGACGCATGGCAGGTTCACGGGACAACCGTCATTTGCGCCAGCCAGCCGCGCCCGCTTGACGCACCGCACCAGCCCGCCGATGCCATCTTGACTGACCGCCCTGAGATCACTCTTTTTATGCGCTTCGCCGATTGTGTGCCGGTCTTTCTGCACGACCCGCGCCGGAAAGTGGTGGGGGTTGTTCATGCCGGCTGGAAAGGCACGGTCAGCAAGGTTGCCTCAGCTGCGGTGGAAGCCATGTGCTCTGCCTACTCCTGCGATCCCCGCAATATTCTGGCCGGCATTGGCCCTTCCATCTCTCCAGACCAGTATGAAATTGGCGAAGAAGTGCGCGAAAAAGTGATTCAGGCTTTTAACGGGAAATCGGCATTAATGCTTCAAGAAAAACAAAACCGGACGCATCTTGACCTTTGGGCCGCCAACCGCTGTGCCTTGGAAGAGAGCGGCTTGCTGCCGCATCATATCCAAACAGCCGGAATATGCACGGCGCAAAACCTGCAAGACTGGTTTTCCCATCGCGCGGAAAAAGGGAAAACTGGCCGTTTTGGCGCGCTTATTTCTCTCGCAAGCTGAGGTATTATGCCTGACCTGGTCGATCAAATCGCGCAAAATGTTGAAACCATTACTCAACGGATTCATTCAGCGGCTACCGCGGCCGGGCGCAACCCAGGTCAGGTCCGCCTGGTGGTTGTCTCCAAAGGCCAACCTGTTGAGGTGATTGAGGCTGCCTTGCGCGCAGGGGTCGTCCTGCTCGGCGAAAATTACCCCGAAGAATCGCAGGCAAAAATTTTACACCTGCAGGGAAAATACCCGATCGAGTGGCACATGATCGGTCACCTGCAAAGCCGCAAAGCTGATATTGTGGCCCGCCACTTCGATTACTACCAATCACTGGACCGTCTGGAGATCGCGGATAAAATGAACCGCCTATTGAGCCAGCAAAACCGTGTGCTTCCAGTGCTGCTTGAATTCAACACCGCTGCGGAAGAAACGAAATCGGGCTGGGACGCCTCTCAGGAGACTCTTTGGAATAACCTGCTCGCCCCCGTCAGGCAAATCATTCAATTGCCTCACCTTGAGATACGTGGGTTGATGGCAATGCCCCCAATGAGCGCCGATCCGGAGCAAACTCGCCCTTACTTCGCCCGTCTTCGCCGCCTGCGGGACTTCTTGCAATCCAACCTGCCGGACCTCAACCTGGCCGAATTATCCATGGGCACCAGTTCCGATTTTGAGATTGCCGTGCAGGAAGGCTCGACCATCGTCCGCATCGGCACCGCCATCCTCGGCCCCCGCCCGCGCCGGCTTGCCTGACCTGACTGTCTTCATTAAAAATTCAAGAGCTTATTCAGATCGCCTGAAGGGCGTAAGAAAACAGGTATAATAACTGCATATGGGAGCCGCATTCGTTATCTTAATTCGTGTATTGGCACAAGTGCTCAGCTTATTAATCATTGCTGACGCCATCTTATCGTTCGTCCTTTCACCATACCATCCGATTCGCGAATCGATGGGGCGCATTTTAAATCCGCTCTATGCGCCTATTCGGCGTGTGCTGCCTGCGGCAGGAGGGTTCGATTTTAGCCCTATCGTCCTCCTCTTACTCATTCAAGTAACCGAGTATATCCTGACCGGATTATTCGCCAGATTGTGAGCAGAACATGACCGATCGCAATTTTCGTTTGCACGATGGAAAGTCGGGAGCTGCTGTGACGGTGAGCGTAGTTTCGCGGGCGAGCCAAAACGAAATTAGCGAAATTTTAGACGATGGCACCATCAAAGTTCGCCTGACTGCCCCGCCAACTGAGGGGAAAACCAATAAGGCCTTGCTGGAATTTCTGGCGCAGGTCTTAGAGATTTCATCGTCTGACCTTGAAATCGTTGCCGGATTGAGCGGAAAAGACAAACTTATTGCGGTATCCAATATGGATTCATCAGAAGTGCAGGCAAAAATTCTGCAACGCTTGAGCTGATTGTTCACCTTAATTTCCACATCATAACAACGACATTCACAGGAGTTTCATTATGAAACGGATTGCAGTTCTGACCAGTGGTGGCGATGCGCCCGGCATGAATGCCGCGATTCGCTCAGTAGTTCGCCGGGGCATCTCGAAGGGTTGGGAGGTGTTTGGTGTCCGGCATGGCTATGAGGGTCTCATCGGAGGTGCCATATACAACCTGGGCAACCGCGACGTGGGAGGTATTCTTCAGGTCGGCGGGACCATCCTGGGCAGCGCGCGCTGTCTGGAATTTGAAACGGAAGCCGGGCGGGTGAAAGCGATCCGCCAGCTCAGCCAGTTAGGCATCGAAGCGCTGGTTGTGATTGGGGGTAACGGTTCCCAATCTGGCGCAAACGCACTCTATCAGATGGGTTTCCCGGTCGTTGGCGTGGCTTCGACGATTGATAACGACCTGGTTGGTTCCGATGTGACTATCGGCGTCGATACCGCCTTGAATATCGCCCTGGAAGCCATTGACCGCTTGAAAGTCACAGCGTCCTCTCACCAACGCGCCTTCCTGTTGGAAGTGATGGGGCGCAAGTGCGGGTATCTTGCTTTGATGTCTGGCATCGCCGGCGGCGCGGAAGCGATTGTCATTCCAGAGTTTGAGACCAAGCCCGAAGACGTGGCCGAAACAATCAGCCAGGCCTATGCGCGCGGAAAACCGCACGCGTTAATCGTTGTTGCTGAAGGTGCAACCCACAACGCAGAAGGCCTGATGAAATACTTTCAGGAACACAGCCAGCGGCTGGGGTTTGGAGTGCGCGCAACCATTTTGGGACACGTTCAGCGCGGCGGCACCCCCAGCGCGTATGATCGCCTGTTAGCCACGCGCCTGGGCGCTGGTGCAGTCGATTTCCTCGCTGGCGGCGGTAAAGGACACCTGATCGGCATGATCAAAAGCCAGGTCACGGCCACCCCATACGAAGAAATCGTTGGCTTGCCCAAGCAACTTGACCCGGCCTTGCTCGACCTGGCGGACTCATTGGCCAGGTAAATTATGGAAATTGCGCTGGCCCTGGGTGGGGGAGGCATTAAAGGCGCTGCTCATATTGGCGTGATTGACCGGCTGGAAAATCTTGGTTTTAAGATCAAGGCCATCGCCGGGACCAGCGCGGGGGGCTTGATGGGCGCGGCTTATGCTGCTGGTAAATCACCCCTGCAAGTCCTGAAAGCGATTCAAGATATCGATTCTGCGGAAATGTACCGCCGCAATCCAGGCGATGGCCCATCGTTGATGGGGCATTCCGGATTGGTGAATGGGCTGACAAACCTGATTGGCGGCAAAGAATTCAAAGAACTCGCCATTCCATTCGCTTGCACGGCCGTCGACCTGAACTCGTCGCGCGAAATTTATTTGCGCGAAGGCAAAGTGATCGACGCCGCGTTGGCAACCATGGCGGTCCCTGGGATCCTCCCGCCCGTCAGGTATGCTGATGCGCTGCTGGTCGATGGCGGCGTGCTGGATCCGGTCCCGGTGCAGCTTGCGCGCATTCTGGCCCCCAACCTGCCAGTTGTCGCGGTGGTGCTGTCTCCTGCCCCAGAAAAATGGGACACACTGCCCAGGAACCATGTCCTTGAGGCCGCTGCTATTCCAATTCCAGGCCTAAACCCGCTATTACAAGGTTTTTCACGCTTACGTGTGGGACAGGCCATCCGTATCTTTTCCCAGTCGCTGGACATCAATACGATGATGATGACTGAGCTTCGCCTGAAGATCGACCGGCCCGATGTCATCTTGCGCCCGGATGTGGCGGGAATCGGGATGTTTGATAAAATTGATTTAATCGGGCTGGTGGAAGCAGGTCGTAAGGCTGTCGACGAGCAGTTAAGGCAGCTGTACCGCGAAGTATCATGGCGCGGCAAGATTGACCGCCTCTTCCGCAGTTACTCATCGATTCACGTACCGATGGTTCTGCGCGACACCAATCCTGTCACGCAGACCACCAGCAGACTGGCCAATAATGATACGTGACCTTCGCAAGTATGCGCGCCAAACCATGTTTCGTCTGGCCGCGCTGGGTGTATTTTTATTTCTGGTCGTAGGAATTGGCCTGATCGCCTGGTTTTATGGCCCTTCCGCCGCGATTGGCGGCCTTTTGTGCATGGGCGTGGGCTTCATCCCGATTCTTTTGATTTTGGTGTTTTTTGCTGTGGCCGATTGGATCGTCAAACGTGCAAACCAAGAGTGAATCAACAACGGTATTTGAGCGCGGCTGGATCTTGCGCTATCGTATGCCGCGCCACACTCCGCCGTCAAAAGTTGCGCTTTTTCTGCATGGCTGGACGGGCGACGAAAATTCGATGGAAATTTTTGCCCGCGGGCTGCCGGAAAACGTGCTTCAGATCTTCCCGCGCGGTCCGGTGTCTGCGCCAGGCGGCGGTTATGGCTGGACAGAACTGCGCGGATATTCCTCCGCAAAATTGGACGACTACGCGTCAGCAGCCACGCGACTCATCCAAGAAATTGAGCAGCGCCTGAGCGAATGGCATCTGAATGGCCAACCGTTTTCTGTGACTGGATTTAGCCAAGGCGCGGCGGTCGCTTATACTATTGCGCTGCTTTTTCCTGCCAAAGTCAATCGCATCGCTGCCCTGGCTGGCTTCATGCCCGGCTTGCCCGCCTCGATCGACCTGGCTGGCTTAGGTTCCATGCCAGTGTATATTGCGCACGGCGTTCGCGATGAAACCATCCCCGTCGAGGAAGCGCGCAAAGCAGCCAGCTTGCTGCACAACGCAGGGGCGGATGTCGAATACTGCGAGAACCATGGCGGGCACAAACTGCCTACGAATTGTTTCGCGCAGTTAACCCAATTCCTGAACAGCTAATCAGCGTCCCTGTACGAAGGAAATCAACCCCAGCAAAATACCCAGCGCCGCAAGCCCGAGGATAATGAATCCCATGGGCACATTCCCTACGCCCGAGCCATTGATTGCTGTAAAGGTTGGGATCGCCAAAGGCGGCGGGGGTGTGTAGGTAGGCAGGCGGGTAGGGGCTGCCGTGACGATGAATTTGGCCGCCAGGGTCGGATCAATGGTCATTGTGAACAAGGGGGTCGGGGTCGGCGGTGGTTCCACGATGGGCAGGTTGGTCGGCGGCTCAATGCGGATATAAGCCGACCAAACCCAGGCGACCCCGCCTGGCACGCCCGGATATTCAACCAGGACCCACTCGCCGCCTGGCGAGCGCCCTTTGGCTGGAACGCGCTGTCCGACCAGCAGCACACCCACCTTATCGTATTTTGTATTCGGGCCAGCACGCAGATTGATCTGCGTCTCCGGCTGCGGAATTACAACCGCCATCGGGCCGCTGGCCGTGCCGGTCACCGTCGGGAGCTGGGAAGTCGCTTGTTGAGATAGCTGATTTGCCAGCACGGGTTGGCCCAATGAAAGGATTCCTAATGCGCCTAATAATAAAACGCCCGCTGCCAACCTGATCCAATTTTTTCGCATTCACTCTCCACTTAGGCTGTCAAAAATCGATCAAGACTGGACAGCCGTGTAATCTGCTTTCGCAGTGTATCCTTCAGTAAGTGGGTTAGGTTATGCCTGAATTGGCGCATCGCGCCAAATTCACACATAACCTGCCAAATTTTTGAGAAGATACTTTCGATTTGTGATTATAATCGATCTCATGGACCAAAAAATTTTCCACGGCGTCATCCGTCCCATGGACCTTGCCCAGACCCTGGCAGGGCAATTTCATCGCGGCCATCTCCGGGTAAAAATTTTTGGCGATCAAAACCGTGCGATTGTGCAGATCGCCACGGGAAACCGGCCCAGCATGGGCGGCCACACCGACCTCAGTGTGATCATCCAAAAAATTGAAGATGGGGTTGCGGTGCAGGTAGGCCAGCAAAACTATCTGGGGGTTGCAGCCAGCCTGGGAGCCAGCGCGTTCGCCATCTTTCGCAACCCGCTCAACCTGTTAGGCCGCATCAACGATATTTCGGCGGATGTCCAGTCTCTGATGCTCACTTCAGAAGTCTGGCGAAAAATTGAGGAAATCGCATCCGCTTATCAATCTACGACTGAATTATCTGACAGGCTGCGCCGTTTGGTATGTGACTTTTGCAACACCCCCAATCCGCCAGGCGAGAGTCACTGTGTTGGCTGCGGCGCGCCACTCGGTGATGTGCAGCCTCTCACCTGCCGGCGCTGCGGCTTTGTGGTGCGCAAAAATGAGCGCACCTGCCCAAACTGCGCCAATTCACTCTCTTTTTAAGAAATAACCCGCCACGACCATCCATCGCGATGGATAAAGTCGTCCGCGCCCTGCGGTCCCCAGGTCCCGGATTCGTACACGGGCAGGTAGCGCAGTTTGCTGCCTTGCCAGGCATCCAAAATCCCGCCAGTAAATCGCCACGCTGCCAGCACTTCATCACTGCGCGTAAACAGTGTCGGATCACCCATCAAACTGTCCAGCAGTAAACGCTCATACGCCTCGGGCGGTTCTGCCCCAAAAGCATTCTGATAATCGAACTTCAACTTAACCGGAGCGATTTGGGTGCGCGGCTTGGGCGTTTTAGCCCCAAACAACAGGGTGATGCCCTCGTTGGGTTGAATATTAAGAATTAACGTATTCGGCGCGTTTCCACCGATATCTTCCCAATTAAACAAGCGTAAAGGAGGCTGCTTGAACTGGATCGCGATTTCCGTTACGCGGGTCGGCAGGCGTTTGCCTGAACGAACATAAAAAGGAACCCCTGCCCAACGCCAGTTATCCACGTACAACCTGGCTGCCATAAACGTCTCGGTGAGCGAATCGGAGGGAACGCCTTTCTCATCCTTATACCCTTGAACGCGCTTGCCATCCACGCCGCCTGCCACATATTGAGCGCGGAAGGTGTTTTGCAAAGCATCCTGGCCTTTCCAGGGTCGCAGCGCCTCCAAAACTTTCACTTTTTCGTCGCGCACCGAGTCGGCATTAAAAGCAACGGGCGCTTCCATCGCGGTCAGACCGATCAGCTGCAGCACATGATTCTGGAACATATCCCGGATGACCCCCGCCGTGTCATAATACCCGGCGCGCGAACCTACCCCTACCGCTTCAGCCACCGTGATCTGGATGTTATCCACATAATTGCGGTTCCACAGCGGCTCAAAAATACCGTTAGCAAAGCGCAAAACTAAAATATTTTGAACGGTCTCTTTGCCAAGGTAATGATCAATCCGGTACACCTGCCGCTCATCAAATACCTTGTGAACTTCGTCTTCCAGCTCGCGGGCAGATTCCAGATCACGCCCATATGGTTTCTCCACTACCAGGCGTGTCCACGCCCCCAAACATTCACTGACGTGATACTTGCCGATTTGGCGGATAATTGGAATATACGCATCAGGCGGCGTCGCCAGATAATACAACACATTGCATGTGCCAAGTTCCATCAGCTTGTTGCGCAGCTGAATGTACCCATCTTCCTCATCAAACGATGAACGGATGTAATGAGCGCGCAGCAGCAAATCGGACAGCACCCCCTGATCAACCGGCTTTGTTCGAGCGAACTCCTCCACCCCCTGGCGCAGCGTTTCACGCATCACCTCGTCGGTCCAATCGCGCCGCGCAAAGCCAATCACATGCACTGGAACCGATAAACGACCTTCTTTGTTTAGCTCATACAAGGCAGGGATCAGCTTGCGGTTCGTTAAATCGCCGGTTACGCCAAAAATAACGATCGCGATCGGATCAGAGCCGAGGCCATATTCGGGGTTTGCTTCACTCATCTCAGAGACTCCTTGACCAATGATCAGCATCTCCTCAAAGCAGCGGCTGCGTGTTACCGTTTAGCTCCGCCCATCCATAACACCCAAATTCGCCTTTCGTTTGAGAGGACACTATTATCAAGTCATTTTACCTGAATTGGTGTCTGATAAACAATGGGTTATGCTATAATTTTGCGAAACTCCCCGGTATTGCATCAAGAATCCTCATTACGCTGAGATTGGCTGCGCAGGCATTGCACAGCGTCAGCGGTTTCTCAGGGCATGGTATGAAAAAGGTGGTCCTTCATGGTTAAAATTGTCGCCGACACGATATCCTGTTTATCCGTTCAGGAAGCGGCTGCGCGTGGAATTTATTACATCCCTCAAATTGTTGTGATCGGTGAGGAAACGTACCGCGACGATACGGAAATGAATTCGCTCGAATTTTTGCGCCGCCAAAAGACCAGTCCCGTTCTGCCCAAAACCGCGGCACCACCCCCAGCACTCTATCAACCCGTCTATCAACAACTGACCGACCAGGGTCACACCGTGCTGGTGATCGCCCCATCAGCACAAATCAGCGGAACGGTGCGCGGGGCTACCGTCGCTGCCCAGGATTTCCCAGGCAAAGATATCCGCGTGATCGATACCCAGCTCGTGGCAGGCGGGTTAGGCGCGGTGGTGTTGAAAGCCAAAGAATGGGCCGACCAGAGTTTGGATGCCGATGAAATCGTCCGGCGCGTGATGGAAATGAGCGCCCGGCATCGCATCTATTTCGCCGTCGACACCCTGGAATTTCTCTATCGCGGCGGACGGATCGGCGCGGCCTCCGCGATGGTCGGCAGCCTGCTGCAGCTTAAGCCCATCCTGACCTTCCGCAACGGCACAGTTCAACCCTTTGAACGCCAGCACACCCGCCGCAAAGCAATCGCGCGCATGCAGGAAATCGTTCTGCAGGAATGCCCCAAAGGCCCAGATAACCTGATCAGCTTCATGCACGGCGATGCCGAGGCGGAAACCCGCAGCCTGGCCAATACACTCGCGCCGCTGCTTGAAATTCCTGTTGCATCGATCCCAATCTATCATCTCACTCCAGCCATCCTGACTCATTCAGGGCCAGGCGTCATCGCAGTGAGTTTCTTCATCAAATAGCAGTCGTCGTTTCATCCTAAAAAGTAGAAGTGTTGGTTGTAAATTTTGCGCGAAGCGCAAAATTTACAACCAACTTGCCCCATTTTTCTGAAATGACACAGATGCAGCTCACTTTTTCCAGGTTTCGTCCCCCGGATAAACGTTGACATAGCGTTCCGCCTGGCGTGGAGCCGCCATCATGTCTGTCACCCCGTCGCGCCAGCGCTGGTAATGCGCGGTTTCACGGTGCTTCAAATGGTCTTCTGGCGTCTTGTACACCTCAAACAGCATGAAGCTGGCAGAATCCTCGGCCAACTGAAAAAGGTCAAACCGCAGCACGCCTTCTTCGTGAATGCTGTTCGACGCATTGTCCATGGTTAATGCTTTGAAAGCTTCGATCGATTCGGGTTTGACCTGGATGCGAACGGCAAGAATGTGCATGATGATTTCCTTAAAATTATGTACGGCGGGCTTGCATCCCACAAAAAGACGGGGCGTTGTGTACGAAATGCCCGCATAAGCCGCATCTTGTGCACACGGAATTCCTCTTTTTTGCGAGGATGCTATACAGCCATTTTATACCAGTCAAGGAATTTGGTATACTCTTAAAGGCTTGGATAATTCACAAGAAGGAGCGAACATGCAGTACACACATTTAGGACGAACAGGGCTGCTTGTCAGCAAGCTTTGCCTTGGCACAATGAACTTTGGCCCGCTCACCAGCGAAGAGGAAAGCTTCAAAATCATGGACCATGCCCTCGATTTGGGCATCAATTTCTTTGACACCGCCAACGTTTACGGTTGGAAGGTTGGCGAAGGGGTCACGGAGAATATCATCGGGCGTTGGTTTGCCCAGGGCGGCGGCAGGCGTCACAAGACGGTGATCGCCACCAAAGTATTTGGGCGCATGGGCGACTGGCCAAATGAACAGCGCCTGTCGGCCTTACACATCCGCCATGCCTGCGATGAAAGTCTGCGCCGGATGCAGACCGATCACATCGACCTGTACCAGATGCACCACATCGACACAAGCACGCCATTTGATGAAATTTGGGAGGCGATGGAGGTTTTGGTTCGCCAGGGGAAAGTGATCTACGTTGGCAGCAGCAATTTCGGCGGGTGGCATATTGCTCAGGCTCAAGAGACCGCCAAACAGCGCCATTTCTATGGCCTGGTCAGCGAGCAAAGCCTGTACAACCTGTCAGCCCGCACCATCGAGTTAGAGGTGGTTCCTTCCTGCCGCCATTACGGGCTTGGCATTATCCCGTGGAGCCCTCTGGGCGGCGGTTTATTGGGTGGCGTACTGCAAAAAGCCAAGGAAGGGCGCCGCGCATCTGAGGGCGTGGAAAAGCAAATCGAGAAGAAACGCCCCCAAATCGAGGCTTACGAAGCCTTCTGCCAGGAAATGGGTGAAAAGCCCGCGGATGTCGCCCTGGCGTGGCTGTTGAAGAATCCCGTCGTCACCGCCCCGATCATCGGCCCGCGCACCATGGAACAGTTGGACGGTAGCCTGCGCGCGCTTGAGATCAACCTTGACGATGCATCCATGAAAAAACTGGATGAAATTTGGCCCGGCCCGGGCGGCGAGGCTCCCAACGCTTACGCCTGGTAACCCACCGCTGTTTGTCGATAGCTATTTGTTAGCTTTCGATAAGCCATCCGGGCTGCGCGTCATTCAGGATGGCTATGACAAAACGCTCCCCACGCTGGTTCGTGAACTTGAGCCAGCTTGGGGGCGTTTGTTCGTCGTCCACCGCCTGGATAAAGATACCAGCGGGGTCATCCTGTTCGCGCGTGATGCCATTTCCCACCGCAGCATGAACCAGCAGTTTGCCAGCCGTCAGGTGAAGAAGACCTATCAGGCACTGGTGGTGGGCAGCCCCGAGTGGGATGAGAAAACGATTGAACTGCCCCTCAAGGTGGATGGCGACCGCGGGCACCGAACCGTGCTCAATGAGCAAGAAGGCAAGCCAGCCAGCACGATCGTCCGGGTTCTTACCAGGTTTGGAAATTATTCGCTGGTCGAAGTCCATCCTTTCACTGGCTACACGCATCAAATCAGGGCGCATCTCTCGGCTGTCGGTTTCCCCCTGCTTGGCGACCCGCTCTACCGCTACCCGCCCCAATGGAGCGGGCCGCGCACACCATCCGCGGCAATTCCGCCCTTCCCGCGCACCGCCTTGCATGCCGCGCACATCTCGTTTCGCCATCCTGTGTCGGATGAATGGCTCACCATCGAAGCCCCTTCTCCATCGGACTTCCGCGAACTTCTGGACTGGCATTAAAAACATGCACGCGGGTTTGAAAGCCCGCGTGCAGTTTCTCCCAAAGTCTACTGAAAAGCATCCTCTAATGGTTTAGGATGTGTGTGTGAATTTTGCGCTTCGCGCAAAATTCACACACACATCCTACCCTTTTTCTGAGATGCTACACTGAAAACTATTTCTTATTCGATTCGACCAGCAGTTCAGCGGGCTTCTTGCTTTGGCCAATCGCCCAAATCACAGCCGCGACCAGGACAATAGCGATAATCCATTTAACCGGACTGTCGCCAGACTGAACCATGATCGGGGCCAGCAGCAAGCTGACCAGGTTGACGACTTTGATCATCGGGTTGAGCGCCGGGCCGGCGGTGTCCTTCATAGGATCGCCCACGGTGTCGCCCACAACGCCAGCTTTGTGACGTTCCGAACCCTTGCCGGTATTGGCAACCAGATCGCGTTTTTCGTCCTCAATGCCCTTCTTGGCATTGTCCCAGGCGCCGCCTGCGTTGGACATGAACACTGCCAGAAGCTGACCGGACAGGATCACGCCAGCCAGGAAACCACCCAGGGCTTCGACATTCAGCACCAGACCGACGATAATCGGAACCAGGATCGAGATGGTCGCCAGCGGGATCAATTCTTTCTGAGCCGAAGCGGTGGAAATACCGACAACCCGGGCATAATCGGGGGTCTTGGTGCCTTCCATGATTCCGGGGATACGGAACTGCTGGCGGACTTCTTCAACGATCTGGCCGGCAGCGCGGCTGACGGCGCGGATCGAGAGCGAGCTGAACAACCAGGGCATCGCGCCGCCGATCAGGAAGCCGATGAACACGGCCGTGTTGGAAATGTCGATGCCAGTGATTTGATCCAGACCTAATTGAGCCTGGACGCGTGACACATCCGTAATATAGGAAGAGAAAAGCGCCACCGCAGCGATAACGGCCGAAGCGATCGCAACGCCCTTGGTGATAGCCTTGGTCGTGTTGCCAACCGCATCCAGGTCGGCCATGATCTGGCGGGCCTTCTTGGTGTTCTCGTCGTCCAAGTCGTGCCAGGCCATCTCGCCAATGCCGTTGGCATTGTCAGAGATGGGGCCGTAGGAGTCCATCGCGACATTGTTGCCAGTGTGGCTGAGCATGCCAATGCCGACCATCGCGACCGCGTACAGCACGTACAAGGTGCCCATGCTGCCGTAAATCAGCAAACCACAAATGAAGGAAACCACGATCACCATCACTGCCCAAACGCTCGACTCCATACCAACCGAAAGACCGGAAAGAATGGTGGTGGCGGGGCCAAAGTGGGTCGATTTGATGATTTCCTGAACGGGCGGGCGCTTCACCGCGGTGAAATAGGAAGTCAAGGGGTTGAAGGCCACAGCCAGGCCAACACCCACGGTCGTGAGCGCGCCAAGGCGCCAGTCGCCGGCATACGCAAACGCCAGAATGAAGCCGAAGACGACGGTATTGACGCTCGAAACCTCGTACGAGCGGAACATCGACTCTTCCGCGTCATGCGCGCGCAGGAACTTGATTGGGATTGTCTCCCAGATCGGGACCGTGAACGTGCCGATGATCGAGCTGATCACGCCGATCGCGCGGATGATCAACGGGTAAACGATCCACTTCATCTCGCCAGTTTCGGCCAGCAGGGCCAGGCCGAGGATCAGGACCGAGACGATCGTAACTTCGTAGGATTCGAAGATGTCAGCCGCCATACCGGCGCAGTCGCCCACATTGTCGCCAACCAGGTCGGCAACCACAGCCGCGTTGCGCGGGTCGTCTTCGGGGATGTCTTTCTCTA
>Ga0172368_10005321_pt1 | contig 14426 bp, 7 predicted proteins | sample Lak11m_FD_114540 | JGI IMG/M metagenome (GOLD analysis project Ga0172368, IMG submission 114540) | Freshwater microbial communities from Kabuno Bay, South-Kivu, Congo - kab_022012_11m | ecosystem: Environmental > Aquatic > Freshwater > Lake | place: Democratic Republic of the Congo: South-Kivu...
CTTTCAACTTCAACGGATAAATATTTCGTAATGCTCGGCGATTCAATTCATCTGCAAGTAAACGCGTTTGATTTTTCCAATCGCCCTGTAAAAACAGATTTCAAGATAATCGTAAACAGAACATCTCGCACCATTCCAAAATATGAAGAGACCATCGTAAAATTATCCGGCTCCACCGATGCAAAAGGGAACGCGACCATTCCGCTGCTGCTTGAAGAAACCGGCTCTTACAATTACACGGTTATTGCGTTTGACGATAACGACCACAAAATATCCGCCACAGGTTATTTCGTTATAAATAATGAGAAGAATTATTTTTACAACCGCACCGGCAATGAAATTGAAATTCTTACCGATAAAGACGCTTACGAAAAAGGAGATACGCTAACGGCTATCATCTCTCTTCCGCACGAAAATCTGGACGTGCTCGTCTCATTTGAAAAAAAATCTTTTCTCGGCTACAAAAAATATCATGTTGAAGGATCAACACTGGTTATAAAAGAAAAGTTGACGGAGCGTTTTTGCCAGAATTTTTCTCTCTCCGTTTTAGCTGTGCATAACCGCAGTGTGTTATCAAATTCAAAATCAATCGGGGTGCTTGATAAAGAAAAATATCTTACGCTTGAGATAAAGCCGGAGAAAGGAATTTATAAACCGGGAGAAAAAGCCGTGTACAATGTGCTGGTAAAAAACAGCTCCGGAAATCCGGTTGCCAACACGGAGCTTTCTCTCGGCTTAGTTGATGAAAGCATTTACGCAATCCGCGAAGAGCAAACGGAAAACATTCAGCAATATTTTTACAAACCGCAATATTATTACATACAGATGCTTTCATCATTAAGCGACAATTACTATAACACATCAAGCAGAACAACTTCCCTTCTCGATAAAAATCTTTTAAAGATGGAGGAACAGCAAAAGAAGGGAAATCTTTTATTCGAGGGAACCTATATTTTCGATTCCGGCAGAATGGACACTTCCACCCTTTACTTTTTGTTGATAAACAACGACGGCTATTTTATTACTCAATCCGGCGGCAATGGAAAATTCAGCTTTACGAATATTCCCGGAGGCGATTATGACTTTTGTTTGTTAACAAAAAACGGCGTGTTTAATTTTATTAAAAAAATTGTTCTTATTGAAAGCATGAAAAATTTTAAGATACGGCAATCGGGATTCGAATCATGGGAAATTGTTACACAAGATATAAAAATTGAAGCTGAAAATGGAGTGATATCCAAAGATGCTTCTATCTCGATTCGCGGAAGTAGAGCGGAGGCAGCTGCTTATATGATAGATGGAAAATCTCTACTCGTTCCCCCAACGCTGCGAAAGAATTTTGTTGACGCCGCCTTATGGCAGCCGTCTTTTGTAACTAACGAAAAAGGAGAAGCGAAAGTTGAACTGACGCTGCCGGACAATTTAACTTCCTGGCGCGCAACCGTAAGAGGAATAACCTCTGCAACGGAAGTGGGACAGGAGACGAACGTTATCATCGCGCGGAAAAATCTTTTAGTGCGCACTGAAACTCCCCGCTTTTTTAGAGAAGGCGATACGCTGTTGATTGCAACGAACGTTCATAATTATTTGAACGAAAAGAAGAATGTGAAAGTCGCCTTCAAAGCAAAAAATTTGAAATTGCTTTCTTCATCAATTGGAAGCAGCGATGAAATTACCGTTGCAAAAAATGGCGAAACAAGAATTGATTGGAAAGTGGCAGTTGAAAAATCGAGAAGCGACGCAGAGATTTATGTAGAAGCATTAACGGATGAAGAATCGGACGCGATGCAGGTTTCCGCTCCTATTCTACCGAACGGCGTAAAACAAACCTTTGCATTGAATGCGGTGTTGAAGGAAGATTCCGCTAAACAAGCGTTGACGTTTTCAATCCCCGTAAGTGTTGATCTCACTTCGGCAGAAATCACCTTTTCACTTACGCCAACGCTTGCAAGTACCATTTTAAAATCGATTGATGAGTTGGTCGCCTATCCGTACGGATGCGTTGAGCAAACGATGAGCCGGTTTCTTCCTGCAATTATCGCCGCGGATGCATTTAAAGAATTGAAAATTCCTTTAAAAGAAAAAACCGCGGAAATACTTCCCGATGTTATTTCAAAAGGATTGAGGCGGCTTTATTCATTTCAAAATTACGACGGCGGCTGGGGCTGGTGGCAATTTGATAAAAATCAACCGTACATGACGGCGTACGTTGTGTACGGATTGAGTCTCGCAAAAAGTTCCGGTTACGAAATTGATTCCGTTGTTTTTGAAAGAGGAAAAAAGAATCTTCTTATGCAGCTAACAACCATGGATGAAGATGAACTGACGACCATCGCGTTTATGTTTTACTCGCTCGCGGTTGCGGGTGAAACAGTCGGCAGCAAAAAATTTGACGAAGCAAAATCTTTTGTCGATAATCTTTCTAAAAGAGAGTCGAACGTTTACGCACTTGCGTTGTTTGCAAGCGCGTATCAGAAACTCGGCGATACCGTTAGAGAGAAGAAAATTTTTGCACGACTGATGGACAACATTCGTGAATCAGATAAGTATGCGTATTGGGGCGGCAAGAAATGGAGTTACCGTTGGGAAGAAGATAAAGTGCAATGTACGGCGTTCGCGCTAAAATATTTGCTGCGCGCCGATGTTAATAATCCGGCAGTGCCGAAAATTGTGAACTGGTTATTGAGTCAGCAGCAAGGTTACTCATGGAACTCAACGCAGCAAACGGCGGCGGTGCTTTTTGCGTTAACAGATTATCTGAAAATTACGAAAGAGTTAGAACCCGATTACACGGTATCCGTTCTTTTAAATGATGAAAAAATTGCGGAAAAACAATTCACACCGCAAAATGTATTTGAAGAAAACGCAAAGCTTCTCTTTCCCGCCGATCAATTAAAAAAATTGAAAAGAGGGGAGAACAAACTTTCCATAATAAAGAACGGGAAGGGAGCGCTTTATTTTAGCGGGTACAACCGATACTATATTAATCCGGATGAAGTGGAAAAGAAAAATTCTTTCATAGTAAGTAAAGAGGTTTACAAATTAGCGCAGTTCAAAGGTGAAAGCGGCATCGTTTATAAAAAAGAAAATATTTATGCGCCGTTAAAAAGCGGCGACGCGGTTTTTGTGAAAATCACGGTTAAAGCGAAAGACGATAACCTTCGCTATTTTATGCTTGAAGATTTTTTCCCATCGGGATTTGAAATTGTGAAGGATGATGAGCATTACGCCATTGACGGCGAAGACACACAACAAGACCGTCCAACAAGGCGAGGACAGTACTCGCCGTGGCGGTGGAATTATGCTTCAAAAGAAATCCGTGATGAAAAGATCGCATACTTTGTTACGTATCCGCAGAAAGAAATGGAATTTACGTACATCATTAAAGCGCAAATTCCAGGAACATTTTCCTGGCTTCCGGCGGAAGCAAGCTTAATGTATTACCCGGAAGTGAATGGAGTTAGTGAGAATTACAAATTAGGAATTCTGCCTGAGGCAGACAGGTAGGAATTAGGAATGAATATTTTTTTGCTTTGACTTGACTAAATGTCCGCATTCAAATTATTTTTAAATCGTTAAGATTTTCTTAAGGCAAAAAATGACAAAATATAGAATATACATTGACGAAGTTGGAAATAATGATTTAGGAAGCTCCGACTCCCCAAATCATCGTTATTTGAGTTTGACGGGACTTATCTTCGAGCTCGATTATGTAAAAAATGTAGTTTCGCCAAAAACAGAAAAGCTCAAAACAAAATATTTTAACTACCATCCGGATGAACCGCTTATTTTGCATCGAAAGGAATTGGTTAACAAAAAATATCCGTTCAATTCTTTAAATGATCCTTTATTGGAACAAGAATTCAACCAAGAATTCTTAAATCTTATTACCGAGTTGAATTACGTAATTATTTCCGTTCTCATTGATAAGAAGGAACATAAGATAAAATACAGTACATGGAAATACGATCCCTATCATTATTGTATGGAGATTTTAATTGAACGGTTTTTTTTCTTTTTGGAAAACCATTCGGCGCTGGGCGATGTAATGATTGAATCTCGCGGTGGTAAAGAAGATATTAGATTGAAAAAATCTTTTGCATATATTTTTGAAACAGGGACGAATTTTATTGAAGCCGATCGATTGCAAAAGAGATTTACGAGTAAAGAATTGAAAGTAAAACAAAAGCAACTGAATATTGCGGGTCTTCAATTAGCCGATTTACTTGCGCATCCCTCCCGCAGATTTATGTTTAGAAATTACGGAATAGACGAAGGTAAAAAATTTGTATTCGGGGATAAAATTATTGACGTACTAACAAAAAAATATTACACGGGTAAAATGGGAATTGAGGGATATGGAATTAAACTACTTCCTTAAAAAGAAAAACCCCGATTGCTCGGGGCAAAGGCTCATACGTCCTTCCACCTCCAGATAAACTGGATTGGTTCAAAAATAACTTATTTTTTTTTAACAGCAAAATCTTTTTTTTTTCCGCATAACGAAACAAGCCTATAAGTAAGGTGAAAAGTAAAAACAAAAATCTTTACTCTTGTCAATCCGCCTTCGGTGGATCGAAGGTTTTAACAATGTACAATAGTAAAAGTAAATTTAGGGGAACGTGAAGGGATAAATAATTGGGGAAAAGTTTTTTTATTTGTTGTAATTTTTTTTTGTATGTTGGGAATAACTAAATTGAATCGGTTGGTAATTGTTTACTCTCTTTAAAATATTTTTAGAAGAAACGATAAGGTTCACACACGGGTTAGCTTCTTCTATTTCTCATTTTCATCTTTGTGGGGATGAATTGAAGTCTTTTCATAGCCGAACGGCTGCAAATTTATTTTTATCACTTTTAATTTTTTCAAATAAACGTAACGAATAAAATCTTTATATCCGTTTGGGATGTAGCGGAATAGTATTGTCTTTTTTAGATCGGTTTGTGTTAAACAGGTAACCGGACACAGATTTTTTTTATAAGAAAACGTCTCGTGCGAATAGAATCTTGCGGCGCATCAAAGCGAAATAGAAATGCTGCAATGCCGGATGGAAACATTGTAAAACGAAATGGAGAACATGCAAAACGAAATGGAGAACATGCAAAGCAAAATGGAGAGCTTGCAAAACAAATTGGAGAGCTTGCAAAACAAATTGGAGAGCTTGCAAAACAAATTGAAGAGCTTGCAAAACAAATTGAAGAGCTTGCAAAACAAATTGAAGAGCTTGCAAAGCAGAATGGAGAGCTTGCAAAACAAATTGGAGAACATGCAAAACAAAATGGAGAACATGCAAAACAGAATGGAGGGCTTGCAAAGCAGAATGGAGTACTTGCAAAACGGAATGGAAAGCTTACAAAACGAAATGGAGAGGTTACAAAACGATATGGAGAGGTTACAAAACGATATTTCAACTAAAAAAACCTTGAAAACGAGCAAAAAAACAAAGAAAACAAAAAATTTTAGTTAAAACCCGTTTAATTCATCAACAAAAAAAGAAAGGTATAAATAACATGACAAACAGAGAAGAAAACAGGTATAACATGTTCAAAGCTGTAAAGGCAGTGTTAGACGCCAATACAACTCTAACAGAAACAATACCTGTCTTTGCAGAAACAATCACCGGACTGCACAACCAGATCGAAGCAATAAAAGCCACCGACATCGCGTTTACAAATTCGACGAGTGGAAAAGCTTCGGTAGTGCATGTAAAGGAAGAAGAAGTGATGAAAGCATTCCTTCCCGTAAAATCTGCTTTATATGCTTACGCGGTAAAGATGAAAGATGAAGAACTGAAATCTCTTTCCGGGATAAGCGAAAGTAAATTAAAAAGGTTGCGCGATTCGGAACAGGTATTAAAAATAAAATCGATCTACGATACGGCTGTTATGAATAGCGCAAATCTTCAGCCCTACGGAATAACCGCAGAAACGCTAACCGCTTTAGGCAATAAATTAGCGGCTCTTGAGGATTCCGCTGAAAACAAATCAACCGGACACACCAACAGAAGCGCATTAAGAACAAAGCTTGATGATCTGTTTGAGAGTACGGATGATTTACTAAGCGAACAGCTTGACCACCTGATAGAACTACTGCGCGAAAAAGAAAGCGCATTTTACAATCAGTATTTTGCGGCGCGCGTAGTGTATGATCTCGGCGGCAGCCAGGATAAACCCGGTAACGGCGGCGGGACAACTCCCCCACCGCCCCCGGCGCAATAGTCTAGCTGCCCCCATAACAAACAAATAACATAACTTAACAGAGAATTAAACGGGTTTAATGTTAAGTGGGAAAAAGAAAAAGTTTTTGTATAATTGCATTGGAGTTAGAAATTTTTCTTATACATTTTTATTAATTAAGAGAAAAGAAAAGTTACCAGCATGGATACACTTTATGCCTAAAGGGAAGATTACACAAAGCACTTACGAAAATATTTACAAGAATATATGCCGACCAGATAGATTTTATTCGTGGTTAGATATATATGCCAACCACACCTTTGCACTATTAACAAGATTTTATTTATGGAATTTTAAAAAGCGATCGAATTATTCAAATAAAGAATTAAAGATTAATCAAATCTGTTTAGAAATTTTTGTGAGGTGAATTTTGGAAAAAACGATATTACAAGAAATCTCGCAACGTATTGGCAAGAAATTACCTAGAAAGGAAATTAAAGAAGAACTTCGAAGCAATGAAGAGAAGCTGAAACAAGAAGTGGAGATTGTATGCCAAAACAAAGCTTTACTTATTGAATTGGTAAATGATTTGTTTATGGAAAGACAAGTTAGCGCATTTGAAATTTTTGAAGTAATAAGTGAAATCGAAGCTCACTTAAATTTTAAGAAATACTCTAATGAATTAGCCGCTAAAGTATTTCTTGAGGTTTTAAATAGGTTGAACAAAAATGAAGCCGATAATATTTTTAATGCGTTAGCAACTCACGATAATAGATATTTCTGGAACACCTTAAACACATTGCCGTTTGTTTTAAGTGAATACAAATTGGATGGAGAGTTTGCTGCTAACTTGTTTTACAAATTAGCAGATCGGGTTAAAGAAGATTTATCTGGTGGAGATTTATATAGAGCGATAGATAATTTCACATATAAATTTCCAGAAGAAGCAATAAAAATAATAGACATCTATTTCTCAGAAGAATATAGCGATATTCATAGAGTTATTAGCGGTATCGTTTTGGGATCGTTAAGAGCTACTATAAAAACAAATCAATTTTCACTAAGCATTTCTGATATAGAAGAAAAATTCAAAAATAGTCTGGATCAAAAACAAAGAGTGATCTATCTAAATTCTTGGATTACTACATATTATAGAGATAAAGCTTCACTTGAAGAAATACTTACAATAATTCTTTTGGCAAATCAAGGCGGTGAAGAAGAAATTGTTGAATCCTACAATATTATCTATCGAATAATTATTAAAGATTTAAATAATTCCCCCGTTATTCAAGCCTTATTAGACTGGTTGGATAAAAACTCCAATTCCGTTATTTCACCGCAGGCAAAATACTATGTTTTAGAAACGCTTTATTGGTTTGCTACTTTTGATAAACCTGAAATAATAGAGTTAAGAATAAATAACTATGGTTCTATTTTACAAAAAATCCTACCCATCGAAAGTGAAAAAAAAGGAATCTGGGCAAAGATCGAAGATTTGTTGATTAGTATGCTTCGCGTAAATAAAAATCACTTTACTTATTTATTAGACATCATTATAACGGTGTCATTCGATGATTTTATAGAAATTTTAAATCAAGATTTTTTTCAAAGTTTAGAAAATAGTCTACCAGAAAATCTGGCTAATAAAATATTTTCAAAATTTTTATTCTCAAAAAACAGAAAGAATATAAGATTCGCAATTGAATTGTTTAGAAAAATAGAAAAAATTACATCCTATGAGTTTGAACAAAAACCGAGTGAAGAAGAACTAATCCTTATACTGGACGAATTCGCAAAAAATATTTTACTAGCAAAAAGTACCTCAAGGTTTTTGTTATTAATGGAACCATTATTTCGAGATGTTTGCCACAATACTAAAAACATATTCATGAATGAAATGGTTTTTCAAGCGGTCAATTATCCGGGAGGATGCCTAAACGAATGGAAAAAAAATTTAAACAAATCAGAATTGTTGCTTGAAGTAGTTACTAGAGCTGAAAAGTATTTTACAAAACTTAGTGAAATAAATAAGCTACCCGCCATTTGCTTTACTCGATTTGAATTCAGCAATGGAGCTGAATTAGAAAGAAAAATTCTATCGAGAAAAGTTCGTAAGGGAGTTTATGACAAATCTATTCTATTAACTTTAATCAAAAAAACACAAATATTATATGGCGATACATGGACGTTTCAAGGTGATGCAAGGGAGACTACACCAAATAAATTTAGCACAATGAGTTATGAGGTTGAGTATCCGCGAATAGAAAATATTGATCCAGAAGGAATGGTTTTGAAAAGAATGTTTATTAATACAAGGTAAAAAAAATGACAGCTTATAAATCTTTCTTAACAAATTATTTGATAAGTTTAAAAGAGCGGACAAGGTTTGAAAAAATAAAGAGTGTAAAATCAAAAGATAAAGATTCTTCAAAATCTTCACTGCAATTTGGATTCGACTGGGTCATATATAACCTTGGTATAGCTAAAAATTGGATACCCTTAGAACTGCCGTTTTTCAGAAATGCCGACATCAAAGAATTCAAAGCAAAAACTGGCGCACAATATGGAGTCGATATTTCTTTTTATTATAAAAAGCAACTAATAGTTTTTGTATTAAAAGATGAAAGATTGAATAATTCAAACTGGTATGATTCTGGTTTTGAAAAAGATATAAGAAATGCATCGGCTCCAAACATCAGCGCCCTTGAGTCCTTAGCCATAAATAAAGTTAAAATAATATTGGCATACAATAAAGATGAAGACAGCACTGGTATTCAATTATTTGAAAACTTGGTTTCCAATTTACCTACCACAATTTACAATGGCTTTAAAATTAAGTATGAACGATGGAATTTGACTAGATTAGTTGAGGAGGTCGGCAATTCTCTAATGACCCCGGATTTATTACCTCAACATTTATCAAGCTTACTTAGTTATTTATGTTCTTTAATTAAAGATATTGAATTTGGAAGAGAAGAATGGAATAATATAGTTGTTCCTAATTGGAAGAATTTCTTGAACATTCTTTTTTCGGATCAAGTAGATGAGAAGCGTCTTAGGCTTGTACCCGTCAGTCTAATTATTCTTGATAATTTTAGAGATAAACAAAGGTCTGCAACGTACAACGGCTGGATTGACTTAATTGAATGGGCTATGCTTACTATGTGGGAGAAGGTCAATTTGATTGATAACATTAAATTAAGAAAAATTGCTTTTGTGGAATTATGGCACTCACTTTATTTGGTTGAACTAGAAAGATATTTAATATTTAATCAAAATATTTTTTATACTGAACACGCTATTAATTCACGGGGAACGGTTGGAAATCTAAGTCCTTTAAATGATGCCTATATTGCATATTGGTTGATTGGTCGAATCGGAATACTTCATCTGGGTTTTCAAGAATTATTTAGTCGGGAAGAATTTTCAACAGACGAAACAATTGGCAAATTATTAAATCGAAGTCAAGATTGGATAACAAATTTATATAAAAACAATCCGGCAGCATATCGACCTTTAATAGATTTAAATCATATCGAATTATTTTTAACTTGGATGATTTATTACCAGGTAAATAATAATCGAGCGATTTATGAATGGTTAAGTGAATTAGAATCAAGATTAATAACTAGAAGGATAGGGCATTATAAAATTCCATTTATTGAGGGAAGAAATAGATTTGATCTTGTAGCGGAATATGCTGCAACTTTTTCAGATACTAAAGAAAAACCATCAGAATTTACTGATTCAAGTTCATATTTATTATTTATGCTAATTGAGTTAATGTTCTCTTTAGATGAAACAGATAGAGATAAAATAATTGGCAAATATTATAAACACTTAGTATTAGGTGTTGGTGATGATGACAAACCTCTGTCTGAGCCGAACTACGAAATTGATTTATTCTCTTGGAAACCACCAGAAAATTGGTCGGAAAGAATTTACAAAGAAAAAATTAGTGAGGGAATTTCTCTATCAACTCAGAATTTTCATTCTTCAGAAGATTTACCGTTAGTCGAAAGAATTAGATCATTCGTAAATTGGTCAGAAAAAACTTATCCAAGTAATCTGAAGTTTAATAATCCATTATCGACTTATGTACTTGCCAGTATTAAAAATCAATCTCCTTTGCCACCTTCATTTTGGCGGGGTTCAATCTTTAAACCCGATATACAAAAAGAAGGTTAAAATTAGTTTATGCTAACTTTTTCAACGAAAAAACAAGAAACCGATACAGTTCGGGAAAATTAAATATGGAGAATTACAAAAACCGAAAGCCCTAACTTCTTATGTGTAAATGAGAATTAAACACATAAAAATTAAACCAACTTCAACCCATTTTGCCGACAGCAGGAAAATGGAGAAATTTATTCATCAAGTTTTACTAAACGAGAACCGTAATTTTTAAAATGGTGCAACATGAGTAATGAAAAAGAAAACCTAAACAGCGATATTATCCTTTATACTACCGATGCCGGAGAGGTAAAGGTTGAAGTGTTATTCAGTGATGAAACTTTTTGGCTAAATCAAAAAAGAATGGCTGAGTTGTTCGGCGTTGAAGTGAACACCATCAATTATCATCTAAAGGAAATCTATACCAGCGGTGAATTGAATGAAGAAGCAACTATTCGAAAAATTCGAATAGTTCAAAAAGAAGGAGAAAGAGACGTAGCAAGAGTAATTGATTGTTACAACCTTGATTCAATAATTGCCGTGGGTTATCGGGTTAACAGCTTCCAGGCTACACAGTTCCGTATTTGGGCTACTAAAACTTTACGTGAGTTCATGATTAAAGGTTTTGTTCTTGATGACGAACGCTTAAAACAAGGTAAACGGTTCGGCAAAGATTATTTTGATGAACTCTTAGAACGTATTCGCGAGATACGCGCGAGTGAAAGAAGATTCTATCAAAAGATCACCGATATTTACCAGCAATGCAGTATTGATTACAATCAGGATGCCGAAATAACCCAAACGTTTTATAAAACGGTTCAAAACAAACTCCACTGGGCAGTAACCGGTAAAACTGCCGCTCAACTTATTGCGGAACGAGCCGACTCCTCCAAACCGCAAATGGGTTTACTTACATGGAAAAATTCTCCCAAAGGTAAAATTGTTAAAAGTGACGTTGGGGTGGCTAAGAATTATTTAACGGAAAAAGAAATAAAAGAACTTGAACGGACCGTTTCTATGTATCTTGATTATGCAGAAAGCCAGGCAGCAAGGCAGCTATCAATGAAGATGATCGATTGGGTTACTAAGCTTGATGCTTTTTTACAATTTAACGAATACGATATTTTGAAGGACGCCGGTAAAGTAAAACATGAAGTTGCTGTTAAACTTGCCGAAAAAGAATATGACAAATTTAGAGTAGTGCAGGACAAAAATTATGAGAGTGATTTTGATGAAGAAGTTAAAAAAGTTGTAAGAAGCGTTACTACTGATGAAAATAAAATTCTAAAAGAAACTAAGAAAACAACAAAGAAAAAGTAAAGTGATATGAGATTAAAGTCCCCTCTACAGAGGGATTTTGGGGTGTGTAAGGAGTATGATTAAGATTGGGATTAAGATTAGGATTAAGAATTAAAGACACACCCCCACCCCCTCTCGAGAGGGGAGAAAAACAATTGAAGATTTGGTTATTAAAGCATTTTAAAAGTATGTTTGTACATATTTTCATCAACAATTTGATTTGAGCATGAGTAGCGAGCAAATAAAAATCTTTACCCCGCGCCAGGCGCTGAACAAAGCGTATCTAAAGGAGAAAATCCTCCGCAGTGAAATCGATCTCTTCAAAAACAATCTCAACAAACTGTTCGAATCAATTGACCGCGACGAGCGGGAAGAAAATGTAAAAACGTTCCTTCGCGATTTTCTAAATGAAACGTATTACAAAAACAAACACTTCATCAATACACTGCGGGATGTTGATCTTGTTGTCTATCACGAGAACAATCAGAATAAAGCCGCGGTATTAATGGAGGTGAAGCGACCGAAAAACAAACTTGAGATGATCACGAAAGAGAATCTCAACGCAAAAGCGATGCACGAACTTATCCTTTACTTTCTTGAAGAACGTATTGAGCATAACAACAACGAGATAAAATATTTAATTGCCACCAACGTGTGTGAGTGGTTTATTTTTGACGCCGCGGTTTTTGAACATCTTTTTTACAACAACAAAAAATTGGTGAAGAACTACGAACACTGGCGCAACAAACAAAAAACTTCCGACAATACCGATTTCTTTTACGACGAAATTGCAAAACCGCTGCTTGAGGAATTTGACTCTGAAATATCTTTTGTCTATTTCAATCTTAACGATTATCAAACGCTCTTCCGGCAGAATGAAAAAGAGAACGAAAAGAAAATTATCGCATTGTACAAAATTCTTTCGCCGGTTCATCTGCTAAAACAATCATTTGCGAACGACAGCAACTCGTTAGACCGCAATTTTTATAATGAGCTGCTCCACATTCTCGGTCTTGAAGAAACAAAAGAAAAGAATAAAAAACTTATCAACCGCAAGCCGGAAAAAGAACGGGATCCCGGATCAATTATAGAAAACACTATCCTTATTCTTGAAACAGAAAACACCATCGCCAGAATTAAACATCCGGAAAAATATGGCGAGACGGCTGACGATCAAATTTACGGACTCGCGTTGGAGCTTTCTATTACATGGGTGAACCGGATTCTCTTCCTAAAACTGCTTGAGGCGCAGCTTTATAAATATCATAACGATGATAGGCATAAATTCCTAAACAAAGATTTTATTAACGACTTTGACGAACTTTATAAATTATTCCACCAGGTGCTGGCGGTGCCGCACGGAAAGCGCACCGAGCTTATCAACAAAAAATTCGGACACGTGCCTTACCTCAACAGTTCGCTGTTTGAAATAAGCGAACTTGAAAGCGAAACGATAAAAATAAATAGTCTGGACGATAACACGCCGATCGCGCTAAGCAAAAACACGGTGTTGAAAGATAGAACCGGAAAAAAGCGAAGCGAACCGCTGCCCGCAATGTATTATCTGTTTGAGTTTTTAGACGCGTACGATTTTACTTCCGAAGGAAATGAAGAAATCCGCGAAGACAAAAAAACGCTTATCAACGCTTCGGTGCTCGGACTCATCTTCGAAAAAATTAACGGCTACAAAGACGGCTCTTTTTTTACGCCCGGATTTATTACAATGTACATGTGCCGTGAAACGCTTCAGCGCGCCGTTGTGCAAAAGTTTAACAACGCCTACCGGTGGAAATGCAAAATGCTCGCAGACGTTAAAAATCATCTTTCCAACCGCCGCAACACATCGGATATTTTGGAATTCAACGCTGTTATCAATTCACTTAAAATTGTTGATCCCGCGGTGGGCAGCGGACATTTTCTCGTCTCGGCGCTTAATGAATTGATCGCGATTAAATCCGAACTTGGATTGCTCGCCGATAAAAAAGGAAGTCTCCTTACCGATTATGAAGCGCGTGTAGAAAACGACGAACTGATTATCACTTATAATTCCGGCGAAGATATTTTTGAATACCACGCGCCGAAAACTCCGCCGTTTGGTGAAAGAGGAATTCACGATCCGCACAGATTTAGCGCCGTTGGCGAAGTGCAGCGTGTGCAGGAAACGCTTTTTAACGAGAAGCAGACGATTATTGAAAATTGTCTTTTCGGCGTTGACATTAACGCAAACTCCGTAAAGATTGCGCGGCTTCGCTTATGGATTGAACTGCTGAAGAATGCTTTCTACACAGAAGAGAGCGGCTACACACGGTTGGAAACGATTCCGAACATCGACATCAATATTAAAGAAGGTAATTCTCTCATCAACCGGTTTCCGCTTAACGCCGATTTGAAATCCGCGCTTAAAACTATCCGCTACACCATTGAGGATTATAAAAACTTTGTGCGGAATTATAAAAACACCAACGACAAAAACGAGAAGAATAATTTTAGAAGATTTATTGATGATATAAAAAGCAATTTCATATCTGAAATTAGCGCCAACGATCCGCGGAAGAAGAAGTTGAACAATATGGTTTTTGAGCTGCATAATAGCTTTCAAACCCCGCGGCTGATTGACATTGAGTTGAGTAAAAAAGATAAAGAGAAATTAAAGCACGATGAGAAAAAACTTGAAGAAGCAATAAAGAAGCTGCGGGAAGAGCTTGACTCCGAAGCCGGCAACGTAATTTACAACAACGCGTTCGAGTGGCGTTTTGAGTTCCCCGAAGCGCTTGATGA